>Ga0207707_10003730_pt1 | contig 13492 bp, 11 predicted proteins | sample KBSC83BmetaG_FD_184336 | JGI IMG/M metagenome (GOLD analysis project Ga0207707, IMG submission 184336) | Corn rhizosphere microbial communities from Kellogg Biological Station, Michigan, USA - KBS C8-3B metaG (SPAdes) (version 2) | ecosystem: Host-associated > Plants > Roots > Rhizosphere ...
TCAGCCTCATCTGAGCCTCCGTAATTTGGATGTTCGGAGGCTACCGATCCGGCGCCATCGGCTCCATACGTCGACCGACGTAGACGCGCCGCCCGAGGCCCCAGGCCGCTCCGCCCACAGCCCCCGGCTGGTAGTGTTCAGTTCGCCGTTGTCTCCCTGGATCAGGGCGTGGTAATTGCCTTACCGTACAATTGAAATCCTCTCCTCCTTGCCGGTGGCTGTGTAATCGCCCCCGACGACGCCTGGGCCCACTTGGGCATCCTCAAGTGATTCGGTCATAAGGCAGGCGCCAGCCGCCTCAGGTCAGGCAAATCTGATTGGAGGCCGCCTGCACGCTGACGCAGAAACATCGTCGTGGATATCCTGACGTTCGAGCTCGATAACAGGCTTCACGCCTTTCGAGCCGATGACGTCGTGCAGATCGTCCAGATGGTCGAGATCTCTCCGCTGCCGGGAGCGCCGGCCGTCATCGAAGGGATCGTGAACGTTCGCGGAACGATCGTGCCCGTCTTCGATCTCCGGGCACGCCTGGGCCTGCCTGCGCGCGCGATCGATCCCGCACAGCACCTCGTGATCCTCGCGACCGGCGCGCGCTCATCCGCCGTGCGTGTCGACGCCGCGGATGACTTTGTCTCGATTCCCGATTCCGACATCGCGGCTTCGCTCGCGGATTCGGGCGTCAAGGGAGCCGGCTCGCGCCATCTCGCCGGCGTCGCTGCAACTCCCGACGGCACGACCGTCATCTACGACCTCGCCGCTTTTCTCTCGCAGTCAGAGACCGATACCCTCGACGCCGCGCTTGCGACTGCAAATGGCTGAGCGCTCACTCATGCGACGGCCACGCGGTGAGTGGACGCAACCCGAGTTCGAGGCGATCGCAATCGCATTGAACGAGACGGCCGGCCTCGTTTTTCCCGCCAACCGACGCGAGTCCGCAGAGTCGGGAATGCGACGCGCGATGGCGGCCGCGTGCATTTCCGATCCAGCCGAGATGCGGCGCGCAATAAGGGCGGCGGGCGAAGTCCGCGACATTCTGATCACGGAGCTGACGATTGGAGAGACATTCTTTCTCCGTGAGCACGGGCAGTTCGATTTCCTGAGGCACACTGTGCTGCCGCAGTTGCGCCCAACCGCGACGGACCATCCGGTGCGAATGTGGTCCGCGGGCTGCGCCACCGGCGAAGAGCCGTACTCGATCGCGATGACGCTGAGAGAAGCAGCCTGGCCGGGAAAGACATCCATTCTCGGCACCGATCTCGCCTTCGCGCGGCTGATCGCCGCCAAACGCGCGCGCTACACCGCATGGTCGATGCGGGGCGTCAGCGACGCAATCGTCAGCCGCTACTTCGAGCGACACGGAAAGCAGTTCCTGCTCCGATCCGACGTCCGCAAAGACGTTGAGTTCCGGGTTCTGAACCTCGCGTCGCCCGATTATCCATCGCTGTCCTCCGGCGTCGAGCAGATGGACGTGATCTTCTGCCGGAACGTGCTCATCTACTTCGACCTCGAAACAGTCGCGAAGATCGCGACTCGCCTTATCGCTTCCCTCGCGCCCGGCGGCTGGTTGTTTCTCGGCGCATCCGATCCGTCGATCGCCGAGTTCGTGCCATGCGAAGTCGTCCTCACAGGCGCCGGGCTGGCGTACCGTCCTCCTGGCACCACGAGCGGCACTCGTGGCGCTTCCTTCACTGATCTCGGTATCTGGTCACACAGCGAGGTGCCGCGCTTCGACCCCAGCGTTGTCGACGAGCCTGAGATGACCGCGCCCGTTCTCGAGTCCACGACGGCTCCCGAGGATATCGTCGTTGCGCCCGTCGACAGGCAGACGCCCGTCCACAAAATGGCCGAGGCGGACGACAGCTACGATACCGCCTACGCCCGCGCCGACTACGATGCGGCCGCGCGCTTGGCGCGGGAGTCCATCGATCGCGGCGACGATAACGAGGATGCCTGGATCGTGCTCGTCCGCAGCATGGCCAACCGGGGCGATCTGGTCGTAGCGGGCGAAGCGTGCGCTTCCGCGCTCGATCACCACCGGATGTCGGTCGAGCTCACGCACCTGCATGCAGTGCTTCTTGCGGAAGCCGGCCGATACGCAGATGCCGCGGTGGCAGCGAAGCAGGCGCTCTACCTGAATCCGGATTACACGATCGCCCATCTCGCACTCGGCGATGCGCTGTCCCGCACCGACGACATTCCCAACGCGCGAAAGGCATTCCGTAACGCCGAGACGCAGCTCCAGGGTTTCGCGCCCGACATGCCGGTTCCCGGTGGTGACGGCGCCGAGGCCGCGCAGCTGCTTCGCATCGCGCGCTTCCGCCTCGAGACGCTGGATGGAACAGCGCGGGTTAGCCGCCGATGAACGAAAACGCTACTTCGGCTCGGACCGTTCTCCAGGCGCGTGCGCGCCAGCTGGCGCGACCGATCGCGAACGTCGGAAACGGCGATGCTTCGAGCGTCCATGCGACTTCGGTGCTCGTCGCCAGACTCGGGGATGAGCGAGCATCCATTGCTCTCGATCACATCATCGAGGTCTACCGGTCGGGCGAGCTCACGCCAATCCCCGGAGCTCAGGCGCCCGTCGTCGGACTGATCGCATGGCGCGGACGGATACTCACCGTGCTCGACATCGCCCATACCCGCAGCCGCCCGATCGAGATGACGGATGCGACGCGCATTCTCGTCATCGGTCAGCGCACCGCGTCGTTCGGGATCATCGCTGACGACGTAGAAGACGTTCAGGAAGTGAACACCCAGGAAGCCGTTCCCATCGAAAACATCTCGGCATCCCGGCGTGAGTTCGTTCGCGGGATGACCGCCGATGCTCTCGTCGTTCTGGATGCCGCCGCACTCATAGCTCGCTTTGCACCAACACAACACACCACAGGACCACGCGAATGACATTAACAATTGGCCGACGCATCACACTCGGCTTTTCGATCGTGCTGTTGCTCGTCGCCATCGTCGCCGCCGCGGGATACTGGTCGCTGAGGCACACCTCCCAGACCTACGATACGGCGATGGACGGGCGTCGAAAACTCCTCGCGCCGGCGATCCAGGCAGAATCCGAGATTCGAGCCGCAAACGTCGAGGATCTTCGCTTTCTGCTCGACGGCACCGATGCGGCGCTCGCAGCGAAGGCGACCGACCTCTCGAAGGCGAAGGAGTTGATCGACGGCATTGTCGCCGCATCGCCAGCGACGAGTGTAGGGCCATGGCGGTCCGTCGATTCTCTGATGACTGCCTGGTCGAACGCGGCCAACGAAGCAGCGACACTGCACAGATCCGGCAACGAAGTCGAGGCGAAGCGGCTCAGGCTCACCCGCGTGCAGCCCGCGCGCGACGAGCTCGACCGCCGAATCGCGGAACGCGTCGAATGGGCGCGCGTCTATTCCGATTCCGCCGCCGCCGCCGGAAAGAAGACGGCGACGGACGCGCAGAGCTCCCTGATCTGGGGACTTCTAATCGCGCTGCTCGCGGGTGTCGCGGCAACGTGGTTTCTGAGTCGATCGATCAACCGTCCCCTCCAGGAAACCTCATCGATCATTGCGTCGAGCGCCGCCGAGATTCTCTCCGCCACAACCGAGCAGGCTGCCGGAACCAACGAGTCGATGGCTGCGATCACCGAGACTGTGGCGACGGTCGATGAAGTCGCGCAAACGGCGAACCAGGCCGCGCAGCGCGCCAAGGCCGTTGCTGATTCGGCGCAGCGCGCGGCGGACAATGCGCGACAGGGGCGAAAGTCCATCGAGGACACCACGACCGCAATGCGCGCCGTCGAGGGACAGGTTGGCTCCATCGCGGAACGCATCGTCGCTCTCGCGGACCAGGCGCAGGCCATCGGTGAGATAATCACGGCGGTCAGCGACATCGCGGAACAGACCAAGCTGCTCGCGCTCAACGCCGCCGTGGAAAGCGCGCGTGCCGGAGAGCATGGCCGTGGTTTTGGAGTCGTTGCGTCGGAAATCAAGGCTCTGGCCAGTCAGGCGAAGCAGAGCACCACGCAGGTGCGGCAGATACTCGGCGACATCCAGCGGGCGACCAGCGCCGCGGTGATGACGACGGAGCAAGGTACCAAGCAGGTCGCGATCGCAACCATTCAGGCGAAGCAGACCGGCGAGATCATGAACAGTCTTGCCGAGACAGTGAACGAGGCAGCGCAAGCAGCGGCGCAGATCGTTGCGTCCGCGGGTCAACAGGCGATCGGCATGGGACAGATCAGACAGGCGATCGCGAATATTCACGACGCCACTCAACAAAATCTTGCGGCGACGCGTCAGTCCGAGCAGGCGGCGCAGGATCTCAACAAGCTCGGCACGCGTCTCGTGGCTCTCGTCGGTGCAACGGCGTCGAGCGGAGGAGTGCGCGGCGATTGACCCCTGACCGCAAAGTTGTTGACCGCACGGCGCTGGCGGCGCGCCTTCTCGCGACATTCGTCGACGAGCTCGAGGAGCAGCTGCGGGCGCTGGATGAGGATCTGCTCGCACTCGAGAAGGATCCCACGGACGCCGAGCATCTTCGATCGGTGTTCCGAATCGCTCATACGCTCAAGGGCGCCTCTCGCGCGGCCGGCGTTCATGTAATCGAGGAAGTGTGTCACGCGCTCGAGTCGATGTGCGCTGTCGCGCGCGACGCTGGGATCCCGCTGGCAAGCTCCCAGATATCTCTTCTTTTCGCCGGGTCCGATGCGCTGGCCGACGCGGGACGCATCATACGCGAAGGACGCGATGCGAGCACATCGACGGTGATCCGCGAGCTGTTGCAGCAGCTGCGACGACGCGCGAGCGCAGCCGAGAGTGCCGAGCGCACACGGCCGGCGGCGGCCGTCCTCGGCCCGGAGCCTGATCGACGGACGCCAAGCGTGATCGCGGATCAGCCTGCGCCGATCGTTCCAACTGCTGTCGGTCTGGCTGAGCGCGACGATCAGATCCGCGTCGGGGCCAAGCAACTCGATTCGCTCGTCACCGCAGCCGGTGAGCTGCTCGGCATGACCGGAATGATCGGCGATCGCCCGGCCGACGCGGACGCCGTTGCCGAGTCGATACGCGCGTGGCGAATCGAGTGGCGTCGCGGCGCCGGAGCGCACAGACAGAGTCCGGAGGGGATCGCCGGTTCCACGAGTCTGATCGGGCTCATGACTTCGGTGGATGATCATCTCTCGCGGCTGGACCGCCAGGTCGGCGAGCTCGCCCGGGCAATCGGTGACGACGCTCGGACGCTCGGCGGCACGACGTCGCGGCTTGTCGAAAACGTCCGTCGCCTGAGAATGCGTCCCTTCGGTGACATCGCCGAGCTGCTGCCCCGCGCCGCACGCGATGTCGCGGCCAGTCTCAATAAGGAAGTGAAGCTGGTGGTGGAAGGGCAGGAAGTAGAAGCCGATCGCACCGTGCTGGACGCGCTTCGCGAGCCGCTGCTCCATCTCGTGCGCAACGCCATCGATCACGGACTGGAAACGCCGGACGACAGAACGCGGGCCGGCAAGGAACCGCAGGGACGCGTCACCGTGCGCGCGGAGCTCGGCGGCGACTGGCTTAGCGTCACGATCGCCGACGACGGTGCGGGCCTGAACGTAGCATCGATTCGCGCGCTGCTGAAAGAGCGTGGGCGCGACGTGCCAGTCGAGGATCGCGACGTCGCCCGAATTCTGTTCGAGAGCGGGTTCAGCACGCGGCGCGTTGCGACCAACATCTCAGGGCGCGGTGTCGGACTCGACATCGTTCGCGTCGCGGCCGAGCGACTCGGCGGAACAGTCAACGTCCAATGGGTACCGGGCGCAGGAACGACGTTCACGATCGAGGTGCCTGTAAGTGTTGCCACGCTCCGCGCGCTCCTCGTGAGAGTCGGGAAGCAGATGCTGGCGATTCCGACGACATTCATCGAGCGATTGATCCGCGTCGCGCGCGAGCAGGTCAGGGCGGTCGAGGGACGGAGCATGTTGACGCTTGGAAGCGAGGCCGTTCCACTGACGTCGCTCGCGCGCCTGCTCGGAGAGCCACTCGTCGATCCCCTTCCCGGCCCCGAGCTGGATGTCTTTCTTCTTGCGGTCGACGGCCGCCGGCTCGCGATCGCTGTCGACGAGCTGTGCGAGGAGCGCGAGATCGCCGTTCGCCCAATGGAGCACGTCGGAGACCAGGCAGCGGCGCAGTACTCGGGTGCAGCGCTGCTCGACGGGACGCGCATCGCGCTGGTAGTGAATGCGAACTCACTCGTGAGCAAGGGAGAACGCGCCGGACGGAGCGGATCAATGGGATTCGCCGGCGAGGCGATTGCTGCTCCGCGCGAGTGGCACATCCTCGTCGTCGACGACTCGATCACGACTCGAACGCTCGAAGAGAGCGTCCTGTCAGCGGCCGGCTACCGTGTGACGACATCGGTCGATGGCGTCGATGCGTTGCGCCTGGTGCAGGAAGGAGGCATCGATCTCGTAGTCAGCGATGTCGAGATGCCGCGACTCGATGGGCTGGGCCTCACCGAGCGCCTCCGCGCCACACCCACTCATGCGAAGCTTCCGATCATCCTCGTGACTTCGCTCGACAAGCCCGAAGAGCGAATACGCGGACTCGAGGCAGGCGCCGACGCGTACATCATGAAATCGAGCTTCGATCAGGACACGCTGCTCGGCATCGTCCGCCAGCTGCTGGGAGATGCGTCGTGATCCGCGTCCTGGTAGCAGAAGACTCGCCGACCGCGCGGCAGCTGCTCGTCGAAATGCTGACGAGTGATTCCGGGATCACCGTGGTCGGCGAGGCACGGAACGGGCTCGAGGCGATCGAGATGGCAGAGCGACTTCGCCCCGATCTGATAACGATGGACGTCGAGATGCCCGAGCTCGACGGGCTCGAGGCGACGATGCGGATCGTCGGCAAGTTCCCGACGCCGATCATCATCGTGTCGTCGCAGGCCAACGCCAGCGAAGTCGCGCTCTCACTGGAAGCCACCCGGGCTGGTGCCCTCATGGTGCTACCGAAGCCGGCGGGCCCGGCGTCCCCACGGTTTCGTGAGCAACAGACGCATCTCGTCGCCATGGTCAAAGCGATGAGCGATGTAAAGGTCGTCCGTCGCTGGGGAGCGTCGACACCAACCAAGGCACGCCGGGCACTGCAAGTCCACCCGGCGCGACCCTCCGAGCGCCCGAGTATGGTCGCGATCGGCGCGTCGACCGGGGGCCCAGCGGCGCTTCGAGACATGTTCAATGCAATGCCCGCGAGCTTCGCGGTGCCCATCCTGGTGGTACAGCACATCTCCAAAGGCTTCGTCAACGGACTCGCCAACTGGCTCGATGCCAACACGAAACTCCAGGTGCACGTCGCCACGGCTAACGCGATAGCGCGGCCGGGAGCGGTGTACATAGCGCCCGACGATTACCAGCTCGGCATTCGCGACGATGGGCGCATTCATCTCTCCGGCGCGCCTCCCGTCGGATCTTTTCGACCTTCGGCTACGCATCTGTTCGCAAGCGCCGCGGCAGCGTATGGAAACCGGATGATTGCCGTGATCCTCACGGGCATGGGCGACGATGGAGTGACGGGACTCCGCGCAGTTCACGCTGCTGGCGGACTCGTGGTCGCGCAGGATGAGGCGACATCGATCGTGTACGGGATGCCGCGTGAAGCCGCGCGCGCCGGCGTTGTCACCACTACGCTCGCACTTCCGGATATCGCGCCATATCTCGTCGAGGTTGTGTCGTGAACGAGCGGATACTCGTCGTCGAGGACAGTGCCACCCAGGCGGCGGCGCTGGCTCACCTGCTCGAGCAGGAAAACTACGACGTGGTTGTTGCGCGCGCCGGGGAGCGCGCGATGGAACTGGTCCACAACGGGCACTTCGACCTCGTGCTCAGCGATGTGGTGATGCCGGATATAAGCGGCTACGAGGTAGCGCGGCGCATCAAGGCAGATCCGAAGCTGCGCGATCTGCGCGTCGTTCTGCTCACAAGCCTCAATGACCCACTCGCAATTGTTCGCGGTGTAGCAAGCGGTGCGGACAGCTATGTAACCAAGCCGTATCTCCCCGAGCGACTGCTCGCTCGCGTCCGCGCCGAAATCGACCGTCCGCGTCGTGCCCCCAATGCTCCCGCGACTCCCCCAGTCGATGTGACGCTGCTCGGCTCGCGGTTTACCATCGCCGCTGACACCGAGCACATACTCGGCTTCGTGGTCCTGAGCTACGAAGACCTGATGCTCACGAGCGCTGCAGTGCGTGCCGCGGAACGCCGCGCACGATTCCTGGCCGAGGCGGGCGAGCTGCTCTCGGCCTCGAACGACGCAGAGCAGGTATTGAAGGATCTGGCACAGCTGTCCGTTCCCGCGATCGCCGATCTGTGCGTTGTCGACGCGTTGAATGACGATGGTAGCACTCGGCGGGTAGAGGTGACTCGCGCGGACAGCTCGATGGCCGCTCTCGCTGCGTCGATCTCGACACCCACCGCGGAGGGAGCAGTGCGCCTGTCGAATAATCTCGCTTCGCAGCGGCCCTATCTCGATAGACCCGACGTGAGCAAGCCAGAGGGTGCCGCGCTCGCGGCGCTCGGGCTTCGCTCCTTCATAACCGCGCCACTGATGGCACGGGGCGAGACGCTCGGCGCGCTCACCCTGATCTCGGCGACGCCCGATCGCAACTACAGCGAGGACGACGTGGATCTGGCCACCGACCTCGCGCGACGCGCCGCGTTGGAGTTGGACAATGCGCGGCTCTACCAGCAGGCGCAGCAGGCAACGCGCGCACGCGACGACGTCCTCGGGATCGTTTCGCACGACCTGCGGAATCCGCTCAACACGATCAGCATGGCGGCGAATTTCCTGCTGGATGTCATCGGGCCGGCCGGGCTCGAAATCCCGGGCGGCCTTCCAGACGCCCCTCCGGTATCTCTTCCTCCGAAGCTCAACATCATCGTTCGTGCTGTGCGCCGGGCGAACTCCCTTATCGAGGATCTGCTCGATGTCACGCGAATCGATGCGAAACGGCTCGCCGTGGAGCCGACGATGGTGGATGGACAGTCGCTGCTCGACGAGGCGCTCGCGGATGCGGATTCAGTCAGCCCCGAGGCAGCCATCAGGGTGACCCATGCCTGGGACGGAAATGCATCGCTGGTTGTCGCAGACCGCGGGCGGATTTTCCAGGTATTCTCGAACCTTGTAGGAAATGCGCTGAAGTTCACTCCCAAAGGCGGCACCATCGATGTTCGCGGACGCCTCAATGGCGACGAGGCCTTATTCACCATCGCGGACACCGGGCCGGGTATCCCAGCAGAGAATCTCCCGCATCTCTTCGATCGCTTCTGGCAGGCGCGCGAGACCCGCCGGGCCGGCGCCGGCCTCGGGCTCTACATCGCGAAAGGAATTGTCGAGGCACACGGCGGACGTCTGTGGGTCGAAAGCAAGCTGGGCGTCGGAACGACTTTCTTTTTTACGCTTCCGCGGACCCCAGTGCCTCAGTCACTCGTCATGATGAACAACGGCGCCCCGTCGAACTCATAGATCGGCCGCAGGCGATCGGTGTTGTAGTACTTCTTGACATCGACGACTTTCTTGTCTGACGTCACGCTCGTGATCGGCACGCTGTCGTAAAAACCCTTGTGCACGCTTACGAGGCGTCCATACTCCTTCTTCAGGATCAGGTCGAGCGCGAGATTGCCGAACGCCATCGGCACGATCGAATCGAGTGCATCCGGATCGCCCGAGCGAACGAGATAGCCGAGCCGCTGATTGACGACGTCGATGCGGCGGCCGTTGTTGTACTTGGGTGAATACTCCTTGAGGGCCGCGGCGATCGAGTCGCCAATGCCGCCGAGCTTGCGGTGGCCGAACATATCGACCTCCTCGCCCTCGAAGCTCATCCCCTCCTGCGCCTTGAGCTTCGAGCCCTCCGATACGAGGACCACCGAGTATTTGCTCGGATTCCTGTTGTGGTCGTAGACCATCAGCTCAGTGAGCTGCTCCAGATCGGCGGGGTGCTCCGGAATGATGCACCGGTCGGCGGCGCCGGCCATCGTCGGCAAGAGTGCCGTGAATCCGGCGTACCGGCCGAAGACCTCGATCACCAGAAAACGCTCGTGCGATCCCGCCGACGTGCGCAGGCGATGAGTGAGCTCGATAGTCCGCGTGACGCACGTGCTGAAGCCGATGCAGTAATCGGTTCCGTAGACATCGTTGTCCATCGTCTTGGGGATCGCCACGACGTGCATCCCTTCATCATGCAGACGCTTGCCGTAGCTGAGCGTGTCGTCGCCGCCGATGGGAATCAGCACGTCGACTCCGATGTGCTCCAGGTTTCGGAGCACGTCCTTTGTCACGTCGTTGGTTGGCTGGTCGTAGCCAGTGAGAAACTTTGGAACGCGGGCGCGCGGCAGGTGGCTCGGGCGCGTTCGAGATGTGTGGAGGAAGGTCCCGCCAGTTCTGCCGGCGCGATTCACCTCGGCCTCCGACAGCTCCTGGATGCATTCGGAGTTGTCGGCGCCGTCTTCCCTGCTGTAATCCACGAGTCCGGCCCAACCTCGGCGAATGCCGACAACGCGATAACCTTCGCGGAGCGCGCGGATGGTGATCGCCCTGATCGCCGGGTTCAGACCTGGTACGTCGCCTCCGCCGGTGAGGATTGCGATCGTACGTGTGCTGGTCATGGATCGAAAATTAGCAGAACATGGCGGGGTATCAGAAGACCCAATTTTTCATCGACTTGTAATCGGCCGCTCATGTTGTGCCCCGCCGGGATCGTTAGGATTCTGGCAATCTCCAATTTCAGGGGTGTGTCGATGCGACGTCGTCTCTCGCTGGCCCTGCTTGCCTTTCTGATAGTCTTCGCGGTTTTTGTCTCCACCCGCTATCGGTCGCGCAGCCCGAGAGCGACGCCCAGAGTGTCGACAACCGGTGTTCTCCGAGACAGCAGCGCGGCGCTCGACAGTACAGCCGAGGCCAACGCTCGTCAGGCGGAGGATACGATGTGCTTTGCGTCGCGCATTGGCTTCCCGTGCGACCCGCGTTGAGGGATAGTACTCGGGGCGACGCCTCTCACTTCGTCCAGAGCAGAATCGTGCCGCAGCCGGTCATCCCCTGCTGGTACTGCGGCGGCACCGATGCCTCCGAATAGATCTCTACGCCCGAGAGCCTTCCTGGGCTCGCCCACCCGTCGAGATCGCCCGCACTGATGCTGTCGAACCGGAACCCGTCGAGATAGATCGATGGTTGACAGTAGCCGAATGGGCCATTGATCATAATCCGCTTCTCAAATCCCTGCGGATCGATCTCTACCCGCACGCCCGGCATTGAGCGAAAGATATCGGCTATGACAATTGCCCCGCGGCGCGCAATATCCGTTGGCGTCAGATAGTGGCCGACTCCCGACCGGCGGCGCGCCTCGAATCCGGTCCGATCGCGGTCGAATCGTAACCGGTTGGCGCTGACCTTTACGGTGTCGAGCATCGCCGTCAGCGTGAAGAGCGCCGAACGAATGGGCGTCGCGCCGGCAACTACGTCAACCGGTCGACTCTCGGGATAGTAGCCGACGCCACGGACGTCGAGCATCCGCGTGCCGGCTGGAGCGTTCGCAAGCGTCCATTCTCCACGCTCGTTCGCCGTCGTCTGGGGACCATTCTCGATCCCTACACGCGCACCCGGCAGCGGCCTCCCATCTGCGATCCTGACGACGGTGCCAGTCAGTCGACCATCGCCAACGCGCACGCGACGCGGCGGACGCGCCACGGTATCTCCGCGCTGCGCTTCTTCGGCGGTGATTACGGTGCGTGAGGGGCCGATGTAGAGCTCACGCCGCAGAAACCCCTCGGCGGGAACCTGGAGCTCGATGCGATCCGTGCTGTCTTCCCCGCGCGCGGCCGTAAGCGCCATCGTACCCGCTGCCGGCACGTTGCAGAGCGCGAACCAGCCGTTCTCGCCCGTCGTTGCAACCAGGTGTGGCATGCGGCGAACGAGTCCCTGCCTGGTGAAGGACATCTCGAGCCACTCCCCAGTGACCGCGACGCCAGTCGCCGGCGTGCGGTCGCGCGCATCGCGGACGGTTCCAACGACGATTGCTCCCGAGTCAGCGTTGGACGACCCGCCGCAGACCGCTGACCGAACCTGCCCAACTGACGGACTGGCAAGATCGAGGTGGACCGGTCGCTGACCTTCGATGCTCACCGGGCGAAGCGGCGGCTCTACACCGAGTGAGTCCAGCATCGGATGGAAGAACCCGATCATGTAGTGCCCATCCGGCAGGTTGGCGAGCGTGTACCGCCCGAACGCGTCGGAGCTGGCCGTCCGTCCGAACCTCGTGCCGCTGTCAGCTCCGACGAGCTGGACCGTCGCTCCCGCCAGGGGTGCGTGGGCAATACTGTCTCTTACAACTCCGCTGACTGTTGCGCCTGACGCGGGATGCGCGGTGTCGGGGACCTGGGCCGCCGCCACCCGCGCAAGGACAGCAATCAGAAAAAACGGCGCGAGGTGCACGCGATTTGTCGGGCGGCAATTTGGCATGAGTCAAATTATACCGAACCCGATTCATTGCGAGCACCTCACGCGCAACTACACCTTCTACGCCGCAGCTGTGGCGAGGTCATTCGACTCCGCCGTTGTCGGATCGATGATCAGGGCGACCTCGAGGACGCGATCAGCTGGAAACCCGCCGAGCCGGGCATGCTCCCGGATGATGTCAGCGTTGGGAGCGATGTACACGCAGGTAATCTTGTCTTCCGTCACGTAGCTCTGCACCCACTGAATGCTGGGACCGAGTTGCTGCAGGACCCCGCAAGATTTTTGCGAAATCGCCTTCAGCTCCGCGCCTGAGAGCGCGCCAGCGTTGGGGATCTCACGTTCGATGATGTACTTCGGCATCGCCTGCCTCCGTGAAAGGTGAAACGTGAAGGGCTCGTCAGTTGTGAGCCATGGCCATTATATCAGTGGTGTTGTCGCAGTTTACGTTCGGGTTCCAGTTGGCGAACATGCCGCTCGGGTTGTTCTCCCACACCCACGCGTGCAGACCCCAGAGCTGAAACACATCGTTCTGCTTGAACTCCTTGCCGAACAGGACCGGTGGCGCCGATTCGCGGCTGTGAAAAGTGTACGGAATGATGTACTCGACCGCCACCAGTCTCAGATTGCCGTTCTTTTCCGGTTCGTAAAGCAGCAGCTCGGGCTGATCCACCCGTGCCGTTCCGTCTATGAGCGCGGTATTACCGTAGTGAAAGCCCATCCCGCCCAATGTGGGATCCACCATGCACCCCGTGATCTTGGCCGACCATCCAGCGGCAGTCGCTTTGTCGAACTCGTGGAACGACGCGGTCACCTGGCGCAGAGTCGCAAGGTCCTTGTTCACGTCGGCGTCGGACTCCCGGATCGCCGGAGTCTGTGTTTCCGTGCGGGCAGCACTCTCGGTGGTGATCGGCTCGCTGCTGCATCCGGCAAGCAGTGCGAACCCGGCGAGCATTGGTGCAATTCGTTTCATCATCGCCTCGTAGGTTGTAGGTTATCTTGGACCCGCGAGAATAATTAGGCTGACCGGT
>Ga0207707_10003731_pt1 | contig 13491 bp, 14 predicted proteins | sample KBSC83BmetaG_FD_184336 | JGI IMG/M metagenome (GOLD analysis project Ga0207707, IMG submission 184336) | Corn rhizosphere microbial communities from Kellogg Biological Station, Michigan, USA - KBS C8-3B metaG (SPAdes) (version 2) | ecosystem: Host-associated > Plants > Roots > Rhizosphere ...
CTGGGCGAAGGTCGTTAGATGCGCACCGTCCTCCTGCTGATCGCGGCGGCGCTGCTGCAGCTCGCCGTCGGCTTCTTCGCGGCTCGGCCCGACCTCGTCTCGCCGACCGCCTTCTATTATCTGCGCGCCACGGCCATCATCGGCACGGCGATGCTGCTGGTGCGGCTGGTCAGCCAGGCATTGATCGAGCTTCTGCTGCCGCGGCTGCTCGGTCGCGAGCCCGACGAGATCTTCAAGGTCATCATCGTCGGCCTGTGCTACGGCATTGCCGGCGCCATCGTGCTGCGCCTCGCCTTCGGCCAGGACATGGCGACCATCCTGACCGCCTCGGCCCTGTTCACCGCCATCATCGGCCTCGCTTTGCAGGCGACGCTCAACAACCTCTTCTCGGGCACCGCGCTGCAGCTCGAGCGCTCGTTCAGGATCGGCGATCTCGTGCGCTTCGGCCAGGTGCAGGGTCATATCGAGGCACTGCACTGGCGCTCCATGCACCTTCGGACCATCGACAATTCGCTGCTGATCATTCCCAACAGCCAGCTCAACACGGCGCTGGTCGAGGTTTTTCGCGCCGGCAGCCCATGCCGGCATGCGATCCGCCTGCCGGCGCCGCTGGTGGCGCCGCCGGCCCTGCTGCTCGCCCTCATCCAGGACGTGCTGGCCGGCCTCGCCGACGAGGGACGGCTCATGCGGCCGGAAGCGCTGCTCGATTCCTTCGCCGGCAATGAAGGCGCCACCTGGTTCAAAATTTTCTTTCATACCGAGCGCTTCCTCGACGGCGCAGCGGTCGAGGCCGAGATCCGCACCCGCTATTGGTACGCCCTGTCGCGCCGTGGTCTCGCCATCGCCTTGAGCTCGGTCTATGCAGGCTCGGTGACGCTGCCCGACGATGCCAAGGAGATCGCCGGCCTGCTGGCGCGCCTGCCCGATTACTGCGATCTCGACGCTGAGACGCTCGACACGCTGGCGCGGCGCGCGTGCCGGCTGTCCTTCGCCGACGGCGAGCCGATCGCGCTCGACCGGGCGGCCGAGCCGGCGCAGCTCATCCTGCATCGCGGTGCGATCTGCCTGCCGGGCGTGGAGGAGGAAGAGGCGGCCGGCGGCAAGCTTGCCGGCTGGAACAGGGCGGAGCTCGCCCGCATCACGGCGGAATTCGCCGACATCATGGGGCCGATCGCCGAGCTTCTTGTGCATCGCGCCGCCGATCGCACGCGCGATCCCTATGTCCTTTACCGCCGGCTGGCAGCGCATATCGAGAATGCGGCGAAGCGCGACGCCTTCCTCGCTTGTGCCCCGTCATCGCCCTCGCACGTCATCGAGCCGCATACGCTCGTCTCCTCCGACCAGCTGCTGCCGGCAGCCGGCGGCGCGCCGCCGCACGCGATCGGCCATACCGAGCTGCTGGCGCTGCATCCGGCGATCCCCGAGCTCGCCGAGCCGGCGGTGCGCTGAGGCTTGCGCGGCCGCTGCAAGGCGCCCTTTTAAGAAGATAGGGCAGCTTTATCCGATCGAATGGCATCGCTTTGCGATTCCATCCGATCCGATGCTGCTCTAGCATCGGCGCCAACCGGTATTCGAGGGAGCGAAGCGATGCAGGCGAAACCGATATCCTTGGCGCAAGTGGCGGGGCTGTGCGCGGCGCTGCTCGCGGCGGCGCCGGCGCTGGCGCAGGACAAGGTCTGGCGCCATGCGGTGATCGAGCCCAAGGGCGATGCAGGCTTCACCCTCATGGTGCAGGGCGGCGGCTTCGCCGCCAAGCGCGGCCTCAAGCTCGAGGTCGTGTCGATGAAGAACGGCGCCATCGCGCACAAGGCGCTGCTGGCGGGCGAGGTCGAAAGCATCGAATCGAGCCCGGGTGCCGCCATTCTCGCCGGCGCGCGCGGCGCCGACATCAAGATCCTCGGCTGCGACTGGCCGGGGGTGCCGCAGGGCATCCTGGCGCGCGGCAGCATTGCCAAGATCGAGGACTTGAAGGGCAAGACCGTCGCCGTCGCGGCGCCGGGCTCGTTGCCCAACCTCGTGATCGCGGCGGTGCTCGACAAATACAAGATTCCCCAGGCCGAGGTGCATTTAGCACCCATGGGCGACGATGCCGACCGCTTCAAGGCGCTCGTCAATGGCGCCGTCGATGCCGGCGTCATCGCCGCCGAGTTTCTCTCGGTCGCACCGCCGGAGATCAAGCTCCTCGCCGAGACGCATGACGTGATGCCGAATTATATCCGGCTCTGCCTCACCATGACCGGCGCCACCCTGAAAGCGCGGCACGACGAGGCGGTGCGTTTCGTCGCGGCCGAGATCGAGGCGCTGCGCTTCGCCGTGTCGCACCCCCAGGAGACGATAAAGCTGACGCGTGACACGATCCACACCAAGCCCGACGATCCGCGCGCCAAATATGCCTTCGACTATACGGTGAAAAACCACCTCGTCGATCCCGAGGTGAGCCTGCCGCTCGACAAGCTCCAATGGATGCAGAATCAGCTGGTCGAGCTCGGCGATCTCAAAAAGCCCATCGACATCGCCAAGCTCACCGCACCCGACGCCCGCGCCGAGGCGATGAAGTTGGCGGGGGCGAAGTAGCGAAGACCGTCCAGTCGCCCCTCTCCCGCTCGCGGACCGCCAGCGCGAGAGGGGGCTATCTTTGCAACTCGATCACGTCGAAGCCGCGCGCCTTGTCGACGACATAGAGCAACCCGCGCTCGTCCTGCGCGACATCGTTGGTCTGCGGCGCATCATAGTCGTCGCCCGGCTTGGGGATGAAATAGCCGCGTTCTTTCGGATGGGCGGGGTCGTTGATGTCGATGATGCGCAGGCCGCCGCCGAACCAGGTCACATAGAGCAGCCCGTCGGGATCGACGCGCTCGCGCAGCTGGTGCGTGCCGAAGCGCACCTGCGGGCCGCGATAAGGCGAGGCGCTTTCCTCCAGATGATGCTCGGCGAGGAGACGCGGATCAGTGGGCTCGCTCACGTCCCAGATGCGCAAGGCGCCGTGCGGCTTGCCGGCATCGGGCCCGCGATGGCGCCGCTCCTCGTCGGTCGAGGCGGCGATGGCGCGGCCGGCGATCGGGAAGGGGACCTTGAGGAAGGTATGGCCGGGCTCGGTGGCGCCGGGCGGCGGCGCGATCTGCGCCAGCGTGCGCGGCCGGCCGAGATCGCTCATGTCGATGATCGCATAGCCCGAATGCCAGCAGCCGGCATAGGCCTGATCGCCGGCGCGCATCGCGTGATGCAGCCGGTGCTCGGTCTTGCGCGGATGCGGCGTCTCGCCGGCGCCGACATTCTGCCCCGGCATCCACCAACGCCCGACCTCGCTCACCTTGGCCGGCCGCGAGATGTCGTAGATCACCAGGATGTTGCCGACGAAGCCCTCCATCTCGCTCGAGATGTAGGCGTAGCGCTCGTCCATGTCGAAACGATGCACGCCCTTGCCATGCGTGCGCACGAAGCTGATGAGCTTGGGATTGCTGCGGTCGGCGATGTCGTAGAGGCGGAAGCCGCCATCCGGATAATCCTGCTTGCGGAGCTTGCCCGGCTCGAGCTCGGAATTCACCGCCATGACATCGCCCGCGACGCGCACCTTGTGGCTGTGCGAGGCGGGATGGCCCGGCATGATCGTGCTGACGAGGCGCGGTCGCGCCGGATCCTCGATATCGAGGATCGCGGTCCCCTCGGGCCCTTTCTGATAGCCGATATAGGCGTAGCGGCCGGCGACCGTGACCTGGCCGGCGCCGCCGAGCTCGAGCCGGCCGAGATGCCGCACATTGGCACTGGCGCGTGGTGCCGTGCCGACATCCGCTTCGGCCGCGCTGAGACGCGCGCTCATCGGATTTCCTCCCACGATATGAAGCGCATCATTGCCGCTTTGTGTGCCGGGAACAGGGACAGGCCCGTTGCCTTCCTCGACCCGAACGGTTGCATGGGCGTGAGAGCCCCTACGAGCAAGGAAGGGAGATGGAGGATGCCACAAGCCGGCAGGGTTGTCGGCCTCGACATTGCCAAGCGGAAAGACCGTCATCTGTGCCGGCGGCCACCCCTTTCTTCATCCGGCGGAGCCCGCTAGCATCCTTATCCAGATGGACGAGCCCGACTGGAAAATCCCCGAACGCCTGCAGCCCGCACCCGACCAGTGCGGCTTCGATCTCGATTCGACGCTGCGCTCGGTGATGGTGGTGCGCGCCAACATCCCCCCGGATGCCTCCACGGCGCAGCTGCTCGGCACCGAGCGCTCGGGCAATGCCGTGCTGATCGGCAAGGACGGGCTGGCGCTCACCATCGGCTATCTCATCAACGAGGCGGAGACGGTGTGGCTGACCGGCACGGGCAGCCAGGTGGCGCCGGCGCATGTCATCGCGATCGATCAGCCTTCGGGATTCGGTCTGGTTCAGGCCTTGGGGCGGCTCGACCTGCCGCCGCTCGATATCGGCGAGTCCAAGGACATCGAGCGCGGTCAAAGCGCCATCTTCGCCGCCGCCGGCGGCCGTCCGCATGCGCTGAAGGTCGAGATCGCCGGCCGCCAGCCTTTCGCGGGCTATTGGGAATATCTGCTCGAGCATCCCTTCTTCACCCATCCCGCGCATCCCGTCTGGAGCGGCGGCGCCCTCATCGCCGACAGCGGGCGGCTCATCGGCATCGGTTCGCTGATCGTGCAGCACACGCTCGACGACGGCCGTCAGACCGATCTCAACATGGTGGTGCCGACCGAGCTCCTGACGCCGATCATCGACGAGCTGCTGACCAAGGGGCGCGGGCCGGCGCCGCCGCGGCCCTGGCTCGGCCTCTATTGCGGCGAGAACGACGCCACCGTCTTCGTGCAGCGCGTGACGGCCGGCGGCCCGGCCGATCAGGCGCATCTGCGGCCGGGCGACCGCATCCTCGCCATCGCCGAGACCGAGATCGAGGATCTGGCGACGCTGTGGCGCGCCGTTTGGGCGCAAGGCAGCGCCGGGGTCACCATCCCGATGACCCTGTCACGCGGCACCGGCACCTTCGAAGCCGAGATCGTCTCCGCCGACCGGGCCGCCCGACTCAAGGGCCCACGGCTGCAATAGCACCCCTAAGCCATTGGGATTAAGAGGCTTTCGCGATCGCTTTGGCGTCCCGGCCGGGATAGGATCGGGGCATGCCACATGGGATTCGCGCGGACGCTTGGCGTGCCAAGGCCGAGGAGCTTCGGGTCATCGCCGAAACCATCCACCATGACGCGTCGCGCGCGATGCTGCTCGGTCTCGCCGAGCAATATGATCGGTTGGCACGGCGGGCCACAGCCCAGCCGATCGGGGAGGCCGACCAGAAGGCTTCTTGAGACGCGCTTTTGCTTGTCGCCGCCGATCTTAAGCCCTACATAGACCCCGTCATTGGGGAGTAGCCGCCCTCACCGAGGTGAGGGGATCGCGCCAACATGCTTGCCGACGGCCTTTTTGCGGAGGGCCCGGCATGGTGCGATCGGCCCGTGCTTGGCGAGACCATTGGCATCTTTGCTTCCGGTCAGGCGGGGCGGGGATGTCATTGGTCTGTCGCCTGGCTTGGATGGACGCTTGATACCCCTCACGCTGCTGCTCTTCTTCGGCTCCGCCATCCTCATCTACTATTCCTGCGAGTTCTTCGTGAACGGCGTGGAATGGGTCGGCCATCGGCTGCGCCTCGCCGAGAGCACGACCGGCACCGTGCTCGCCGCCTTCGGCACGGCGCTGCCGGAAAGCGTCGTTACCTTCGTCGCCGTCGCCTTCGGCTCGACCGACGCCGAGCGCGAGATCGGCGTCGGCGCGGCCCTCGGCGGGCCCCTGGCCCTCTCGACCCTCGCCTATTCGGTGGTCGGCGTGACGCTGATGGGCTCGGTGCGCTTGGGCGTGCGGCGCAAGGAAGCGCTCGAGGTGGATTCGCGCATCCTGGCGCGCGACCAGGCCTGGTTCCTCGGCATCTTCGTCTGCAAGGCGGCGCTGGGGCTGGTCAGCTTTCCCGGCAAGCCCCTGTTCGCCTTCCTGTTCATCGCGGCTTATCTGCTCTACATCGTGAAAGAGCTGCGGAGCAGCGGACACACCGTCGATGCCGCGCGGCTCGTGCCGCTCAAATTCCGACCGCGCGCCGCGCAACCCTCGCTGTTCTGGGCCGGCCTGCAGACGCTGGCCGCGCTGATCGTCATCTTCGTCACCTCGCGCATCTTCGTGACGCAGCTCGACACGATCGGTCCCTGGCTCGGCCTGCCGCCGCAATTCGTGGCGCTGCTCTTGAGCCCGATCGCGACCGAGATGCCCGAGACGATGAACGCCATCATCTGGGTGCGCCAGGGCAAGGAGCATATGGCGCTCGCCAATATCAGCGGCGCCATGATGATCCAGGCGACGATCCCGACCGCCTGCGGCCTGCTCGGCACGCCCTGGCTGTTCGAGCGCCCCCTCATCATCGCCGCCGGCACGACGATCCTCGCCGTGGGCGCCCTCTACATCATGTTCCGGGGCGAGCGCATTACCGGCCGCCAGCTGTCCTTCGCCAGCATCTTCTATCTCCTGTTCGCCGGGCTGCTGTTCCTGCGCTAAAAAGGGGAAAGCGAGGGGAGGAACCCATGCGCAATCGCCGCGATCTGCTGAAATCCGCCGGCGCGCTCGCCGCCGGCATCGTCTGCGTGTCATGCGGCATGGCCCATCCGGCAGGCGCGCAAGCGAGCCGCCGCGAGATCAGCATCGGCGGCAAGCGCATCACCACCATCGACGTGCATGCGCATTGCGTCGTGACCGAGGTGCTCGAGGTGGTGAAGGGCACCGACATGGAGCGGCGGGTGCGCGAGCTGGTGGCGCCCGGCGGCTTGCAGAACCAGCCGGTCGGCGAGGAGAGGATCGCCGACATGGGGCGCGACGGCGTCGATCGCCAGGTGCTGTCGATCAATCCTTTCTGGTACGGCACCGACCCCGCGCATGCGCGCGAGATCTGCGAGGTGCAGAATGCCGGGATGGCCAAGATGTGCGCGCGCTATCCCGGCCGTTTCTCCGGCTTCGGCACCGTCGCCCTGCAGCATCCCGAGCTCGCCGCCGAGCAGCTCGAAAGCGCCGTCAAGAGGCACGGACTGAAAGGCGCCATGATCGGCGGCAGCGTCGATGGCGCCGAGCTGTCGAACCGCAAGTTCGACGTGTTCTGGGCCAAGGCCGTCGAGCTCGGTGCCACCATCTTCATGCATCCGCAGAGCCAGCCCGAGCCGACCGGCATGAGCAAGCGACTCCAGGGACCCGGCGTGCTCGGCAATATCATCGGCCATCCGATCGAGACGACGCTCGCCATTACCCATCTCATCTTCGACGGCACGCTCGACCGCTTCCCCGATCTCAAGCTGCTGTTCGCGCATGCCGGCGGCTATCTGCCCTCCTATGCCGCGCGCATGGACCATGGCTGCGCGATCTTTCCCAAGCAATGCGAGGGGCCGAAGCTCGCCAAGCGTCCGAGCGACTATCTGAAGCAGCTCTATTTCGATTCGCTGATCTTCACCGGCGAGGGCCTCCGCCATCTCGTGGCGCAATGCGGCGCGTCGCAGATCATGCTCGGCACCGACAGCCCGATCCCCTGGGTCAAGGACCCGGTCGATCATGTGCTGACGGCTCCCGAGCTCAGCGACGGCGACCGCATCGCCATTCTTTCGGCCAATGCCGAGCGCGTGCTGAGGATGTGAGGCCTCGTCCGGGCTCGGCGGCGGCCGGCGGGCGCCCGGCCCCTTGATCTATTCTCTTAGGAATTCCCGCTAGTTAGCCGTCGGCCCAGTAAAACCACAGCACCCGGCATTTTTTGCTAAAATGGGTCTCCGAGCCGGCCGCCTTCCCGGCGACCGGGCCAGAATGGGCGGAGCGTCATGCGACAGGATCTCATTGCCGGCGCAGCCCTGCTGCTGATGGGCGTGCCGGCCGCGGCGCAGCCCGACGGCGAGGCGATCGCGAGCTTCGGTCTCAATGGCCACTGGGCGGTCTCCTGCGCGGCGCCGCCGGCGCCGACCAATCCGCATGTGCTGGTCGCGGCATCGCCGGCGACCCAGCCGACGCGCGAGCTCATGACCGGCAATGCCGAGACCGACAATGTGCTGCCGCTCGTGAATGCCCGGCTGATCGGCGGCAACCAGATCACCTTCCAGGAATTCACCGAGGGCAAGCTCATCACCTTCCTGGTGGTGAAGGAAGCCGGTCGCTACCGCATCAACGAGATGGTCACCAATGACGGCAAGGCGCTGGTGACGCATGCCGTGCAGAATTGGGATGGCCTGCCCAGCCCCTGGTATCAGCGCTGCCCTTGAAAACGAGGCGGCTTCAGCGTCACAGCGGCAGAAGCTGCTGGTCGCCCGGCTCGATCTCCATGCCGAAGGCGCAGAGCAGCGCCGCCGTGCCGGCGTAATTACCCATCAGCGACACGAGATCGACCAGCGCCTTGGCGCCGAATTGCTTCTGCGCCCGGGCGAAAGTCTGGGGAGCGACCTTGCGCGCGACGAAGATTTCGCGGCCGAGATCGATGATGATCTTGTCCGGCTCGGCCAGCCCGGCGGTCGGGCGGCGATGCTTGATGATGTCGATGGTGGCCTGCGGCACGCCTTCCTTCAGCGCTTCCGGCTCGTGGGCCTGCCATTCGAAGACGCTGTCGGCCTCGCGCGCCGTGACCAGGATGGCGAGCTCGCGGATCCTGCCGTCGAAGCCCGATTCCCAGCGCAGATAGCGCGTCAGCGGCTGGCCGTACTCCGAGACCTTGGGGCTGTAGAGCTTGATGCCGCCGGGGCCCCGCAGCCCCTTGATGCTGCCGCTCTTGGGATCGACGGCGCGGTCATAGAGCCGGCGCGCATCCTCGGCCAGATCCTCGCGCTTCGGCAACGGCAAGCGAAATCCGGACTCGGCATGCACATCGGCGGGGTAGGCACGGTCGCTCTTGGCCATCATAAAACTCCGTTCAACCATGTGACCCTCTCCCCCAACGGGGAAAGGGAGTCCTCTCTTCTACTCGCCGATCACATGCAGCGCGATCTCGCGCTGTTGCGGCGCGCGGCGGTGCTCGAAGAGATAGATGCCCTGCCAGGTGCCGAGGAGAAGCCGGCCGCCGGCGATCGGGATGGCGAGCTGGGTTGCCCCGAGCGCGGCGCGGATATGGGCCGGCATGTCGTCCGGCCCCTCGGTCTCGTGCCGATAGCGGCCCTTGCCCTCGGGTGCGAGCTCATCGAAATAGCGCGCGAGGTCGCGTTGCACATCGGGATCGGCATTCTCCTGGATCAGCAGCGAGGCCGAGGTATGGCGGCAGTAAAGCGTCAAAAGCCCGGTCGCGATGCCTTGCTCGCCGACCCAGCGCCGCACCGGCTCGGTGGTCTCGACCAGTCCCTTGCCGCTTGTTCGAATCGTGAGGGAATGGAGCGCCTGGCGCATCGTCCGCGCTAATCGAGCGTGATGGCCTTCCAGCCGGTCTTTTCCTTGATCACCTGGCGGTTCGTCTTGACCCAGCGCACGATGGCGGGCGTGCCGATGAGGCCCGGCTCCTGATCCGGCTCGCCGATCATGGCGACAGCCGCGACCTGATCTCTCTGGCGATCCTGCTCGTTCTCGGTGATCTCGCGCGCCTTGGCATCGCTGATGCCCATGGGAAGCTTGACGACGAGCAACCCCTTGCCGTCGGGACCGCTGAACAAATTGGTCCAACCCTGACGCGCCATGACCGGACCTCCCCCGAGACAGTCTCGGCGAGAATGATAAGGCGGCACCGCCGAGGCGCAAGAAAAACCCCGCCCGGGGGGACGGGCGGGGTCGAAGGCCGCGCAGCGATGGTTCAGGCTAGGTGAATATCGCTGACGGCGAGATCGGCGACGCCGATCACGACGATCACCTGCGTGCCCGTGCCTTCCGGCACCATCAGCAGAGAATTGCCGTGATTGTCGTGCACGACCGAGAGATCGGCCGCGCCGGCGATGGTGTGGTCGGCGGTCGTCTTGGTGATGGTGATCGTGTCATGCAGCTTGTCGAAGCCGGTGATCACCATGCTGCCGGTGCCGCCCTCGCCGAACAGGAAGGAATCGGCGCCGGTTCCCGCCTTCACCAGGGCGAAGCCGCTGCCCGCCGTCACGCTGTTGTCGCCATTGCCGAGCATCACCAGATCGAGGCCGGAGCCGAGGGTGATGGCGTCGGGGCCGCTGCCGCCCAGCACCGTGTCGTTGCCGGTGCCGAGGATGATGGTGCTGCCGCCGTCGCCGGCCTTGATGAAATCATTGCCGCCGCTGGCCGAGATGGTCTCGTGGGCGCCGCCGCCGATGATGACGTGATCGCCGGTGGTGGCGGTGACGGAATCGCTGCCCGCCGCGGCGCCGGTTATGGTCGTGGGTGCGCCTGCTCCGCCCGCAACCCCGCCGACCGCGCCCTGATCGTCGTCGTCACCATCGTCATCATGCGCATCGCGGCCAGCATGGAGACCATTGTCGCCATCGCCATCGCCGCCGCCAGGACCGCTATGATGGCCATGATGGAGCTCGTCGCCGTCATCGTCGCCTCCCATGATGGTGGTGGTGCCGGTCAGCAGGTCGAGATCGGTCGCAACTGCGCTGACGATGCTGCCGGGTGCCGTATGCTCGACACCGTGCTCGCTCTCGGCTTGGTGGCCATGACTCATTACGCTTCCTCCTCGTCATTGCACGGGGTCGCCGGTGGCGACCGCGCGCTCAGAGTTGCAGAGGGCGAGGTCCATGATATGTGACAAAGGCCACGCCCACGCTGACATCGGCGTGACTTATTTGAGATTTGGCGGGAATGAGGAATAAGCCGCGGCGCTCCGCGTCGCGCCTCATTCGGGGCGGAACTTGGTCTCCGGGGGAATGCCCGTGCGGCGGCGTGCGCCGCTGATGCGGCCGTTCTCGAGATAGTCGCCGGCGACGGCGCGCGCCGCGGCATCGTCCCATTGCGGCAACCAGTCGCCGAGCGAATAGCCGAACCAGGGCGGTTGCGGGCGCAGGGTGGGCAGTCCCAGCTCCTCCCAGACTTTGCGCGCCCGCTCCATATATTCGCGCTTGGGCAAGGCCAGCGGCGGCATGTCGCCTTTCATGGTGGCATCGATGAGGAGGGTCGAATCCTCCTCGTTATCATGCTCGCGCTTGGGCCCGTGGCCCTGGCCGCGATGCGGCAGGGTGCGCACATCCTCGACCGGATTCATGCGGTAGCAGAGCGCCCAGAGCAGCGCGTCGGCATTGTCGGGGTCGATGTCCTCATTGACCGCGATGGTGATCTTGCCGCAATCGCCCTTGAAGCTCGCGGCACCGGTCAGCGCCCGCCAGATCTCGGTGCGCGGCATCGCCTTCGCCACCTGGATGATGGTGGCGCGCAACAGGCCGGTCAGCGGCTCGTGCAGGGCGACGCGCACCACGCCCTTGATGCCGAGCTGGTCCTTCAGGAAGGAGAGGAAGAGCGGCTCATAGGCGACGCGCTTGATGACGCTCGATTCGGATGGCGCCACCTGGCTGAGATAGGAGGGAATGACGGGCTTCCGCCGATGGGTGATCGCCGTCACGCGCATCGGCATGTTGAATTCCTCGAGCGCCACATGGCCGTGGCTTTCGCCGAAAGGCGCCTCGGGCTCGAGCCATTCCGTGTCGATCATGCCCTCGATCACCAGCTCGGATTCGGCGGGCACCAGCAGATCGACCGAATGCGCCCGCACCATGTCGATCGGGCCGCCGGCGAGCCCGCCCGCGACCCCGACCTCGTCGACATCGAGGGGCAGCTTCTGCGGGCCGGTGAAGGCGACGAAGGGCGGGCAGCCGAGCACGATGGCGCAGGGCATCTCCTTGTCGCCGCGCTTCCTGTGCTTGAGATAATGCTGATAGCCGCCGGCGCCGCCGATGCGCGTCGCCATGCGCACCACCAGGCGATCGGGCGCTTTCAGCGCCGCGCGATAGGTCCCCATATTCTGCACGCCGGTCTCGGGATCGCGGGTCACCACATTGGTCGCGGTCAGTGTCGGCGCGCTGTCGAAGCCGGGCGTCGAGATCGGGATCGGCAAGGCATCGAGCCCCTTGCCCGGCCCGACCAGAGCGTCGCCCTCGATGACCACCTCCTGGCAGACCCCCCGGTTGACAATGCGCGGCGCGATCGGCGCGGCGATGGCGCGGTCCCACTTGCCGGGAATCTCCTCGACATCGGCGCCCATGCCGATGGCATAGATGGCGCGGTTGGCGGCGATGGCGCCGACCACCACCGGCATGTCGAAGCGCCGCCCCTTGCCGTCCACGACATGGGTGAAGAGGAACGCCTTGCGGTCGGCCTCGTCGAGCCCGCCGACGAATTGCCAGCGCACCAGCGGATGCAGCTCGGCATCCTTGTCGATCGGCCGGTCGATGGTGACGAGCAAGCCCGCCCGGTCGAGCGCCGCGAGATGCTCCTGCAGGTCGGGATAGCGGCGCTCGCCCTGGCTCATGCAAAACCCTCCTAATGCGCCGCGCTGCAGCTGCACGGGATGGAGAAGATGCGCGCCGCGTTGGTGGCGAGGATCGCCTCGCGCTCGGCCCGCGTCAGCGGCGTGTTCTCGACCACCTTCACCGGCTCGTCGTCGCCGATCGGGAAGGGATGGTCGGAGCCCAGCATCACCCGCTCGGCGCCGACGATGTCGACGAGATAGCGCAGCGCACGCGGATCGAACAGAACCGTGTCGAAATAGAGCCGCTGGAAGCCCTCGATCGGGTCGGCGACCTTGCCCTGGCTGATCGTGTGGTTGCGCTGCAGCCGGCCGAGCGCGAAAGGCAGCGCGCCGCCGCCATGCGACAGCAGCAGGTTGACGCCGGGATAGCGCGTGAGGTGGCCGGAGAAGAGCAGCCGCGCCACGGCGACGTTGGTGTCGTTCAGACGCCCCACCGCATTCACGAGGTCGTACGCGCCAAGCCGGTCGTCGCCGCAGACGAACATGGGATGCAGGAACAGGCTCGCCTTGCGGTCGGAGCAGAGCTGCCAGAAGGGATCGAGCTCGGGATCGTCGAGCGTGCCGCCCATGCCCTTGGGCTGGGTTCCGATCATCGCCCCCTTGAAGCCCGCATCGAGCGCCTCGCCCATGATCTTGGCGGCGAGCTTGCCGTTCTGCAGCGGCACGCAGGCGAGCGGCGTCAGCGAATCAAGGCCGGCGGCGCCCGTCATCAGATGCTGGTTGGCGAAGCGACACCAGTCCGCCCCTTCCTCGGGCGGCAGCTCGTAGCCGAACAGATCCATCCAGCCGCCGACCAGCTGGCGCTCGATACCGTTCTTGGCGAGCCAGCTCTTGCGCGCGCCGAGATCGGAGAGCTTCGGTGAGACCGGCCGCGTCGGCTGATTGCCGGCAAAGGCCATGCGCACCGCGCCGGCCTCGCCCAGCACTTGCACGGAAGGAAACAGCTTGCGCTCCGCGAGCAACGCGTCGAGGAAGCCGGCAGGCACGAAATGCGCATGGACGTCGATGGCCACAGGTTTTGTTCCCTTCTTCTCTTTCTTCCCCTCTTCTCTTTTTTAAACCCTCTCCCCCACTTCTGGGGGAGAGGGCAAGGTG
>Ga0207707_10003734_pt1 | contig 13490 bp, 16 predicted proteins | sample KBSC83BmetaG_FD_184336 | JGI IMG/M metagenome (GOLD analysis project Ga0207707, IMG submission 184336) | Corn rhizosphere microbial communities from Kellogg Biological Station, Michigan, USA - KBS C8-3B metaG (SPAdes) (version 2) | ecosystem: Host-associated > Plants > Roots > Rhizosphere ...
ATTTCCGCGAAGCGCCCGCTGCCCGCCTGACGATCGCCGTTGCCGCCCGGTCGACGGCTCAGTTGACCGGGTTGGCGCGCGCCCACTCGAACGCGTTGTTGTCGGCGGTCCGGCGCACCGCTTCCGGCACCAGCGCGTCGAAGATGCCGCGATACGTCGCGGCCTCGAAATCATCGGCCGCAGCCTCGATCCCCGCATCGCCGAGCTCGACCACGAAGGAGCGCGCCGGCACGCCGGCGGGATAAGCGAGGTACACGGCGCCGTAGTAGGTGTCGAGACGCACCATCGCCCCGCGGCCGGGTGAGCGGATGCGCACGATGCCGACGCTGCGCAGCGCATCGGCATACGGCATCGCCGCCGCCGCCAGGCCTGGCTGCGGCCGCATCGGCACCTCGGGCACCGAGGCGCAGCCGATGAGCACGGCGGCGAGCAGCATCGTCAGGCACTTCCACATGGCGCGTTGGACCGTGGTCGCCGGCGCAAGTGCCGCGATGTCGCCGATAGCCGTGCCGGCGGCACCGTTCGCTCATGCGGCACAATGCGCCCTCGGCCCACCCTCCGCCCGATGAGCGATCACCGATTCGGCTTCGACACGCTGTGCCTGCACGCGGGACAGATTCCCGATGCGGCGACCGGCGCGCGCGCGCTGCCGATCTACCAGACGACGTCGTTCGTGTTCGACAGCGCCGATCACGCGGCGTCGCTCTTCAACCTGCAGACGTTCGGCAACGTCTATTCGCGGATCTCCAACCCGACGGTCGCGGCGCTCGAGGAGCGGGTCGCCGCGCTCGAGGGCGGCCGCGCCGCGCTCGCGGCATCGACGGGGATGGCCGCGCAGATGGTCGCGCTCCTCACGCTCGCCCGCGCCGGCGAGCACATCGTCGCCTCGAAGACGCTGTACGGCGGCTCGTACGCGCAGCTCGCGGTCACGTTCGAGCAGATGGGCATCGCCGCGACGTTCGTCGATGGCGACGACCCGGCGAATTACGCCGCGGCGATCCGGCCCGAGACGCGCGCGCTCTACACCGAGACGATCGGCAATCCGCGGCTCGACGTCGCCGACATCGCGGCACTCGCGTCGATCGCTCGCGACGCGGGCGTGCCGCTCGTCGTCGACAACACGATGGCTTCGCCTTACCTGTGCCGGCCGTTCGAGCACGGCGCCGACATCGTCGTGCACTCGGCGACCAAGTACCTCGGCGGTCACGGCACGACGATGGGCGGCGTCATCGTCGAGTCGGGGAAGTTTCCATGGGACAACGGCAAGTTCCCGCAGATGACGGAGCCGTCGCGCGGCTATCACGGCGTGCGCTTCTACGAGACGTTCGGCGACTTCGGCTTCACGATGAAGGCGCGGATGGAGACGATGCGCACGCTCGGTCCGACGCTCTCGCCGATGTCCGCGTTCCTGCTGCTGCAGGGCGTCGAGACGCTGCACCTGCGCATGCCGCGGCATTGCGAGTCGGCGCTCGCGGTGGCGAGACATCTCGAGTCGCATCCGCGCGTTGCATGGGTCAACTACCCGTCACTGCCGTCGAGCGCGCACCATGCGCGCGCGGCCCGCTACCTGCCGTGCGGTGCGGGCGGGATCCTGACCTTCGGCATCGCCGGCGGCGCCGCGGCGGGGCAGCGCTTCATCGAGTCGGTCGAGTTCCTCTCGCACCTCGCCAACATCGGCGACGCCAAGTCGCTGGTGATCCACCCGGCCTCGACGACGCATCGCCAGCTCTCCGACGACGAGCAGCGGGCGGCCGGCGTGTCGCCGGAGATGATCCGCCTGTCGATCGGGCTCGAGGCGCTCGAAGACATCCTCTGGGACATCGACCAGGCCCTGACGAAAGCGACCTCATGAAAACGGCTACCGGCATTCCGATCCACTGGGTGGGCTTCGTCGTCGCGCTGGCGTTGCTCGTCCAGCAAATCGTGCTGCACGGCTTCGAGCCGGCGACGACGATGATGGCGGCGTTCTTCCAGGTGGGCGTGCTGACGCTCTTGTGCGCGACGCTCGCGCTGATCATCCTGCCGCCGCGGCGCGTCGCCTACCTGCTCGGCTTCCTGGTCTGCGCCGGATTGATGGGTTGGGCGCTGTGGCTGCAGTTCGGCATGGACCTCGAGCCCTGCCCGCTGTGCATGTTCCAGCGCGTCGCGCTCTGCCTCGCGGGGCTCGTGTTCCTGGTCGCGTTCATCCGCAATCCGCGTCGCGGCGGCGCGACCGCTGCGGCGATCGCGATCCTGGTCTTCGCCGGCGCGGGCGCCGCGCTCGCGGCGCGCCAGGTGTGGCTGCAGACGCTGCCGAAGGACCTCGTGCCGTCCTGCGGGATGGGCATCGGCTACATGCTGGACACGCTGCCGTTCACCGACGTGATCGCCAAGACGCTCGCCGGCAGTGGCGAATGCGCCGAAAAGGGTTGGGTGTTCCTCAACCTGTCGATCGCCGGCTGGTCGCTCGTGTTCTTCATCACCATGATCGTCGCGGCGTTCGCGCTGATCCGGCGCGACTGATCACCGTCATTCCCGCGAAAGCGGGGATCCAGTTCTGACGGCGACAGGGGCGCGCGTCGATTCATCGAAGCGTCACGGCTGGATCCCCGCTTGCGCGGGGATGACGTGCAAGGCCGGCGGTGCCGGCCTTGCACGTCACTTCGGCGCCATCCGGATCGCGCCGTCGAGGCGGATCACCTCGCCGTTGAGCATCGGGTTCTCGACGATCGCGCGCACCAGCGCCGCGAATTCCGACGGCTTGCCGAGGCGCGGCGGGAACGGCACCATCTTGCCGAGCGAATCGCGCACCTCCTGCGACAGGCTCGCGAGCATCGGCGTCTCGAACGTGCCGGGCGCGATCGTCATCACGCGAATGCCGCTCCGGGCGAGCTCGCGCGCGATCGGCAGCGTCATGCCGACGATCGCGGCCTTCGACGCCGCGTAGGCCGCCTGGCCGATCTGCCCGTCGTAGGCGGCGACCGACGCCGTGTTGACGATGACGCCGCGCTCGCCGCCGTCGTTGGGCGTCGACTTGGCGATCTCGAGCGCCGCGAGCCGCAGCATGTTGAACGTGCCGGTGAGGTTGATGTCGATCGCGCGCCGCCAGCCGGCGAGCGAATGCGCGCCCTCCTTGCCGATCACCTTCTCGGCGTGCACGATGCCGGCGCAATTGACCAGACCGCGCAGCGCACCGAACGCATCGGCCGCGGCCTTGACCGCGGCCGCCGCGCTCTTCTCGTCGGTGACGTCGGTGCGCGCGTAGCGCACCGCGTCGCCGAGCTCGTTGGCCAGCGCCTCACCGCGCGCCGCGTCGAGATCGGCGATCAAAACGCGCGCGCCGCCGCCGGCGAGCATGCGCACCGTGCCCGCGCCGAGTCCCGACGCGCCGCCGCTGACGATGAATGTCGCGCCCGCGACGTCCACGTCAAGCGGTTCCGGGACGCGGCGCGGGCGCCGGCGTGCTTGCCGCGCCGCGACCGGTGCTCGTCGACCGCACCGCGGACATCGCGGTGCCGATGATGCTCGCGATGTCGGCAACGTTCGACGGCAGGATCAGCGTGTTGTTGGTCTTCGCGAGATTGCCGAACTGCGTGACATATTGCTCGGCCACCCGCAGGTTCACCGCCTCGATTCCGCCTGGCTCGGTGATGGCCGAGCCGACGACGCGCAACGCCTTGGCCGTCGCTTCGGCGACCGCGAGGATCGCCGCGGCCTCGCCCTGTGCATAATTGATCTGCGACTGCTGCTCTCCCTGCGAGCGCGCGATCGCGGCGTCGCGCGCACCCTCGGCCAGGTTGATCTGCTGCTGGCGCCCGCCTTCGGACGTCGCGATCACCGCGCGCTTCTCGCGCTCGGCGGTGATCTGCGCCTGCATCGCGCGCAGGATCTCGGCCGGCGGAGTCAGATCCTTGATCTCGTAGCGCAGTACCTTGACGCCCCACGTCGCGGCGGCCTCGTCGAGCGCCGACACGACTGAGGCGTTGATCTGGTCGCGCTCTTCGAAGGTCTTGTCGAGCTCCATCCGGCCGATGACGCTGCGCAGCGTCGTCTGCGCGAGCTGGGTGATCGCCATCCGGTAGTTCGACGAGCCGTAGCTCGCGAGCTTGGCGTCGGTTACCTGGAAATACAGGATGCCGTCGACCTGCAGTTGCGTGTTGTCGCGGGTGATGCACACCTGCGGCGGCACATCCATCGGGATTTCCTTGAGATCGTGGCGGTACGCGATGCGATCGATGAACGGCACGACGATGTTGAGCCCCGGCTGCAGCACCTCATGGAAGCGGCCGAGGCGCTCGACCACGTACGCGCTTTGCTGCGGCACGACGCGCAGCGTGCGCGAGATGCCGATCGCGACGACGACGGCGGCGATGAACCAGAAGGGGATCGACCCGAACATAGGCAGGCTCTCCATGCGCAAAGGGACTAGGCTTGACGATCGGCGACGACGAGATGCGAGCCCCGCATGCCGACGATCACCATCGATTCGCCGCGCGGCGTGTCGGGGGTGGCGAGCTCCGCCGTCCATTGCGTGCCGCGGTAGTCGACGCGCGCGCTGCCGTCCGGATTCCAATGGCGGACGCGCACCGAATTGCCGATGTCCGCGGGCTCCTGCGGTGTGGGCTGCAGACGGCGTGTGCGCCAGCGGTGCGCGACGAACGTCAGCGCGATGCCGAGGGCGACCGCGAGCGCCCATTGCCATTCGCTCGACAAGCCGAGGAACGCGGCGACGCCGCCGGCCGCGAGCGCGACCGCGATCGCGAGCAGATAAAACGTGTTGGTGACGAGCTCCGCGCCGGCCAGCACCGCAGCGACGATCCACCAGCCCCAGTACGCATCCATGCCGAGTCTCCTTCCCCGAGCCAAGCATACCCCACGCGCGTCGATGCCGCCCTGTCGCGCGACGCCCGCGAAAGCATGCGAGGACCGCCGATTTGGGCTATAATTCTCGTTTTTAATCAGCGCGTTGTGGCGCGCCCTCGGCGACGCGGCGCGAAGTGTCACCGCAATCATGCCGATCTACGAATATGCCTGCAGCGCCTGCGGCCACGAGCTCGAGGCACTGCAGAAGCTGTCCGACCCGAAGCTCGTCACGTGTCCCGTGTGTCATCGCGATACGCTGGCGAAAAAGGTCTCGGCCGCCGGCTTCCAATTGAAGGGCAGCGGGTGGTACGTCACCGATTTCCGCAACGGCAGCAAGCCCGCGAAGGCCGGCGACGCGGCGAGCAAGGGCGACACCGCGGCGAAGGACAAGAGCGACGCCGCAGCGTCGAGCGAATCGTCGCCGGACAAGCCGGCAGGCGCGAAGGACACGCCGGCGAAGGAATCGCCCGGCAAGGACGCCCCGGCCGCGCCTGCGGCCACGAAGGCCGAGTCGGCCCCCGCGAGCAAGCCCACCGCCAGCCCTTCGACCGGATCGTCGACCTGAGCCTGCCGCGATGCGCCGCTACCTGATCGCGGGGCTCCTCGTCTGGGTGCCGCTCGGCATCACGCTGTACGTGCTGCATTTCCTGGTGACGGCGCTCGACCAGACGCTGCTGCTGCTGCCCGAGCGCATCCGTCCCGATTCGCTGCTCGGCTTCCACGTGCCGGGCTTCGGCGTGGTGCTGTCGTTCGTCATCCTGTTCGCCACGGGCGCGCTCGCCGCCAACTTCTTCGGCGCACGCCTCATCCTGCTGTGGGAGCGGCTGCTCGGGCGCATTCCGTTCGTCAAGTCGCTGTACTCCGGGGTCAAGCAGGTGAGCGACACCGTGCTGTCCGAGAAGGGCAACGCGTTCCGCAAGGCGCTGCTCGTCGAGTACCCGCGCGAGGGCTCGTGGACGATCGCGTTCCTGACCGGCACGCCGGACGCGAGCGTCGCGCGCTACCTGCCGGGCGAGCATGTCAGCGTCTACGTGCCGACGACGCCGAACCCGACCTCGGGCTTCTTCCTGATGCTGCCGCGCGCACGCGTGCGCGAGCTCGACATGAGCGTCGACGAGGCGCTGAAGTACATCATCTCGATGGGCGTGGTCACGCCGAGCGCGACGCGTCCGGTCGAGGCCGCCGGCGCACCGCAGCGCGTCGCCTCGCGAAATTGACGGCGACGTCGCGCCGCGGCGCCGCGCGCGCCGTCCCGGCGCGCCGTCGCGAACGCCCGTTGCCGGTCATCCACCCGAACATCCGCTGGAGCAGCACGTGAAACGCACCGACTATTGCGGTCTCGTCGACCGCCGCTACCTGGGCCAGTCCGTCACGCTGACGGGCTGGGTCCATCGCCGCCGCGACCACGGCGGCGTCATCTTCGTCGACCTGCGCGACCGCGAGGGCCTCGTGCAGGTCGTCGCCGATCCCGATCGTGCGGCGACGTTCGCCGTCGCCGAGAGCCTGCGCCACGAGTTCTGCGTGCGCGTCACGGGCGTCGTGCGCCCGCGGCCCGAAGGCACGACCAACACCGCGCTCGTCTCCGGCGAGATCGAGGTGCTTGCGCACGAGATCGAGGTGCTCAACGCCGCGGCGACGCCGCCGTTCTCGATCGACGACGACAACCTGTCGGAAACCGTCCGACTCACGCACCGCGTGCTCGACCTGCGGCGCCCGGCGATGCAGCGCAACCTGCGGCTGCGCTACAAGGCGGCGATGGCGACGCGGCGCTACCTCGACGCGCACGGCTTCATCGACATCGAGACGCCGATCCTCTACAAGTCGACGCCCGAGGGCGCGCGCGAGTTCCTCGTGCCGTCGCGGATCCACCACGGCCAGTTCTATGCGCTGCCGCAGTCGCCGCAGCTTTTCAAGCAGATGCTGATGGTGGCGGGCTTCGACCGCTACTACCAGATCGTCAAGTGCTTCCGCGACGAGGACCTGCGCGCCGACCGCCAGCCCGAGTTCACGCAGATCGACATCGAGATGTCGTTCATGGACGAGCTCGAGATCCGCGCGCTCATGGAGGGCCTCGTGCGCACGCTGTGGAAGGACGCGCTCGGCGTCGACCTCCCTGATCCGCTGCCGGTGATGACGTACGCCGACGCGATCCGCGACTACGGTTCCGACAAGCCCGACCTGCGCGTGCCGCTCAAGCTGACCGAGCTCACCGATATCATGAAGACGGTCGACTTCAAGGTGTTCCGCAGCGCCGCCGACTTGGCCCAAGGCCGCGTCGCCGCGCTGCGCGTGCCGGGCGGCGGCAAGCTCTCGCGCAAGGAGATCGACGACTACACCGCGTTCGTCGCGATCTACGGCGCCAGGGGCCTTGCCTACATCAAGGTCAACGACGCTGCGGCGCCCGACGAGACGGGCCTGCAGTCGCCGATCGTCAAGTTCCTGTCGCGCGACGTGCTCGCCGAGATCCTGCGCCGCACGGGCGCCGCCAACGGCGACCTCGTGTTCTTCGGCGCCGACCGCGACAAGGTCGTCAACGACGCATTGGGCGCGCTCCGCGCGAAGGTCGGGCATGAGCACGGCTTCGCCGAGGCCGGCTGGAGGCCGCTGTGGGTCGTCGACTTCCCGATGTTCGAGTACGACGACGAGCGCAAGGGCTGGGTCGCGCGCCATCATCCGTTCACCGCGCCGAAGGACGGGCATGGGGATCGCCTCGACAGCGATCCCGCGCATGCGCTGGCGAAGGCGTACGACGTCGTGATGAACGGCTGGGAGATCGGCGGCGGCTCGGTGCGCATCCATCGTCCCGAGATGCAGGCGAAGGTGTTCGCGGCGCTCGGCATCGGCGCCGATGACCAGCGCCGCAAGTTCGGCTTCCTGCTCGACGCGCTGCAGTACGGCGCGCCGCCGCACGGAGGCATCGCGTTCGGCCTCGACCGCATCGTGACGCTGATGTGCGGCGCCGAGTCGATCCGCGACGTCATCGCGTTCCCGAAGACGCAGCGCGGACAGGATCTCCTCGTCGATACGCCGACGGCGGTGACCGAGCAGCAGCTGCGCGACCTGCACATCCGCGTGCGCGCGAGCGACGCCGCCCCCAGGACGCCCTGATTCGCGACAGGGGCGTCGTCGCGCGCCGCGGCCGGCCGCCGCTGCGCTACACTCGCGCGCATGCTCTTCGCCCTGCACCACGCAGGTCCCGCCCTCGCCCGCGTCGTCTTCGCGCTCGCGGCCACGGCGTGGCTCGCGCAGGTGGCGACGGCGCGCGACACGCCGCCGCCGGTCGGCGAAGTGCGCGTGGCCGCGCTCCCGAAGGAGGCGCGCGAGGTCCTCGCGCTCATCCACGACGGCGGGCCCTTCCGCTACGACCGCGACGGCGTCGTGTTCGGCAATTACGAACACCTGCTGCCGGCGCGGCCGCGCGGCTACTATCGCGAGTACACGGTGCGCACGCCGGGTTCGCAGAACCGCGCGGCGCGGCGGATCGTGTGCGGCGGGCCCAGGGAGCGGCCCGACGCATGCTTCTACAGCGACGACCATTACCGGTCGTTTCGCCGAATTGCCGAATGAAGCTCCCCGACCTCTCCGACGTCGAGGCCGCGGGCCTGCGCGAGCACGGGGGCACCGCCGAAGCGATCGCCGACGCCGCGGCCGCGGCGCGGCTGCGCCATTTCACCGTCGACCTCGGGGGCGCCGATTCCAAGGCCGCGCTGCTCGATGCGCTGGCCAAGGGCCTCGCGCTGCCCGCGCATTTCGGCCACAACTACGACGCGCTCGCCGACTGCCTCGAGGACGACGACGTGATGGGCAAGCGCGGCGCGGTCGTGCAAATCGTCCACGCGGCGGCGTTCCGCAAGGGCCATCCGTCCGAATGGCGAACGCTCGCCGAGATCCTCGACGAGGCCGCCGAGTTCTGGCGCGAGCGGCGCCATCCATTCTGGGTGTTCGTGAGCTGACGGCCTTCAAGCAACCCCTTTCGGCGCTGGTCGTCGTTCATACACCCGAGCTTCGCGTGCTGGTGCTCGAGCGCGCCGATTTCCCGGGCCACTGGCAATCGGTGACCGGCAGCGCCGAGCCCGGCGAGGACCTCGCGGTCACCGCCGCGCGCGAGCTTGGCGAGGAGACCGGCATCGATGCCCATGCATACGGCGGCGTGCGCGCCTGGAACGTCGCGAACCGCTACGCGATCTTCGCGCGCTGGCGACACCGTTACGCGCCCGGCACCACGCACAACGTCGAGCGTGTGTTCAGCGTCGAGGTGGCGGTACCGCCGGCGGTGCGCATCGCGCCACGCGAGCATCTTCGCCACGCGTGGCTGCCGTGGCGCGAGGCGGCCGTGCTCTGCTTTTCGTGGTCCAATCGCGATGCGATCCTGATGCTGCCGCACCGTCCCTGGGAGCCAAGCCGATGAAGATGATCAGACCAATTGCGTTCGCGGCCGCGCTGGCCGCGAGCGCCGCAGGGCTCACGCCCGCCTTCGCGCAGCCCGCCGATCCGTCGGCCGCGCGCCCGCCCGGCGTAACCGTCAACGCGAGCGCGACAGCCACGCTCGCCAACGACCGCATGTACGCATGGCTGCGCGCCGAGAAGGAGGACGCCAACGCCGCGACCGCCGCCGCCGACGTCAACGCGCGGATGGCGCGCGTGCTCGCGGAATTGAAGAAGCAGCCGGCGATCAACGTCGCGTCGACCGGCTACTCGACCGACCCGATCGTCGACAAGGACAAGCCGAAGCGCTGGCGCGTGAGCCAGTCGGTCCGCCTCGACAGCGGCGACTTCGCCGTGCTTGCCGAGGCGGTCGGCCGGCTGCAGGGCGAAGGCCTGCTGCTGGGCGGACTCGGCTACGGCCTGTCCGACGCCGCCCGCAAGCGCGCCGAGGAGACGCTGTCGCGCGACGCGATCAAGGCATGGCAGCAGCGCGCACAGGTCGCGGCGGAGGCATTGGGCTTCGGCGCATGGCGCGTCGGCAGCGTGCACGTGCAGACCAACGACGGCCCGCGGCCGTACATGATGGCGATGCGCAGCGAGATGAAGACGATGGGCGTTGCTTCGGCGCCCGCGCCGGTGGCGGCCGATGCCGGCACCACCGACGTCACCGTCGGCGTGTCCGGCGACGCGGTGCTCTCCTCGCCGCGCTAACGCTTCGCGCCGCCGCGGCGTAGACTGTCGCGCATGCCGCCGCGCCGCGGCGGCGCCCGCTTGCGGCCTTCACGATGACGCTCGACCCGGTCCTGCTGTCGCGCCTGCAGTTCGCGTTCGTCATCGCGTTCCACATCCTGCTGCCCGCGTTCACCGTCGGGCTGGCGGCGTACATCATGGTCCTCGAGGGCCTCTATGTGCGCCGCCGCGACATGGTGTACCTGCGCCTGTCGCTGTTCTGGACGAAGATCTTCGCGGTGGCGTTCGGCATGGGCGTGGTGTCGGGCATCGTGATGCCGTTCCAGTTCGGCACCAACTGGAGCCGCTACTCCGACGCCACCGCCAACGTGCTCGGACCGCTCTTCACCTACGAGGTGCTGGCGGCGTTCTTCCTCGAGTCGGGATTCCTCGGCATCCTGCTGTTCGGTCGCAAGCTCGTGCCGCCGTGGGCGCATTTTTTCTCGGCGTGCATGGTGGCACTAGGCACCCTGCTCTCGTCGTTCTGGATCCTCGCCGCCAACAGCTGGATGCAGACGCCCGCCGGCTACGAGGTCATCGACGGCCGCTATTTCCCGAAGGACTGGCTCGCGATCCTGTTCAACCCGTCGCTGCCGTATCGCCTCGCGCATACGGTGACGGGCTTCTTCGTCACCACGGCGTTCGCGGTCGCGGCCGCGGCGGCGTGGCACCTCAAGCGCCGCGAGCACGTGCCCGAGGCGACGGCATCGCTCAAGATGACGATGGGCCTCCTCACCGTGCTGGTGCCCCTGCAGATCGTGCTCGGCGACCTGCACGGCGTGAACACGGTGGAGCACCAGCCGATCAAGGTCGCGGCGATGGAGGGCCTGTGGGAAACGCGCACGCGCGCGCCGGCGGTGCTGTTCGCGATTCCCGATTCGAAGAACGAGACCAACCACGCCGAGATCGCGATTCCGGCGCTCGCGAGCCTCTACCTCAAGCACGACTTCGACGCGTCGGTGGAGGGGCTGAAGTCGGTGCCGTCGTCGGAGCGGCCGCCGGTCGGCATCGTGTTCTGGGCGTTTCGCGTGATGGTCGGGCTCGGTCTATTGATGGCGGCGGTCGTCGCATGGTCGTTCGTGCTGCGCTTTCGCGGCGGCATGGAGCGCTCGCGCGCGTTCCTCGCGACGACGGTGGCGATGCTGCCCGTCGGATTCATCGCGGTGATCGCCGGATGGACGGTGACCGAGGTCGGCCGGCAACCGTGGGTCGTCTACGGGCTCCTGCGCACGCGCGACGCCGTGAGCCCGTCGATCACCGGCCACGACGTCCTGCTGTCGCTCGCCGCGTACATCGTCGTCTATCTCGTGATCTTCGGCGCCGGCATCTACTACATGGTGCGACTCGCCAAGGCGGGCCCGCCCGCCGAGACCGAGGCGCGCGACGCCGCGCTCGACGAGCGCCCGGCGCGGCCGATGTCCGGCGCGCGCGCATGAGCGGAGGCCATCGATGATCGACCTGGTGCCCATCTGGACGCTCGTCATCGGCTTCGGCGTGTTCATGTACGTGCTGCTCGACGGCTTCGACCTCGGCGTCGGCATCCTCTTCCCGTTCGCGCGCGGCGAGGAGGAGCGCAACCTGATGATGAACTCGGTGGCGCCGGTCTGGGACGGCAACGAGACGTGGCTCGTGCTCGGCGGCACGGCGCTGCTCGCGGTCTTCCCGCTTGCCTACGCGATCATCATCCCGGCGCTGTACTTCCCGATCGCGCTGATGCTGCTCGGGCTCATCCTGCGCGGCGTCGCGTTCGAGTTCCGCTTCAAGGCGACGCGGTACATGCACTGGTGGAACCGCTCGTTCTTCGGCGGCTCGCTCGCCGCCACGTTCTTCCAGGGCGTCGTGCTCGGCAACTTCGTGCGCGGCTTCGCGGTGGATGGCCGGCACTTCGCCGGCAGCAGCTTCGACTGGCTGTCGCCATTCCCGCTGCTGGCGGGGTTGGGTCTCGTCTGCGGCTACGCGATGCTCGGCGCGACGTGGCTCGTGATGAAGACCGAAGGCGAGCTGCAGCAGGCGTCGCGGCGCCAGGCGCGCTGGCTGCTGCTCGGCGTGCTGGCGTTCATCCTGATGGTGAGCCTGTGGACGCCGTTCATGGCGTCGCAGATCGCCGCGCGCTGGTTCACGTGGCCCAACATGGCGTACTTCGCGCCGGTGCCCGTCGTCACCGCGCTGATCGCGTGGACGACGTGGCACGCGCTCGCGAGCGACCGCGACACCGTGCCGTTCCTCGGCGCGAGGGCTGTTCGTGATGTGCTACGCGGGGCTCGCGATCAGCCTCTTTCCCTACGTCGTGCCGTACTCGGTCACGCTGCGCGACGCCGCGGCGTCACCGAGCTCGCTGGCCTTCCTGCTGGTAGGCACGATGTTCCTGCTGCCGTTCGTGTTCATCTACACGTTCTGGTCGTACTACGTGTTCCGCGGCAAGGTGCGCGCGGGCATCGGGTATCACTGAAGCGGGCGCCGATGCCGGCGCCCGCCGTCACGTGTTCGAGGCCTTGTAGATGCTCGCGATCGAGGCGTCCAGCGCCTGGTTGAACTGCGCATCGGTCTGCTGCGCGGTCAGGCCCTCGGTGAGCGCGCGCGAAAAGCTCGCGACCACGCCGTGGTTGCGGGCGAGCCTTGCGTTGGCGTCGTCGCGGCTGTAGCCGCCCGACAGCGCGACGACGCGCAGCACCTTGGGGTGCCTGACGAAATCGGCGTAGAAGTCGTCGGCGTTCGGCAGCGTGAGCTTCAGCATTACCTGCTGCGAGCCGGGCAGCGCGTCGAGGTGCTTCGCGATCGCCGACTTCAGCAGGCGCTCGGCGCCGCCCTTGTCGGCGGCGTGGATGTCGACCTCGGGCTCGATGATCGGCACGAGCCCCGCCGCCAGGATCTCCCTGCCGACCGCGAACTGCTGGTCGACGACGTCGCCGATGCCCTTGGCGTCGGCCGCCTTGATCACCGAGCGCATCTTGGTGCCGAAAATGCCCTTGCCGAGCGCACGGGCGAGGAGCGCGTCGAGGCCCGGATTGGGCTTCATCATCTGCACGCCGTTGGCCTCGTCGGCGAGCCCCTTGTCGATCTTGAGGAACGGCACGACGCGCTTCACCGACCACAGGTAGTCGGCGGTGCCGCGCCCTTCGACCTCGCGGTCCATCGTCTGCTCGAAGAGGATCGCGCCGAGCACGCGGTTGCCGTCGAACGCCGGGCTCGTGACGATGCGCGTGCGCATCGCGTGGACGAGGTCGTACATCTCTGCGTCACCCGACCAGGCACCCGCCTTGATGCCGTACAGCGAAAGCGCCTTCGGCGTGCTGCCGCCCGACTGGTCGAGCGCGGCGATGAAACCCTTGTCGGACCTGATCTTGGCCTGTTGCTGCATGTTCATGGGATCAATCCGCCTGCGTCGACTCCGCCGGCTGCGCCGCGGCCTTCGCGTCGTCCTCGGCGGCCGCCTTCATCGACAGCCGCACGCGGCCCTTCTCGTCGGCCTCGATCACCTTGACGCGGATGACCTG
>Ga0207707_10003735_pt1 | contig 13489 bp, 13 predicted proteins | sample KBSC83BmetaG_FD_184336 | JGI IMG/M metagenome (GOLD analysis project Ga0207707, IMG submission 184336) | Corn rhizosphere microbial communities from Kellogg Biological Station, Michigan, USA - KBS C8-3B metaG (SPAdes) (version 2) | ecosystem: Host-associated > Plants > Roots > Rhizosphere ...
TATGCTCGAACGCACGAAGCGAGCGAGGGTCGAGCGCAACTGCGGAGGCACCAGCAGCACTGCCTGCTCGCCTGAGGCCTCCTGGCGGCGCGCGGCGTCGGCAACGTTCTGCTGCAGGCGCTCTGCGAGACCGGGCTCGAGGCCGGGGTTCGTTGCGTTGCTGGCCAACGAGTTCTGCAGCAGTCGCTCCAGCTCGGGCTCCAGCGTGATGACGGGCAGCTCTGCGGCGAGACCGGCGATGTCCTGCGTGATCTGACGACCCAGGGCAACTCGCACCTGTCCGAGAAGCACCGTCGGGTCCTGCGACCGTGGAGCACTGTCGGCGAGTGTCTCGATGATGGCGCGCACGTTGCGGATGGGAACTCGCTCGGCCAGCAAGCCCTGCAGCACGCGCACGATGGTCGACAGCGGCAGCACCTTCGGGACGAGGTCTTCGACGAGCTTCGGGGCGGTCTTCGCGAGCGTGTTCAGAAGCTGCTGGACTTCCTCGTGCCCCAGAATCTCGTGTGCGTGAGACTGGACGATGAAGCTGAGGTGCGTTGCGATCACGGTGCTCGGGTCGACAACGGTGTAGCCAAGGGTCTGCGCATGGTCGCGCGCCGACGGCTCGATCCAGACTGCGTCCATGCCGAAAGCCGGGTCGCGGGTCGAGATGCCTTGGACCGGTCCGAACACACGCCCCGGATTGATCGCGAGCTCCCGATCCGGATAGATGACGCTCTCGCCGACCGGTACACCGCCCAGCAGGATGCGATAGACGTTCGGCGACAAATCCAGGTTGTCGCGGATGTGGACGGCGGGCACCAGGAAGCCGAGATCCTGCGACAGCTTGCGGCGCACGCCGCGCACTCGCGCCAGCAGGTCGCCGCTCTGCTTTTTGTCGACCAGCGGCACCAGGCGGTAACCCACTTCGAGACCGATCAAGTCCACGGGCTGCACGTCATCCCACGTCAGCTCACGCGACTCGGGAGCCGGTGCGGCCGGTGGCGGCGGAGGCGGGGCGGCCAGAGCCTGAGCACGTCGCTTGGCCAACGCGTAGGCGCCCGTGCCGGCGATCGAGGCGATCAGCAGGAAAGCGAAGTGCGGCATGCCTGGGACGAGCCCCATGGTACCCAGCAAGCCAGCGGCTACGCCGAGCGCCTTCGAGTTACCGAAGAGCTGTTTGCTCATCTCCCCGCCCATGTCCTGTGCACGGGACATGCGGGTTACGATGATGGCTACCGAGGTCGACAGCAGCAGTGCGGGAATCTGCGCGACCAGGCCGTCGCCGATGGTCAGCAGCGTATACGTGTGGCCGGCATCTCCGATCGCCATGCCGTGACCGATGGTCCCGATGGCGAGACCGCCGATCATGTTTATCAGCAGGATCAGGATGCCGGCGACGGCGTCGCCGCGAACGAACTTGCTGGCACCGTCCATGGAGCCGTAGAAGTCGGCCTCGGCGCGGACCTCGAGGCGGCGCGTACGCGCTTCGTCTTGGGTGATGAGGCCCGCATTGAGGTCGGCATCGATGGCCATCTGCTTGCCGGGCATCGCATCGAGGGTGAACCTGGCGCTGACCTCGGAGATACGGCCGGAACCCTTCGTCACCACGACGAAGTTGATAATAGTCAGGATGATGAACACGACCACGCCGACGGCGAAGTTGCCGCCGATGACGAACTCGCCGAATGACTGGATCACATGCCCGGCCGCCTGCGGCCCGGTGTGGCCGTTCAGCAGCACCACACGCGTCGAGGCGACGTTGAGAGCCAACCGCAGCAAGGTGGTCAACAACAGGACTGTCGGGAAGACGCCGAACTCGATCGGACGCGAGACGTAGAACACCGCCATCACGATCACGAGCGAGAGGGCGATGTTGAACGTGAAGAGGACGTCGAGCGCGATCGGCGGCAATGGCAGAACCACCATCGCCAGCACAGCGAGCACGCCCACGGGCACGCCTATGCCCGTGCGCAGGAGCTCACGGATCGAGGGCATGGATGTGGTTGCGGCTGCCATCTCTCAGCTTGCCTCAGTGCTTCGTCGACTCTATGTTGGGATCGAGCGTCGGCGGCGACGGCGGTGCCATGCCATGGCGCTTGGCCGTCTTGAGCTGATAGATATAGGTCAGGACCTGAGCCACGGACTGGTACAGCGAAGTCGGGACCTCTCCGCCGAGATCGACATTGCGATAAAGGACACGAGCCAACGGTGGCGCTTCGAAGATCGGCACCGAGTGCTCAGTGGCGATCTCGCGGATGCGTGCGGCAATAAGGTCCTGCCCCTTTGCAACGACGATCGGAGCGCGCATGCGTTTATCGTCGTAACGCAGCGCCACGGCAAAGTGGGTCGGGTTGGTGACTACGACGTCTGCCTTCGGAACCTCGTGCATCATCTTGCGGCGAGCGGCATCCTGCTGCGCCTTGCGGATCCGGCCCTTCATTTCGGGCGAGCCGTCGCTTTCCCTGAGCTCCTGACGCACTTCATCGCGCGTCATCTTCAAGTTCTTCGTGTGTTGATACAGTTGCCACGGCACATCGATGGCGGCAATCAGACCGAGTCCCGCCGCGAGCAGCAGCAGCGCGTTGCCGGTGAGGGTGGCTGCGTGTGCAAGCCCAGACCCGATGGGCTCGCTACCCAGTCCCATGAGCTCGAGCGACTTGTGCTTGATGACGAGGGTCGCAATGACGGCAACGACGAGGAATTTCGCGAAGGCCTTGCCCAGGTCGACAGCGCTGCGGGTGGAGAACATCCGGCCGAAGCCCGAGGCTGGGTTGAGGCGCGTGAAGTCGGGAGCCAATACCCCGGGGCTCAAGTTCCAGCCGCCGATGGCCATCGGGGCCGCCAGTGCCGCCAGTGCGGTGAGACCGAGCAGCGGCAGGCAAGCGAGCAGCGCGTGCGACATCGATGCCGAGAAGCCGGCCATCGCCAGCGTCTCATCGAGCGACTGCTCCCGGCTGAGAGACAGTCCGGCCCGCATGATTCCGGTGAGCTGTCCGCCCATGTACCGGCCGAGGAAGTGCAACCCGGCGCCGGCCATCAGCACGACCGCTGCGGCGCTCAGCTCCGGAGAGCGCGGGACCTGTCCCTTCTTCCGCGCTTCTTCCAGCCGACGAGGTGTCGGTTGCTCTGTCCGGTCGTGGGCGTCGCCTGCCATGACGTCAGGCCCCCTGTCCGGAGAGACTGCGGATCAAGGCCAAGCCTTCCTCCATCAGTCGGGTGAAGCTCGTCTGCACGGATGGAAGTCCGGCGAGTACGATGAGCAGGCCGCAGACCAGCGACACGGGGAAACCGACAGAGAACAGGTTCAGCTGCGGCGCCGCTCGACTCACGACGCCGAATGCGAAGTTCACGATCAGCAGCGCGGTGATGCCTGGAAGGGCTACTGAGAGCGCGCCCGAGAAGATCTGCGCACCCCAGCTGACAATGGTCCAGATACCGTCCGTACCGAGCCCGGTGGTACCCACGGGCAGCGTGCGGAAGCCGTCTGCGAGGGTCTCGACCAGGACCAGGTGTCCGTTGAGCACCAGAAACGTGAGAGTGACCATCAGCGTGTAGAACTGACCGACGGCCGGGGTGCTCGTGCCGTGCAGGGGATCGACGTTGAAGGCGAAGGACAGCCCCATACTGTTAGCCAGCAGCTGGCCGCCCATCGTGACCGCATCGAACAGGATCTGCATGCAGAAGCCGAGGGCGACCCCGATGATGATCTGCTGCACCGTCACGAGTGCGCCGGCGGCAGAGAAGGGGGCAATCCCGGCAGGCGCCGGCACCAGAGGAGCTACCAGAATGGATACCGCCAGGGCCAGCAACACCTTCACCCGCGCCGGGATGAACTGTGCGCTGAAGATCGGCGCCACCATGAAGCAGGCTCCGATCCGCACGAACGGCCAGAACACCTGCGTGAGCAGGTTCTGGAGCTTTTCGGCCTGGAGGGTGATCATGGGTGCGCGCGCCGCCGTCAGTTGATGAGGCCCGGAATGCTTTCGAACAGCTCGCGCGTGTAGCTCACGAGCACCTTCAGCATCCACGGTCCCGCGATGACCAGGGCAACGGCCATCGCGAGCAGCTTCGGAATGAACGACAGGGTTTGCTCGTTGATCTGCGTGGCTGCCTGGAAGGCGCCGACGATCAGACCGGTGACGAGCGCTACCAGCAGCAGCGGCGCGGCGAGCATCAGAGTGATCTCGAGTGCTCGGCTACCCAGGGACATGACGGTATCGGGATTCATGGTCAGCTATAGAAGCTCGATGCGAGTGTGCCCATGACGAGCGACCAGCCGTCGACGAGCACGAACAGCATCAGTTTGAAAGGCAACGAGATGAGCACGGGCGACAGCATCATCATGCCCATCGACATGAGGACGCTGGCGACCACCAGATCGATGATCACGAACGGGATGAAAATCAGGAACCCGATGAGGAATGCCGTCTTCAGCTCGCTCGTGACGAACGCGGGTACCAGGATCGTGAGCGGCACGTCCTGCGGTGACGCAAAGCCCTTGCCTCCCGAGATGCGCACGAAAGTGGCAATGTCGCTCTCACGAGTTTGATCCAGCATGAACTTCTTGAGAGGCACCATCGAGCGATCGAGCGCTACAGTCGCATCGATGGTCCCCGCCGAATAGGGTTTGAATGCGTCCGTGTTGATCTTGTCGATGACGGGCGACATCACGAAGAAGGTCAGGAACAGCGCAAGCCCGAGCAGGACCTGATTGGGCGGTGTCTGTCCGGCACCGAGCGCCTGCCTCAGGATGCCCAGCACGATGACGATGCGGGTGAACGCCGTCATCATCAGCAGGATGGCGGGCAGAAGCGTCAGCGCCGTCATCAGCGCCAGCACTTGCAGCGTCAGTGTGTACGTCTGGCCGCCACCGGCGGCCGTTTGAACCGTCAGTGCGGGAATGCCGGGCTCAGCGGCACCTGCCATCGCGGGCAGCAGCAGCGCAGCGCCAGCCGCGAGAGCTGCGATGCAGACCTTGCGAGCGCGGGGGGTGGCCAGGGCGGCTATGGAGGTTCGGCGCGTCACTTGCCCAGGCTCCGCATCAGGATCGAGCGAAACGAAGGACGGGAGTCGTCCGTCGCGACGGCCGGCTTGGAGAGCTCCAGAGGCTCTGCAAGGACGTGCAACGTGTTCACGCGACCGGGAGCGACACCGACCAGAATCTGTGTGGGTCCTACCTTGAGGAGTACGACGCGCTCTTTCTGTCCGAGGGGCACTTCAGCGAGCACGTCGATCGCATTGCCAACTCGACTTCCCATCCCGCGCATGCGGCGCGCGAGCCATGCACATGCGAACACGGCCGCGAGTACGACGACGAGCGCGAGCGTGACTTCTCCGAGGCCGCTGACGCCAGTGACGTGCGTCGAGCCGACTACTTCCGGAGCAGCAAATGCGTGGCTAGCGTCCACTACAGCTCACTTCAACTTGCGGATGCGCTCGGCAGGACTGATGACATCCGTGAGCCGGATGCCGAATTTCTCGTTCACGACGACGACTTCACCGTGTGCGACGAGCGTCCCGTTGACGAACACATCCAGCGGCTCGCCTGCGGCGCGATCGAGCTCCACCACCGAGCCCTGGTTCAGTTGCAGCAGGTTGCGAATCGGGATGCGGGTGCGCCCGACTTCCATGGAGAGCGTCACCGGAACGTCGAGGATGACGTCGAGATTGACGTCCTGGGTTCCCGGCGGCGACTCGTCCTGGAGATTCTCGAACTCGGCAGGCTTGGCACTCATGTTCAAATCCTCTTGCCGGGCAGGCTTTCCTGCGCGGCCACTTTGCTTCGGCGCATGCGGTCCTCGACCTTCACGGCTTGCTGACCTCGAGACACACCGTACGAGCCCCGCAGGACCGGTACGTCTTCGGCGAAGATGGTGACCTTGCCGCTGAAGTCGCAGGGCAGCACATCACCAGGCTTCAGGTTCACCAATTCCGCCAGAGAGATGGATGTGCGACCCAACAGCGTGGTCAGCTCGATCTCGGCGTCTTCCAACTCCTCGCGCATGCTGACAGCCCAGCGCTCGTCCTTTTCGACGCGGTCGCTGGCGACGCCCGCATCCAGCACCTCGCGCATGGGCTCGATCATGGCGTAGGGCATCGTGATGTGGAGATTTCCGCCGCCGCCGTCGAGCTCGATGTGGAAGCTGGTGACGACGACGACCTCGGAGGGAGAGGCGATGCTGGCGAAATGCGGGTTGATCTCCGATTGGAGGTATTCCACTTCGATCTGCGCGATGTGCGACCAGGCCTCATGGAGGTCGGCGAATACGCTTCGCAGCATCATGTGGATGATGCGCTGCTCGGTGGCTGTGAACTCACGACCCTCGATCTTGGCGTGGCGACCGGTGCCGCCGAAGAAGTTGTCGACGACCGCGAACACGAGTTTAGGGTCGAGCACGATGAGCGCCGTACCGCGAAACGGATTGACCTTCACCATGTTCAAGCTCGTGGGCACGTGCAGCGTGTGCACGTACTCGCTGAACTTCCTCACATCCACCGGATGCACGGCGATTTCCGGCGAGCGGCGCAGCAGGTTGTACAGGCTGACACGGAAGAGTCGGGCGAAGCGCTCGTTGATCATCTCGAGCGTCGGCATGCGGCCGCGCACGATGCGCATCGCGTTGATGAGGTCGTACGGCTTCGCTTCGCCCGGGGTGGCTGCGCTTTCCGTGCTGACGGCGCCGGAGTCGACGCCGTGTATCAGCGCGTCGATCTCGGCTTGGTCGAGTATCTTGTCGTCGCTCATGCTACTGCATGACGAAGCTGGTGAAGTAGACGGCTTCCACCAGTTCGGCCTTCCCGCCCGCGCCGCTGACGACCTTACGAACCGTCTGGAGTGCGTCGGTGCGAAGTTTCTCTTTGCCTTCGCTCGTGGAGATCTGGGCGTACTTCTGGGCAGCGAACAACAACAGCAGGTCGTTGCGCACGACCGGGTCGTTGGCCTTCATCAGATCGAGCGTGGGCTGGTCGCGTGACATCAGCTGCACGGTGATCTGCAGGAAGCGCACGGACTGCTCCGCCTCGAAGTTCACGACGAACGGCGGGTCGAGGGCCAGATACAGGGGAGGGCCTTTGGGTACCTCGACCTTCTTGGCCGTCTCTTTCTTGTCCTTCGAGGCAGCGGGGTGATCGGACTTCAGGAAGGGTCCCAGAAATGCGCCTGCACCGGCGCCTGCGACGACCAGCACCACCGCGATGATGATCGTGATCCACTTTCCCTTGCCTCCGCCGCCCGAGGAGGAGGATTCCGCGGCTTCTTCCGCCGGGGCAAGTACGGGTATATCGGCCATCGCCAGCTCTTCTCCACATGAGACACGCGCTGGAGGGGGTGCAACGGGTATGCCACGGGATTCCTGGCGCCTCTAAGTCACTGAGACACTTGAAGTTTATAGACTTTCAGGAGTGTGAAACGCGTCTCGCGTGACGGTTTATTGGCGGACCCGCAGAGAGCCTTTTCAGGCACCACTGGATCGGGCAGAAGCGGGCGCGACGAGGCCGAGGAGCATGGTGAAGTTCGCTTCGATCACGGCGCTTCAGCGCCCGCGCATTGGCCGGGTGAAGCGACTCACTTCGCTTGCCACCGGCCATCTCTAACAGAGAAAAGCGCCGTTCAAACAAAGCGAACTTCAGCCATGTCCCTCGGCTTCGGCGCGCCGGAGGTGGCTACGCGTAGGTGTCGAGCAACCCCAGGCGGACCGGCGGTAGCGCGGTGGTCACGGAGGAGACGCCTTCGTCTGAGACTGCGGAGACTCCTGACACTGAGGCGACCGGGAGGGGCTTCGTCTGGTGGCGCGGGGGTTCGCGGGAGACGCCTGCGTCTGCGAGCGAGAGCCCCTGGTTCGCGAACATCTCGCGCAAACGCGGCAAAGCCTGCTCGAGCGCAGAGCGCGTGTCGGCCTGGGAGGCGCCGAACATGACGCTAGTCGCGCCGTCTTGCACGGAGATGTGCACTTCAACGGGGCCGAGATGCTCGGGGGAGAGGCGGAGCGACGCGGAGTCGATGCCCTGTTTTGCCATCCAGGTGATCTTGCCGCCGAGCTCATCCGCCCAGGCGGAGGTGCCTACCGGGGACTTCACATCGGCGCGGTGCGTTTCGGGTTGCGCAGCGACGTGAGGATTGACGGGTGCCTGCGCGTTGAACGTCGGGCCTGCGGTTGCCGACGATGCGCTGTTCGCGTCGGAGTTGGAGCTTTGGCCCTGCGTTGAGTCGGACGAAGTCGCGGAGGTTGCCGGCACGCGCGTCGGGTCTGCGGCGACTTCGGAGTCGGTGTCTTGCGAGAGCAGCGAGGCGAGCGCGGATGGCATCGAGTCGTCCTTGGAACTCGTCTTGGCCTTCGCGTCCGTCGCGGGGGGCGCGCTTGTCTTTCCCGTTGGCGCCGATCCCGTGGCAGCTACCGCGTTAATCGAAGCCGCCGCGTCGGACGCGGGTGAAGAAGTGGGAGGTGGGGATGCCTGCGTCGCATCGCCTCCGTTAACGGCTGGCGTCGGCGGCGACGACATATATTGAGAAAGAAGGGCGAGCGCCGCGGCAATGGCGTTCGGGTCCTGATTTTCGTCAGCAGCGAGCGACTTGGAGTCGGCCGGCTTCGCGTCGGTGTCGACGACGGCCTTCGGATCGGGCTTCGCGGTGACGCCGGCGGCGTTGATATTCGCTTGCGCCAGCAACTGCAGGAAGTTGAATGCCGCACCGGCGGGCGGACCGTTGGTTCCCGTCGTAGCAACACCCGGCGCTGCGGCAGGAGCCGTTGTAGTCGGGGCCGGGACGCCGCCGCCCAGGAGCGCTGCGATTCCGCTGGCTGCGCCCGATGACGCGCCGGCAGGGCCGGTGCTGGCAGAAGGAGTGGGAGCTGTTGAGACTGACCTAAGAGCCACGCCGATGTACTCCGTGCGCCTGCGAGCGCTGTGAGAATTCGTCGGATTCTTTCTGCTCGTGTCTCTCGAGGTCCTTGCGATCCGCGGTGTCCCAGACGTTGACCATGTGGTCGACGGCGTCGGCGCGCTGAGCCGCTCCCTGCCAGTTGCGACGCTCCGTGTCGCGTTGCGCTTTGACGCGAACGATGATCTGGGCCTGCTGCTTGAGAGCTTCCTCGAGACGAGCGAGAAATACCTGATAATCGCGAGCGATGGCGGCGTTCATGCCACCGCCGGCGCGCGCGCTGAAATCGCGAAGATAGTTGGCCCGGTAGGTTTCCAGCTCGGCGAGCTTGGCTTCGGCCTCGATGACACGCTGTTCGCCGGCGGCCAGCGCCTGGGCGCGGCGACGCTCCTGGTCGTCCACGACCTTCTGCACGACTGCCATTCTTTGCGAGCGCTTGGTGGCCATCTATCAACTTCCCCGGGGCGCGTCGGCCCGCGGTGCACCATCGGCTTTGGCAGCTTCACTCTCCGCCAAGGTCGCCTGCAGGGCTGTGAGGCTCGCCGCGAAATCGGCACGTTCCTGCAGGTCCTGTTGCAGGAACCGTTGCAGCCTCGGCCACAGGGCGATCGCGGCATCGATCCGGGGATCGGAGCCGCGCGTATAAGCCCCGATTGCAATCAGGTCGCGATTCTGCTGATACGTCGACAGTGTCTGGCGGAACAGGCGCGCCGCCTGGATTTGCTGCGGCGAGGCGATCTCGTGCATCGCGCGGCTGATCGAGGCTTCCACGTCGATAGCGGGATAGTGGCCGCTCTCGGCGATTCGCCGGGAGAGCACAATATGTCCATCCAGGATGGCCCGTGCGGCATCGGCAATCGGGTCGTTCTGGTCGTCGCCTTCGGTCAACACCGTATAAAACGCCGTGATCGATCCGGAACCTTCGGCGCCATTGCCGGCTCGCTCGACGAGCTGCGGGAGACGGGCGAACACGGAGGGCGGGTAACCCTTGGTGGCGGGGGCCTCGCCGATCGCCAGTCCGATCTCGCGCTGCGCTTGCGCGAAGCGAGTCAAAGAGTCCATCAACAGCAGCACGCTCAAACCCTGGTCGCGAAAGTATTCCGCGACGGCCGTGGCGAGCCAGGCGCCGTGCAGTCGCATGAGGGGAGGGTGATCGGCCGGAGTCGCGACGACTACGGCGCGGCGCCGATCCTTCGGTCCGAGAATGCGCTCGACGAATTCCTTCACTTCGCGTCCACGCTCACCGATCAGCCCGACGACGATGACATCGGCGCTCGTGTAGCGAGCCATCATACCCAACAGGACGCTCTTGCCTACGCCGCTCCCCGCGAACAGGCCGACGCGCTGGCCACGACCGATCGTCAGAAGCGAATTGATCGAGCGCACGCCCACGTCGAGCGGTTCCGAGATGGGCTGTCGCTGCAGGGGGTTGATGGGCTTGCCGGTGAGGCGCACGGTGGCCTCACAGCCAAGCGGGCCTAACCCGTCGAGGGGCGCCGCGGCGCCATCGACGATGCGGCCGAGAAGCTGTGGTCCCACTCGCACCGTCCCGGCCCGCTGACGCGGGATGACACGGGCGCTGGGCCCAAGTCCATGAGCATCGCCGGTCGGCATCAAATACAGGCGGTCGCCGGAGAATCCGACGACTTCGGACTCGACACGGGAGCCGTCGCCTGCGATGACATCGCAACAGTCGCCGATCGATGCCTGGCAGCCCGTGGCTTCGAGAGTGAGGCCGATCATGCGCGTGAGCGAGCCTTCGACGGGCGGCGGCGGTGTTACATCCACGCGCCGTCTGCGGCGTTCGAGCCGTTCGCTCCACACTTGCGCGCGTGCCGTGCTGAGGTCTGGGGCGTTCATTTCCGGTCCGCTGCCGAGGCGTCGCCGGCCTGACGCTCAGAAACGCGCTCTTCGCCCAGAGTGCTCATCATTACCGCGTGCACACGGGCTTCGAGGCGCGCATCGATCTGCGAGCTCTCGCTCCGGACGATGCATCCGCCTCTGGTGAGGGTTGGGTCCTCGACGATCGTCCAGGCTCGCTCATTCGTAGGAGCCGCGAGCCGCTCCCGCACGGTTGCGGCGTCTTCCGGGTGCAGATGGACGCGTATTTCGCGGGCCGCTATCGGCAGTTGTCCGAGCGATTCGCGAATGATGGCGATCACTTGAGCGGGATCGAGCTTCAGCTCGCGACGGGCCAGCTGCTTACCCACGGTCAGCGCGAGCTGTGTCAGCTCGCTCTCCACGCGGGCATCGAGGTCCTGCAAGGGACTGCCCAGCAGCTGCAGGATCGAGTCGATCTGCTGCAGGCGGGCATCGAGGGCTGCAATGCGGGCTTGCATCTCGGCTTGCGCCTTCGCCATGCCAGCCTCGTAGCCACGCGCTTCGGCTTCCTCGCGTTGCAGTCGAGCGGCATCCGGGCCATTTCGGCGCTCGTCGCGCGGACGGCCCACGATGGGGCCTTCCATCTCGGGCATCGCCCAACGCTGGACCGCCTCCGCCCGCGACGCCGGGGGGCGGCGCGGATCAGACATACTCCTCTCCCTTGCCGCCGAGGTTGATCGTGCCGGCTTCCGCGAGCTTGCGCGCGGCCGCGAGGATTTCCTTCTGCGCCGCCTCCACTTCGGAGATGCGCACAGGGCCCTTCGCTTCCAGATCGTCCTTGAGCATCTCGGCCGCACGCTGCGACATGTTCTTGAAGATCTTCTCCTTCAGCGCGTCCTCGGAGCCCTTCATCGCCAGCATCAGGCGGTCGCCCGGCACCTGGCGCAACAGCTCCTGCATGCTGCGGTCGTCGAGCTCGATGAGGTTGTCGAACACGAAGATGAGGTCCTGGATCCGCTGGCCGAGCGCGGCATCCGCCTTGGAGATCTGCTCCATGATCGCGCCTTCGGTGCTCGGCTCCAGATTGTTGATGATGTCGGCCGCCGCCTTGGCGCCCCCCATTGAGGAGGTGAGGCCGGCCTGCTTGCCCGAGAACTGCTTCTCCATGATGTCATCGAGCTCGGAGAGGGCAGAGGGCTGGACGCCGTCGAGTGTTGCGATGCGCACGATCACATCGGGTCGCACATTGGCCGGCAGGTGCCCCAGGACCTCAGCGGCGTGATCCGAGTCGAGGTACGCCAGGACTATCGAGATGATCTGCGGATGCTCGAGCCTGATCAGCTCGGCTACGGCTTTCGGGTCCATCCACTTCAGCGCTTCGAGTCCCTTGTTGGAGCGACCGATGTTGATGCGATCGATGATGCTCGCGGCCTTGTCCGCGCCGAGCGCGTCCACCAGCACTTTCCTCAAGAATTCGTCTGTGCCGACACCCACCGCGGTCTGACTCTCGACCGAAGAGTTGAAATCGGAGACGACGACCGTCACCTCCTCACGCGAGACGCCTTTCAGCTTGGACATCGCGGTGCCGATGCGCTGCACCTCCTTCGCGCCCATATGCTTGAGCACCTGGGCGGCTTCCTGCTCACCCAGTGTCAGCAACAGGATCGCCGCGCGTTCAGTGCCCGTGCGCTCCTCTTTGCCGCCGCGCTCATTCATCCTGGTTCACCCACCCGCGGACGACTTGCGCGACGCGCTTCGGATCCTGGCTGACCAGCGTTCGCGCCTGCGCTACCTGCACCTCGTGGGTCACGGCCTTGGCGGCCTCCCGTTCCGCGACGACGGCCGGCGGCGGGCCGGCGGGGGCGGCCAGAGCGGCGGCGCGCGCGGCGCCCATCAGATTTTTGACCAACGGACGCAGGACGGAGAGCACCAGCACGAGCAGCACGATCGCCCCGGCGACGAGCTTGGCCAGCTCCTGGAACAGCGGCGACTCCCAGATCGGGGGCTTCTCCAGATCGCCCTCTTCGGCCATGGGGGCCTCGGGCGTGAAGGACTGGTTGACGACATTGACGGCATCGCCGCGCGACTCGTCAAAACCCACCGCGTCCTTGACGAGCTGCGTGATGTGGTCGAGCTGCGGTTGGGTCAGAGGCACCTGGGTGGGCTTACCGTCCTTGTCCGTCCCGTGCAGGTTGTCGATCAACACGGCGACCGTCAGGCGATGCAGCTTGCCGGCAGGCTGACGGGTGTAGGCGACGGTACGATCGATTTCGTAGTTGCGAGTGGATTGCTTGGAGCTGCTCGTCTCGGCTGCGCCTGCCACGACGCTCGTGCCGGCGACGGCTTCGGTGCCGGGTGTGCCTGGCTTGGCGGCGCCCGCGGCGGGCGTTGCGGGTTTGGAGGCATCCGCCGGTTTGGGCGCTGCTGCGTTCGGAGGCGGCAACGCGACACCGGCCGCCGGGGGTTGATTCGTGAGTGAGCCGGGGACTCCCTGCGGACCGGAGCCGTCGCGGTTCGTCTGCTCGGACGACTGTTCACTGCGGACGATCTGGCTGTCCGGACGATACTGCTCGCGCGCTTCTTCCGTCGTCGACATGTCCATCTGGGCGACGACCTGCGCACGGATTCTTCCGGGTCCCACGAGCGGCGTCAGCAGGGTCTCGATGCGCTGAACGTAATCGTCTTCGAGGCGGTGCACGAGGTCGAACTGTTTCTCCCGCAAGGACAACTCATCGTGTCCCTCGGGCGAGGAGAGCAGCCTACCCTGCTGGTCGACCACGGTAACCTGGCTCGCTTCCATGTCGGGGA
>Ga0207707_10003736_pt1 | contig 13486 bp, 9 predicted proteins | sample KBSC83BmetaG_FD_184336 | JGI IMG/M metagenome (GOLD analysis project Ga0207707, IMG submission 184336) | Corn rhizosphere microbial communities from Kellogg Biological Station, Michigan, USA - KBS C8-3B metaG (SPAdes) (version 2) | ecosystem: Host-associated > Plants > Roots > Rhizosphere ...
TCGTCCGACGTGGTGTGCCAGTGACGCTGGCTGGACCACGCGCCCGGCGGCAAGCGGAGAAGGTTGACGCCAAATTGTTGCAGACCTGCAGCGTCCCCCAGCTTCCGCCGCTCACGCGACCGGCAAGGTTGATCAAACGGAGTTGGGTAGAGCGTGCCGATCACCGGAGCAATGGCTGCTACGTCAATTCGCTTTGGCACAGGTGGAATCTCGGTTCAGTAAACGATCTTGCGCCTTGGACAAAATGCTTGCGGTGTCATGATCCCCCGACCTACCGCAGATGCCGAGAATTCTAGCCCCATTTCCAAGGGCGGCTGGTCAAGATGGGGACGTGGTTGCCCATGGTGCGTATGGAAGGTTCTGTGGCAGAACGAAATCGGCTGTTCGAACCACCGCAAGCGGGTTCGCACGCTGCGAATGGCCACTCCGGGAATGGCTATTTGTACGCTCGACCCACCTGAGTTGGCCGGATCGCGACCGTAGCCGCAGCCGGCCAATGTCTCTGTCAGACTTCAGTCTGCTCGGTCATTTCCAAAGCGTCGTCGACCTGGGTGCCTAGGTAGCGGACGGTACTTTCCAGTTTGGTATGCCCGAGCAGCAGCTGCACGGCCCGGAGGTTCTTGGTGCGCCGATGCCGTAGGCCGCACCATCCAGGCCGATCTCGGCGACCCATCGGTGAATGATCCTCGCGTACTCGCGGGTGGAAAGATGCGGCGAGGCATGAACGCGGCTTGGGAACAGAAACGCCTCGTGACGGAGATGTGCCTCGTCGATCCACCCGTGGATTGACTGGCGCGTCAGGTCAGTGATCTCGAACTGGACCGGTCGCTTGGTCTTCTGCTGCATGACCACGGCTCGCGGTGCGACTTGGGCACCGTGTCCGACAGCGCTGGCGGACACAGTGTGATGCTTGATGGCTGCGGAAATACTCCGCGTTCGGCAGTTGGCAGTGGCCGATGACTTATTGCGCTTCACCCATGATGCAAAGGAGACTGGGTCAAATGCATCTCGATGTGGTAGTGATCCGCCCGCATGAGCGATGTCGCGTACTCGATGGCCTCGCCGCGGCTGAAAGCACGGCGCATCACGTATAGAGCCGCGCTGCCAATCGGGACGGCCAGCAGGTCGGCCGTGGCCTCGTCACTCACCGTCGTGGCACTGTAAGCCTCGTCGGCCTCATCGATGATGATGCCGTAGCGCGCGTGCAGTTCGTTGTAGAGCGATGCGGATGTGAAGTCGACTTGGGAAATGGCAGGAAACCGTTCGTGGCTGACATAACTGGTTTGCAACCCCATCGGCTCGGCATCGCCACGGCGTAGCCGATACAAGCGGAGCACGGTCGAACCGTGTGGCAGATCGAGTGCGTCGGCGACTTCTTCGCTTGCCGCAACCGTCTGTTGGTCGAGCACCAATGCGGTGGGATGCATTCCCCTGCTGGTCATCTCCACCGTGAAAGACGTGAGCCGTCGCGACCTCGCGGCCAGGGAGTTGTCCCTGACGAACGACCCGCGACCCGGCTCACGCGAAATCAGCCCCTCGTCGGAGAGGATACGCAATGCTTGGCGGACCGTGACTCTGCTTGCCTTGTAAAGCGTGGCAAGTTCCGGCTCGCTCGGGATTCGCGCACCCGCCTTCCAGGAACCCGACAGAACACGGTGCCGCAGGTCGGATGCGATCTGGTGGTACAGCGGCAGGGCGCTACCCCTCGACACCTTCGAGACATCTGTCCATTTCACGGTTGGGCTATCCATTGTTGGCCTCGTGGCCCGGGCTGTCCGGCAGTACGGGCAAACCAGACGGTGACATGTGCCTCGTTGCTCTGCGGCAGGCCACTCGTGCTGGGGAAACGAAAAGTAGTGTAGCCCTGCGTACAGCGAATTGGCTTGGGAACCCGGCGGCCGGTTCCGCGAGGACGCGGCGACCGAGCAGCCAGCCGGCGATCGTGGCGGGCCTCTGATGTGTGTAGGCGCTTCTCCGGACGGCGCCGCTCTCAATCACGAAATCGGCGAACCGTCCGGCAGTTCGCCAATCATGTGTGGATAGGTTCGCCACCGTCTTGCAAGCCGCGGACAAAGGGTCTCCTGTCGTTGAGCCCAGCGCTTCAGCGCAGAGGTGGGTTGGAAACCGGAGTCAACTCATTCGCCGGTGCATCGGGCGTTCCCCATGGATGGGCCGCTCGAGTGCCCCGCAAACACAGGAGTGCACTTTTACCCGCATCACGTCCTAGCGGACTCCAGCCGTTGGTCGTTTTCGCGGGCGAGCGCATCAACCAGCCTCCTCCCGTCTGTCCACGACCGGTCGCAACTGATATTCCCGCCCGACTTCCAAATAACTTGTTGACAGCAGTTTGCGTGCTGTGCATCATTTGTATTAACAATCTAATGGTAGGTCATTTGTTGTTTTGGCGCAAACAAACCCCTAGCGTTTGCAATGCTGACGTGAACAGGCAGACGAGACTTGGTTTTTTCGGGAGGGAAGATCGAGTGACGCAAACAACAGAACGATTGGCGGCGATAGCAGCGAGGCCCATGCACGCTTCGGGTCGGTTGAAGGATCGCGCCGTGGCCGAGAGGTCCCGGTGTGGGCGCACCTCACCTACCCGTGCTCCGAACACGATTGCCTTGGGCCAGCGTGCGGACTGTCCCGGCTATCGCGCCTGCGAGTCACTCGCGGGCGGCGTACCGATATCTCGATACACGTACTCCACCGGAGGGTGCGGTCCGCGCGAACGCTGCGCCGATCGGAACCTCCGGGCACTCGACGCAGTGCGGTGAAGCAACACGGCAGCCGGACAAGGTGCAAGCACGTTCCCGCAAGCGGGCGCACCTTTTTACGCAATCGAACAATGTCTCCACGTCGGTGGATCCAAGGTTCCAAGAGGGGTACAGGGCAATGAACACACGAAATCCGCGCGTCAAGCCAATCACGGTGGCGATCGCTTCGGTGCTGTGTCTGGGGCTTTCAGGTGGCGTGGCCGCAAAGACTGCAAGTGCCAAAACGCCCGCCACCAGTGCCGTCGCGAAGGCGCAGAGCACTGCACAGTCCGATCAAACCACCGCCGAGGCCACCGATCGGAACAACAAAAGCAAGCGAAAGCCGAGCGACGCTGAAAAACAAGCGATCAAGCTGCAAACCATCACTGTCACCGGCATCGCCGGATCCCAGCAGCGGGACCTGATCCTGAAGCGTTACGCGCCGCAGATCGAAGATTCGATCACCGCGGTAAACATCGGTCAGTTGCCGGACACCACCATTACCGATTCGCTTTCGCGCATTCCGGGCGTCCAGATCAGCCGGTCCGGTGGAGAGGGAACGGCGATTACCGTGCGCGGCCTTCCGCAGGTTGCGCAAACCTTGAATGACGAGACGTTCCTGTCTGCCGACGGACTGGTTTCGGGGCAGCCGGACTTCATCGACTTGGCACCTACCCTGTTCAAGGGTGCCGACGTCATCAAGTCGATCATGGCGTCCAACATCACAGGCGGTATCAGCGCAATCGTCAATTTGAAGACCCATCGCCCCTTTGATTTCAAGGAAGGGTGGACATTCAGTGGTACCGCCCAGGGAAACTGGGGTGACCGCACGAAGAAGCTCAACAAGGAAGGCTCCTTGCTGGTGAACTACCGCACGGATCGTTGGGGTGTCATGCTGACCGGCTCGTATTCGAAGGAAACAATCGAAAACGCGACCCCCCAGATTTCCGCGTTCGGGCTCGGCGAGGAAACCACCGAAAAGGATGTCGGTTTCGACTTCAACGGCGACGGTGTGGTCGGCGACAGCCTCGACCCGAACAAGGTTCCCAAGGACTACTACTACCAGTGGGACCCCAAGGCCATCAGTACGCAGACGACCCAGCGCGAGCGCAAGGGACTCGACGGCGCGTTCGAGTACAAGTTCAACGATTCGCTGGAACTGATCGGCGACGTGATGTACACGAAAATGGACGAGACCGATACGACCCATCAAGTCTCGCTCCAGGACAACTACATCCCCGGATTCCTGCTGCCGGACCCTGCCCCCGTGATCAGTCCGCAGGGCGTGCTGTTGAAGGGCGTGAATGCGTTCAACCAAAACGTTTCGCACAGCGTATTGTCGTTCGGGCCCATCAAGTCCCTGAACACCAATCTGGAGCTGCGCTTCGACAACGGTGGACTGTTCAGCGGTTCGTTGCGCTGGGTGCATGGCACCGCGCATCAACACAACACCATGGGTGACATTTACGCGAGCCCGGCTGTCGGAGACGTAGTGCCGCTACCCGACGGCACTTCGGCGCTCGACAACCCCCAAGGGTTGACCAGCGTAAGGGTCGGACAGGATTACAGCGGCAAATACCCCTCCCTGCACTTCCTGGATGATGTAACGAACCCGGCACGGTGGGTTGTCGAATCCGCCGATGCCACGGCGAGCAAGCTCGACGCCAACCTGAATGTGTTCCGTGCCGACGGCACGTTGAATTTCAACTCGGGCGTCCTGGACTCTTTTCAGTTCGGTGCGCGGTACGAGAAGCAGAGCGAGGCGTACGACAGTTACTGGTACGAGACCCCCGTCACCCCCGCGGGTGGCTGCGCGAACATGCAGGGTCCTGGACCGCACGACGCCTATTACCACTACCTTGATCCGCGCATCGTTGATGCGTGCACCGGTTTCTCGGAAATTTCGCCGCTGCGGATGTCGGAGATGCCGTCCGGCTGGCTGGAAAACTTCAACGGCTTCGATCCCATCCAGGTATCCGGCGTTGGCAATGGACTGCTGTTCGTGAATCCCGAGGTAATGCGGGACCCGGTCGGGTTTCTCCACACGCTCGCCCCGAACGCAAGCGGGGCACCGACCGCGTTTCCCGCCCCGGCCAATTCATGGCGGGTGGACAAGAAAGCCGAGTCCATCTATGGCCAGTTCAACCTGAGCGGCCAGTTGGGCAGCATGCCGTGGACCAGCAACATCGGCGTGAACCTGGTGCGGACCACGTTCTATATCCAGTCCTTCGTGACCAACTCCACTGATTTCATCGGCAATGGCGGCAAGTGGGATGGCGTGTACATCAGCCACGGTGTGCAGGTCACCCCGAGCAGTTACACGAGGGGACTACCGGCTTTCAACGTGGCGCTCAATATCACGCCCGACCAGGTCCTGCGGTTTGCAGCCAACAAGACCCAAGCCAGGCAAAACCTCGCGACACTGGGCCGCGGGCTGGTGCTCGGCTATCAGGTCAATGGTAATCCGCCACGCGATCCGTCGCTGCCGGCCGACACCCAGTTGTTCACAAACGCATCCTCGGGCAATCCGAAGTTGCAGCCATACCGCTCGACAAATTACGACTTGTCCTACGCGTGGTACTTCGCACCACACTCGATCGCGTACCTGGGCGCCTTCTTCATGGACGTCTCGTCGTTTCCGGAATCGACCGTCGAGACAGTCCAGGAACCGGACTCCGATGGCGTCGTGCGGAGAAGCGGCCCGCTGTTCACGACCGTCAATGGCGGTGGCTCGATCATCCGGGGACTCGAGGGCCAGTTCCGCACCCAGTTTGCGGAGTTGCCGAGCTGGTGGAGCGGGTTCGGCGTGAATTTGAACTACACGTTCCTGAGGTCGTCGAACCCGCTCGCCGCGGGTGCCCGTCAAACCTACAACGCGGTGCTCTTCTACCAGAAGTACGGACTCCAAGTGCGCCTTGCCTACAACTGGCACGGGCGCATCCTCGACTTGGTCAACCAGAACCTGCCGGATGTGCTGAACGTTTACAGCAAACCTCAAGGTTACCTCGACGCCTCGGTCGAATACCGGATCAACCCCAATGTTTCGGTGTTCCTCCAGGGTACCAACCTGACCGATGCCTATGACCCTGCGTTCGTGCAGTACCCGAACGCATTCTGGTCGGAAAACATCAGCGAGCGGCGCTACTTTGCGGGCGTCCGGCTGAACTTCTGACAGGTGCGGGCTATCGTGGCCACGACCGGACGCTCACTGCGTGGATGGAAGGGGGCGGCGTTTCGACGCGAGGCTGGGACGCGCCTCCTTCCGCCGCACGCCGGAATTGTGGGCAGCGTATCGTCCGGCAAGACGTCGGCCGGTTGGACGGCCGGCATGGGCATGATTTGCGGAGGAGGTTTGGCGTGATGCAGGGGAGCGCTCCGCAGCGGATGGAGAGGCAGGTGCGGTCGAACGCAGGTCCAGAACCGAATCATCGCCCAGGCAGCTTGGCTCCGCCGGCCGAATTGCAGGAATTCTGGAACGCGTTGCTTCACCTGCAGCAGAGTCATCGGACTGTGCGCGAATCCGGCGATTTCCGCGCGTTCCACCGCGAAGCGCTCGCCGTGGCGCGGCTGTCCCGCGTTGCATTGCCGGCAGCCGACGGGGTGTTGAGACGATTCCCGGACCAGCTCGCCATTCCGGACCAGCTCGCTACGCTGGACATGCTGGGCGCGGCGTATTCGATGAACAACGCCTACCAGCGCGGAGTGGATGTCAATCGCCGCGCGGTCTCACTGGCACCGAATGACGCACGCACGCACTACAACTTGGCAGCCGCATTGATGTTCACCGGCGATTTCGCCGGTGCCGAACGTGAAATCGCACGCTGCCTCGAACTCCGGCCGACCCTGTGGGACGGATACACGTTGCAGTCCAAGGTTCGCAGTCGCGGTATGGAACGCCAGCATGTCAATGAACTGCTGGCATCACTGGAACGTTTCGGCGAAGACCCGCGGGCCCGCGAGCGCCTGAACCTGGCACTCGCCAAGGAGTACGAAGGCTTGCGCGACTATACCCGTGCGTTCGATTGCCTTTTGGAAGGCAATGCCGCGGGTAAGTCATACCGCCGCTATGACTTCAAGTGGGATGAGCAGCTTTTCGACGCATTGATGCAGCACGGCCCGACCGCGCAGCCAGCCGGTTCGGGATGCGACACCGACGAGCCGATCCTGGTGTTCGGCATGCCGCGTTCGGGCACCACGCTGGTCGAGCGAATCCTTTCCAGCCATCCGCAGGTGAAGTCATGCGGGGAGCTGAAGCAGTTCAGCATGTTGCTAAAATGCATGTCGGGGAGCACCGGCGCCGATCTGATCGACGCCGAAACGGTGGTCTGCTGCCGCAATCTCGACTGGAGGAAGCTGGGCGAGCGCTACCTCGCCAGCACGCGGCCGCTTTCAGGGCAGGCCCCGCATTTCGTCGACAAGTTCCCGCACCATTTTCTGCACGCCGGCTTCCTTGCCAATGCCCTGCCCCGCGCCCGGATGATTTGCGTGCGGCGTAACCCGCTCGATACGTGCCTCGGCAATTTCCGCGAGGTGTTTTCCGAAAACTCGACGTTGCACGGATACGCGTGCGACCTGATGGATATCGGACGTTACTACATCCTCTTCGACCGCCTAATGGCGCACTGGCGGCAAGTATTTCCAGGGCGAATCCTCGAAGTTTCCTACGAGTCGCTGGTCGAGGACCAGGAAGCCCAGACCCGGGCGATGCTGGAATTCTGCGGACTTCGATGGAATCCGGCATGCCTGGCATTCGAGGCAAACCGCGCACCGACGGCCACGGCGAGCGCGTCACAAGTTCGTTCGCCCATCCATCGCGATGCGGTGCGACGCTGGAGCTTCTACGAGCAACAACTGGCGCCCTTGGCCGAGATGATTGCCCGCGCGGGGATTGCGGTTCCATCGTGATGGGAACAAGCAGCAGACAGAAATCGAAATATTCCCTGGCGGGTGTTGCAACGGCACGCGTGCACTTGCGCAGGCGAATGATTTTGGCGTGCCCTGCGAGATTGGTTGGAATGCTGGGGCGACGCAGCGACACGGCTCCGCCCCGCAGTAGGACCGGAATGGCAGCCCCTTGGGCAGCATCACATTGATCGAGACCGATCGTCTCAATAACGCGATTTGCAGGAGGACATGATGTCGGCGAGTATGTATCTGGAAAATGTTCAGGGCGTGCTGGATCAAATCAAGCGCACGCAGTTGTCGAAGATTGAGCAGGCTGCGGAGGCCTTCGTCAAGACGATCCGCGCGGGTGGCAAGGTTTACCTGTTCGGCAGCGGGCACTCGGTGATTCCGGTGCTGGATATTTTCCCGCGCTACGGCAGTTTCATCGGCTTCCAGCCGATCCTGGATCCGCGCTTGATGTGGTTCAATATCGTGGGACCGGGCGGCGCGCGCGAATTGCTGTGGCTGGAGCGGACCGAGGGCTACGCCAAGGTGGTGTTGCAGAGTTATGAACTTCAGCCGCGCGATTCGATCCTGGTCTTCTCGCACGGTGGCTTGAATGCGGCACCGATCGAGATGGCACTCGCAGCCAAGGCAAAAGGATTGAAGGTGATATCGGTGTCCTCGCACCAGAACCACGAGCGCGCCAAGCCGACGCACTCGAGCGGCAAGGATCTTGCCGCCGTCTCGGATATCGCGATCGACAATTGCGTACCGCCAGAGGATGCTCTGGTGACGGTGGAGGGCATCAAGGAACGCTTTGCGGCCGGCTCGACCGTGGCCGTGGTTTCGATCGCCATGTCGCTGGTCGCCGAGACCGGTACGCGACTGGTGAAGTCGGGCGTCATACCGCCAACCTTCGTGTCGCCGAACGTGGGCTTGCCACCCGACCACAACCAGCAGGTGTTCCGGGAATACGAGCGCTTCGTGCGAGGAAAGTAGAGGACGACGTTCGTAAGCGCGTTCTCAGCCGGGCAGCGGCCCATCGACCGAACGGGAGTCTTGTAATGCCGATTGCGCTGGCGCTGGACCTCGGCGGTACCAAGATCGCGGCGGCGCGCGTGAGCGCTGCCGGCGTCGTCACCGGCCGCCGGGAAACCGCTACGCCACCGGAAGGCGGCGAGGCCGTGGTGGCTGCAATCTGCAGCCTCATCGAAAAGCTGTCGCCCGGCAACGTACGCGCGCTGGGGATTTGTGTTCCCGGGCTCGTCCATCCGGACGGCAGCGTGTGGGCGCCTAACATCCAGGGCTGGACGCGCATGCCTCTCGCGGCCCGCCTCACCCGCGAGTTCCAACTTCCGGTGACGATCGAAAGCGATCGCGACGCCTTCGTTACCGGCGAAGCGTGGCGCGGCGCGGCCAAGGGATACAAGGACGTGGTCTTCCTTGCCATCGGCACTGGCATCGGCGCGGGCATCATCAGCGGCGGACACCTGGTGCGCGGTTGTGGCGGCGTCGCGGGTGCGTTGGGCTGGATGGCGGTCGAGTCCAGAATTCCGCGCGGCTACGAAGCGAGTTATCGCGACGTCGGTTGCCTCGAATCCCATCTCGCCGGCCCGGGCATCGCGCGCGCGGCCAGCTGCGCTTTCGGCCAACCCGTCGGCACCCGCGAACTGTTGGCACGGGCCCGCAAAGGCGACGCCACGGCAATCGAGGTGTTCGCGCGTGCGGGACACTACCTCGGCTTGGTGATGGCCAACCTGGTCAGCACCTTGAATCCGGAACGGATCATCGTGGGCGGTGGCATGGCGGCGGCCGGCAACCTGCTGCTTGGCCCTGCCCGCACCACCATGCGGCAATGGGGTCAGCCGGTCGCGGTTCGGCAGGTCAAGGTCGTGCGCTCGCGCCTGGGATTGGATGCCAGCCTGCTCGGTGCTGCGCACTTGGCGTTCGATCGTTCCAGCACCGGGAAGTCGCCATGATGCAGACCCGCGCTGCTGCAACACCCACTTCCGGATACACCGGATTGGTGGCGACCATCAACGGTTGCATGTTCGTGTTCGGCATCGTGCTGCTGCTGATGGGCTCGTTGTTGCCGACGCTGCATGTCAGTGCGGCGCGAGCCGGCAGCCTGGGGGCCTTTCCGCTGGCCGGCATCCTGGTCGCCACCGTCGTGATCGGCCCAATCCTCGACAAGACGAGCGCCAAGCTGGCGCTCAGCGTCTCGTTGGCGATGATCGTCGCGGCACTGATCGCGATGCCGTCGCTCGAAGGCTTCAATGCGCTGGCCGGGGCCGCCTTCGTCTACGGCCTAGGTGCGGGCGTGTTGAACGCCGCCACCAACACCATCATCGCGACCCTGAGCGGAACCGGCCGCGGTTCCGCGCTCAATCTGCTCGGCCTGTTCTTCAGCCTCGGCGCAGTGGTCACGCCGCTGTTGATGTCGTTCACCAAGGGCCGGCTCTCGCCCGCGAACATACTGTATGTGCTGGCTTTCGTCTCCGCGGTGGTGTTGGTGCTGGTGCTGCGGCAGCGCTTTCCGCCGCCCCTGCAGGCAAGCACCCCATTGGGAAGTTTGTTGCGCGTCCTGAAACACCCGATCGTCTGGTTGTTTGCCGCGCTGTTGTTTTTCGAATCCTTGCAGGAAAACGCCATGTTCGTATGGGCGGGCAAGGTCGTGAAGGATATGCTCGATGTTCCCGTCGCCCGCGCCGACGTGGCGTTGTTCGGCTTGACGGCGGCGATGGGGGTGGGACGACTCACGGCCAGCCGCGTGTTGCGGCAGGTGGGCAACAGTTCGGCCATTCTCATTGCGGCGGCGACGGTGATCGTGGGCGCGGTAGTGGTACTCCTTTCCGCGGCGTCCTATGCAGGTCTGATCGTTGGTTTCGCAATTGTCGGCCTGGGCTTGTCGGCCATCTACCCGACCGTCCTCGGCCTGGCCGGCGATCGGTTCCCGGACGAAACCGGGACGGTCTTCGGCGCGATTATTACCGTCTCGCTGATCGGTGGCAGCCTCGGTCCGGTGATCGGAAGCTGGGCAACCGCCGTGCACCCATTGAAGGTAATGCTCGTGCCAATCGTGGCCGCGGTTGCGATCGCGGCATTGACGCTGCTTGCGACACGGCGCCGGACCCCGGTGCAGGGCTCCGGCACATGAAAAACCGGCGTCGCCGCGCGCACGCTTGACGGTTCGATCGGGTAACCGCTGATGATTCCGTGGGAGGAGTGACATGAAAAGCAGTTGCGCAATTCTGGTAGCGGGCCTGTTGGTATCCGCGGCAGCGTATGCCGCCGAACCCGCCCGCATCCTGATCAACCAGGTTGGCTACGAAACGTCGGGTTCGAAGCAGGCCATCGTCCAGGGCTCCGCCGCGGACACGGTCGGCATGTGTTCGGTCCGCACCTTCCCGGATAAAAAGGCGGTATACGAGACAACCCCGGATTCCGCGGTTTCGGTCGACCATTGGCAAAGTTGGCGCTTCTGGCGCATCGACTTCAGTGCGGTCCAGTCGGAAGGAGAGTACGTCGTCCAGTGCGTGCACAACAACGGCGGCGATGACAAGGCGGTACTGGAGTCGCGGCCCTTCCGGATCGAAGGCGACGTGCTGGAGCGTCACACCCTCTCGGCGGTGCTGGCCTTTTTCGAATCGGAACGTGTGTCGGGCGCCATGGACCGCGCCGATTCGAACATCGGTTTTTACGGCGACGACAGCAAACCGCGCATCGATGCCCACGGCGGCTGGTACGACGCCACTGGCGATTACGGGGTGCATTTGTCCCAGGCCAACGCGTCGATTTATTTTCTCGGCCAGAACATCTCGGTGGTCGCCTATTCGCTCGCGAGGTCCTGGGAACTACTGAGCGACCACAACGACCGGAACTACAGGCAGTTGAACCGTCGCCTCGTGGACGGCGCCAACTACGGTGCGGATTTCCTGGTGCGCATGCATCCCAAGGAGGGGGGCTCGTTCTATGAGTCGATCATGGCTCCGGGAGAGCAAAAGAAACCCGAAGATCGACAAATCGAACCGCATCCGCACGGATCGGACTGGATGACCGCGAACGGCTATCCGAAAATCTTCGCCGACCATCCCTACATTTATCAGGTTTCGTTCCGTGCCGGCGGCGGGTTTGCGATTGCGGCCCTGGCCATCGACGCACGGCTGCCGTGGAGTGGCGACTTCTCCAGGGAAACTTATTTGCAGACGGCCGAGGATGCGTTCGCCTACCTCCAGAAGCACAACACCTCGCTGTTGCTGGACGGCAAGGAAAACATCCAGGATGATTTCAGCGCGCTGCTTGCGGCATCGGAATTGCTGCGCACGACGCATGACGCGAAATACCGGAAAGCGGCGCAACATCGTGCCGACGCGCTGCTGGCGCGGCTCTCGAGCGACAAGAACTACAAGGGCTTCTGGCGCCGAGGCGGACCGGGCAGCGGCCCGTACTTTACCGCCACGACGGCGGGCGCCCCGGTGCTAGCGCTGCTCAATTACTACCCACTGGCCGATGCCGCCACCCGCGCCCGGATCAAGGATGCAGTCAAGCAATCGTTGACCTTCCATCTCACGATCACCAACGATGTCGCGAACCCGTTCGGGTATGCGCGCGAGTACATCGAGAACGAACGTTTGGGTCGGGCGGCACGATTCTTCTTCCCGCACGACGTGGCCGGCTATTGGTGGCAGGGCGAGAACGCCCGCATCGCATCGCTCGCCACGGCGGCACGGCTGGCGTTGCCACTCTTCATGGACGATCCGGCGTTCTCGAAGCGCTTGCACGTGTTTGCCGCGGACCAGCTCAACTGGGTACTGGGTCTGAACCCGTTCGACGCTTCCATGATGAACGGGATCGGTTACAACAATCCCGAGTACTTCGAGTCTGGGAGCTGGGAGTACACGCAACGTCCGGGCGGCATTTCCAACGGGATCACGTCGGCCTGGGACAGCAAGGACGATGAAGGCATTTCCTTCTCCGTGCCTAGCACCATCACGCACAAGGGTTGGGATTGGCACTGGAACGAGCAATGGCTGCCGCACGATGCGTGGTACCTGCTGGCGCTCGCGGCGCGTCGCGCGCCTGGTATGCCGACAGCGGCTGCACATCGATCGGGAAAATGAATGCCGTGTCCACTCGAAGTGTCCGAGTTTCGCCGTGTCCGAAGTACGTGCCCAGCTCTGTGCCTTCACGGCTGAACTCCAGCATCCCATTGGAACGGGACCGTGCGGGTTGCGTCTCTGCAGCAGCCGGCGTGCCACTCTCCAAGTGATGCTGAATCGTAAGCAGACATTCCCTGCATAAGCGAGGATGACGGCTATTGGCCGAAAGCGGCAGGACAGAGTCCCACAAACGGACTTCCGACCTCACGGTGACAACCACGCTGGCGACCCGCATCAAAACGCGAGTTGCGCGCGCAGCGCAAAGATGCGGGGATCGATGTCCAGGTCGCCACGATCGCTGAAGGCGCGGATGTAGTTGGCCTGCAACTTGAAATGCTTGCCGAGGTACCAGTTCAGGCCCAGTGTCCAGTCGTGTTCGCGGCCGCCGGTGACGCTACCGCTGTCGAGGTTCAGGGTGGAAAAGCGCAGAGCCAGTTCCACCGCGCCCCAGGCATGTGCCGGCACCGGATTGGAGAACCCGCTGCCCTTGTAACCGTGCGCTTCGCCGGTCAACAGCCATGCCGCCGTGACATAACCGCCTTGGCTGGTGAAGTCCGACGTCGCCGGGCGATGCGCGCGCAAGCTCAGGTATTCACCCTGCAGCAACAGCGGACCGCGCAGCCAGCCGGCCTCCACGCCCACGCGGTCGACGTGATCGACACCTTGCAAGGTGCCCGTGTCGACCAG
>Ga0207707_10003737_pt1 | contig 13484 bp, 8 predicted proteins | sample KBSC83BmetaG_FD_184336 | JGI IMG/M metagenome (GOLD analysis project Ga0207707, IMG submission 184336) | Corn rhizosphere microbial communities from Kellogg Biological Station, Michigan, USA - KBS C8-3B metaG (SPAdes) (version 2) | ecosystem: Host-associated > Plants > Roots > Rhizosphere ...
AACGCCGGCATGCGCACGGCCTGGATCAACCGCCGCGGCGAAGCGTGGCCGACGGCACTCGGCCCCCCGCCGGAACTTGAAGTACGCGACCTGGACGCGCTCGCGAGCTGGCTCGAGGCCATACCCGATACCTGGTAAGCGCGTCGCGCACCCCGACCGGGCAACGCCAGAACGCCGATCTCGTTGGCGACAAAGCGGCAGGCAACCCCACTTGCGCCGGGTTGCTATGGGCAATCCGGCAACAAGCGTGCATCATAAACGGTTTGTCACGCTGCCCACGGAAAGCCATGTCTGCGCTGATCGAACACCGCGCCGGCGATCGTCGCCCGATCGCCATCGAAACCACCGACCCCGTACACCTTGCCGCCACGCGGCGACGACTCGGCGCCGCGCAGCGCCGCTGCCTGACCGAGGTCGGCTTCGATGCCGCGGCCGGCACGCAGGCGTTGCTGCACGACGCCAGCGGCAAACTGGTGCGCGTGCTGGCTGGCGTGGATACGCGCGCGCCGCTGGACGCGCTCGCGGCGTTGTCGACGACGCTGCCGGTTGGCACCTATCGCCTGGCCGCCGAAGGTGTGCTGCGTGATCAGCGCGCCGCCGCCCTCGGTTGGGCGTTGGGCGCCTACCAGTTCACCCGCTACCGCGCGGCCACGCGCGCGCCCGCCACCCTCGCCGTCCCGGCCGCGGACCTGGCTCCGTTGCAGCAGCTGATCGACGCCACCGCACTGGTGCGTGACCTGGTCAATACCCCAACTGAAGATCTCGGCCCGGAACAACTTGCCGACGCGGTGAAGCGCGTGGCCAGGACCCGGCGCGCGAAATTGCGCGAGTGGGTCGGTGATGCCCTGCTCGACGCCAACTTTCCCACCATCCACGCGGTGGGCCGGGCCAGTCACCGCGCACCGCGCCTGGTGGAGTTGCAATGGGGCAAGGCCAGCGACCCCAAACTGGTGCTGGTGGGCAAGGGCGTGTGTTTCGACACCGGCGGTCTCAACCTGAAACCCGGCGACGGCATGCGCTGGATGAAAAAGGACATGGGCGGCGCGGCGCATGCCCTGGCGCTGGCGCAACTGGTCATGCAGGCGAAGCTTCCCGTGCACCTGACGCTGCTGATCCCGACGGTGGAAAATTCCGTGGCCGGCAGCGCCATCCGGCCGGGGGACGTGATCACCACGCGGGCCGGGCTGCGGGTGGAAATCGACAACACGGACGCCGAGGGGCGGCTGATCCTGTGCGACGCGCTGGCTTACGCGAGCGAGCAGCAACCGGACCTGATCATCGACTTTGCCACGCTCACCGGCGCTGCCCGCGTGGCGCTGGGCGCCGATCTGCCGGCGCTGTTTGCCAACCGGGACGAGCTGGCCGAACAGCTGCTCGCCGCCGGGCGCGCCGTGGGCGATCCGCTGTGGCGCCTGCCACTGTGGCAGCCATACCGCCAGCTGCTGGATTCGTATCTGGCGGACTTCGTCAATACCGGTGCCTCCCACCAGGCCGGCGCCATCACCGCAGCCCTGTATCTGGAACGCTTCGTTGCCGCGCCCACCGCGTGGCTGCATCTGGACACCTATGCCTGGAACGACGCCGACCGCCCCGGTCGCCCGCGCGGCGGCGAGGCCATGGGCCTGCGTGCCATGTTCGCGTTGCTGCAAGGTCGCTACGCGCACTGATCGCGACGACCCGACTGGCCGGGCTGCAGGCGGGGCAGCGCGTGACGGTCGTGATCGCGACGCGGCTTGCGTCGGCGCCTGATCCCATTCATATACTGGCCGGGTACGTTCGACGGCGGGTTTACTGATGACCAAACCGACAAGTGCCACCTCCCCGACCTGGCGCGAGCAGGCACGGGCCGGACTGGAGCGCGGTGACGTGGCGTTGGCGGAGCAGGCCTTCTCGCGCCTGCTGGAACTCCAGCCGGACGACGTCGAAGCGCTGCAGTTCCTTGCCACTTGCCAATTGGGCCGCGGCAACCCGACACACGCCATCGAGTTGTTGCTCACGGCACATCGCGCGCAACCGGGGGATGCGGTCATCCTGCACCGACTCGGCGAGGCGCAGATCCTGGCCGGGGATCCGGACGCCGCAGCGGACAGCTTGCGCCAAGCGCTGGCCATTGCACCCGGCATGTTCGTGGCGCGCCTGCGCCTGGGCCGCGTGCTCGAGCAGCAAGGCCACCGGCATGCAGCCATGCTGGCTTATTTCGGCGCCATCGATGACGCGCAAGCCCACGGGCGCTGGCTCAGCGATGCCACCACCGCACCTGGTGTGCGCGACGCGGTAAAGCATGCCGCCCGCTACGTTGCGGCCAGTCGGCGTGAACTGTTCGAAGCCGTCATGGAACCGCTGCGCCAGCGCTACGGGCGCTCGGAGCTGGCCCGCGTCGACCAGTGTCTGGCCATCTATCTCCACGAACAACCGGCGGACCTGCCGGACCCGCGCCAGCGTCCCAAATTCCTGTATTTCCCGGGCATCCCCAGCCAGACGTTCTACCCACGTGCGCGCTTTCCGGCGCAGGCCCGGCTGGAAGCCGCGGTGGATGTGATACGTGAGGAATTGCGGGCCGTGCTGGCGGACGCGCAGGACGCGCTCGTGCCGTTTCTGGGGACCAATTCCACCGCGGCCGTGGCGGCCCATCTGCTGGGGGCATCCGGGACCCAAGACGCGGCGTGGGATGCATTTTTCTTCTACCGGCACGGGGTGCGCCACGACGCCCATTGTGCGCAGTGTCCGCGCACCAGCGAGGTACTGGACTCGATGCCGCTGGTGCGGGTGCGCGACCACGCGCCGGAAACGTTGTTTTCGGTGCTGCGTCCGGGGACGCACATCCTGCCGCACCGCGGGGTCACCAACACGCGCCTGGTTACCCATCTTCCGCTCATCGTGCCGCCAGCTTGCGCGTTGCGCGTGGGCGGCGAGACCCACGTGTGGGAGGAAGGTCGTTGCGTCACCTTTGACGACACGTTCGAGCACGAAGCGTGGAACGACAGTGCGCAGACTCGCGTGGTATTGATTCTGGACAGCTGGAATCCGGATCTCAGCGCGGCCGAACAGGCGGCGGTGACCGATCTGGTCGCCGCCATTGGTGACTTCAACCGTTCCACCGATTCCGCAGCGTCCTCACGGCTTTAGTCGAGCGGCACGTCCGGCAGGCAGCACGTACCGTGCCGACGCGAGGAAGTTGGCCATCCATACCTGGCGGCAGAGAATGCACCCGCGGCGCGTTACCGGGCAGTTGCCGGATTCCCGGTCCGAGTGTCATGCTGTGGCGATGGCGCCGTCGCCGCAAGCCCGGGCGGGCGCCGTGACCGATGGTGGAACAGCATTGCAGCGTGCAGCCACGGCAGTGGTGCGCGGGGTTGTTTACAGAGTAATCTTTCGCCTGCTGGACCCATAACAATGGATGCTTGTTGCACGGTGGTCGGCGCGACAGGCGGCACACCCGAAAGGCACACAGTGGTACCAACATTCACCGGGGAAACCAAATGAAATACGACATGAATCACTTGTCACTGGCTGTGCGTCTCGCGTTGACTGCGGGTGTCTTTACCGTAGCCGGTGTGGTTCAGGCGCAAGTGGCGACGCCAGATGGCGCACAGCAAACCGATCAGACCACTCCGCCGCCCGCGACCGAGAGCAAGGCGCAAACCTTGAAAGCGGTCGTCGTCACCGGCTCGCTGATCCGGCGCGTCGACACTGAAACCGCCAGCCCGGTGGTGACCCTGGATCGCGCCACCATCACCAACTCCGGCAAACCGGTCCTGGGCGATGTGCTGCAACAACTGCCCAGCATCTCGGGCAACGCGACCAACCCGTCGAACAACAGCAACGGTGGCGGCGTCGCCAGCCCGCTGCTGGAAGCCGGTGGCGGCGCGTCACGTGTGTCGTTGCGCGGCCTGGGCATCAACCGCACGCTGGTGCTGGTCAACGGCCAGCGCATGGCCAACGCGGACATCAACCTGATCCCGCCGGACATGATCGAGCGGGTCGATGTGCTGGCCGAAGGCGCATCCACCGTGTATGGCTCCGACGCCATTGGCGGCGTCGTCAATTTCATCTTGCGCAAGAACTACAAGGGCGTCCAGTTCAGCCTGAACGATGGCATCTCCAGCCATGGCGACGCCCAGCGCCGCGGCTTCACCCTGAGCGCGGGTGCGGTGGGTGAAAACTACAGCATCGCCGGCGGCCTCGATTACAACAAGTACGACGCAGTGCTTGGGTCCAGGCGCGATTTCTCCAAGCAGCAGTTGTACCTGTACAGCGGCTCGGTCATAGAGGCCGGTTCCAGCTCGATCCCGACCGGCAGAATCACGCTGCCGGCGTCGGTGGCCAACCAATATGGCTGCCAGATCAATTCAAGCGGCACCGCCCAGGTGACCCTGGCCCAGGGTGACGGTTCGAGCCTCAGTGACTACCGTTGCCGTCTCGGCTCCGATACCTACAACTACGCCGCGCTCAACTACATCCAGACCGCGCAGAAGCGTACCAACGCCTTTGTCCTGGGCACCTATCAGCTGACCGACAACGTCACCGCATTCGTCGACGCGTTCTACAACCAGACCAAATCCAGCGGCCAGGACGCACCTTCACCGGTCGGCAGCGGGGACGGCTTGATCATTCCGTCCAGCAATCCCATCAACCCGTTTGGCGTCACGTTCAGCCAGAACCCCATTCCCGGCGACCCGAACAGCGGCTTTGGTTTCCAGACTCGCCTCACCGGCGCTGGCACGCGCGTGCACAGTTACAAAACCGACACCGGACAAATCAACGCCGGGTTGCGCGGCAATTTTGGCCAGGACAGCAGCTGGATCTGGGACGCATCCGTCAACTACAGCCATACCAAGCGTGACCAGCGCGACACCAACGAGGTGGACATCCCGGCGCTGCAAACGGCCGTCGACAACGGTGCGAACATCTTCAATCAGGGTGATCCGGCGGTCAGCGCACTGCTGCGGGCGGGCGTGCAGACGCCCATCTACATCATGACCCAGGCCACCAAGCAGGCGCAGTTCGACGCCAGCGGTGACCTGTGGGAATTGCCGGCAGGCACGATCCAGCTATCCGCCGGTGCCCTGTACCGCCAGCAGTCCCTGAACTACACGGTGAGCCCATTCGCAGTCCTTGACCCGGTGACCACCACTTGCCAGATCCTGCAGGAAGCCTGCGGTTCGCCCGGCGGTGGCAGCTTCAACGTCAAGGAGCTGTATGCCGAGACGCTGATTCCGCTGCTGTCCAACCAGCCGGGGGCGTATTCGCTGAACCTCAATCTGGGCATCCGGACGTCCGACTACAGCACCACCGGCACGACCACAAACAAGAAGATCGCTATCGAGTGGCGGCCCATTGCCGACCTGCTGCTGCGCGGTACCGTGTCCGAGGTGTTCCGCGCGCCGAACCTCAACGAACTCTACGACGGTCGCACCCTGGTCCAACCGACCCTGAACGATCCTTGCGTCAGGCTCACCGCGGCCGAACTCGCGCAACACCCCGTAGCCTGCCAGTTCGTGCCGCCAAACTGGCCGGGCAATTCGCCAGCGCAGGTCAACACCTTCTACTCGGGTGCCGCAACCATAGGCGCGACGCTCAAACCGGAACAGGGCAAATCCATCGACTTCGGTCTGGTCTACGATCCAGACTGGATACCTGGTTTGTCCACCAGCCTCGACTTCTGGCATATCTTCCTGTCCAACACGCTGACGGCCATTCAAGGTGACACGGTAGTCAGTTCCTGCTTCAACAACTCCGCCAGTCCGTATTGCTCGTTCATCACGCGCGAAGACAACACCAGCCGACAGCCGGGCCAGGTGTTCCTGATCAACACCCCGGTGGTGAATCTGGGCAACTTGAGCACCAGCGGGATCGACTACACGCTGCGCTACAAGCTGCCGCATTTCAACTTGGGCAGCATGGATCCAGGCAACTTCCAGGCCGGCCTCAGCACGTCCTACACGTCCACCTACAAGAACAGCGCCACACCCGGCGCACCGGGCGCCGAGTCGATCGACTACGCCGGCACCTACAACCAGCAATTCGGCAACATCTCACGCTGGCGCGGCACGGTCACGCTGAATTGGGAAAAGGGCAACTGGAACGCGCAATGGCAGTCGCGCTACATCCACTCGCTGACCACGCTCAACGCCGACTCGGTCATCGCCGGCGTAAATATCCCGCTCGCTTCGGTGACCTACCACTCCATCCAGCTGGGTTACGCGGTACCGGCGATCCACACCCGGTTCGACATTGGCGTGGACAATATCGGCGACAAGGCACCACCACTGGTTTATCAGAACAGCGGGAATTACAACGTGGACACCTCCACGTACGACGTGCTCGGGCGTTATTACTGGGCCCGGGCAACAGTCACGTTCTGACGCTGGCGGGGTAAACGTCATCCGGAAGTTCCGGAGCAGGCAAGAGGGCCGCGAGCATATTCGCGGCCCTCTTGCATAATGCGGTGTGGAAAACGATTGATCGAGGACGCATGCCCACACCAACCACGGATTTTGCCAAGGCCATGGCCGACGCCTGGAACGCCGGGGCTGTGGAGCGGGTGATCGCCCTTGCGGCGCAGGCCCGTGCGGCGCATGCGGAAAACGCCGGCGTGCTGCTGCTGCTTGGTTTGGCACAGCAGGCAAGCGCTTACTACCCGCAAGCCGTGGCGACGTTCCGCGAGTTGGCGCAGATGCACCCCGAGGTTTCCGCCTACTGGAACAACCTGGCGGTCACCTGCCGGCAAGCCGGCGATCTGGTCGGCGCCGAGCAGGCGCTGGCGAAGGCACTGTCACTGGCACCGGCGGATGCCGATGTGCACTACAACCTCGGCTTGCTTTACACCCAGCAACAGCGCTGGCCGCTGGCCCGGCAAGCATTGCTGGACGCGGTGCAATTGGCCCCGAATTTCATTGAAGCCCGGCTGCAGGCGGCCTACGCATGTTACGTCTGCGGCGACAGTACAAACCAGGAGGCCATGCTGAGCGGAGCCATCGACTGGCCAGCGCACCCTGCCGAGCAAGCGCTGGTGCTGGCGTCGATGCTGTCCGTCCAGGGTGATCTGGACGCGGCACTGCACACACTGGCTCAAGCACAATTGCCCGGCGAACCGGCGGCTGCGGCGCTGCGCTTGCGCATCGCCGCGCAGCGAGCGCTGCTGTACGAAAGAAACAACCTGGTCGACGCCGCGCAGCACGAACTACGCAAGCTGCCACCCAACGTGCTGGACGCATTGGCACCGGACGCGCAACAAGCCCGCGTCCACGGTTGGCGCGCGCACGCCGCCCTGGCGATGCGCACCGGCGCATACGCCAACGCCGAGACGTTGTTCCGCCGCGTCCTTGCCCTCGCCACTGATGACGAAACCCGGGCCGGTGCCAGTTTCGGCCTGGCCTCGGCCGCTGACCGTCTCGGGCGCCACGATGCAGCCTGGCAGGCCTTGCAGCATGCGCATGCAGCACAACTCAACATCGCCCGAAACGTGGTGCCGGAACTGCTGGCGACAGACCCTCCATCGCTGCAAAGGACAAGCGGCGGCGAGCAAATCAACTACGCCGACTGGAAGCCGCTGTCTTCGCCCACCGCACAGCGAAGCCCCGTCTTCGTGGTCGGCTTCCCCCGCTCTGGCACCACCTTGCTGGAACAAATGCTCGATGCACACCCGGATTTCCAGTCCATGGACGAGCGTGCCTACATCCATGACCTGATCGAAGGCATGCAGCTGGTCGGTCAACGCTATCCGGAGGATCTGGCGAACCTGAGCCAAGAGGACGCCGATCAACTGCGCAACACCTATTGGCGCCTGGTTGGCCGCGTACTGCCCGACTTGGGTGAACGTCGCCTGGTGGACAAAAACCCACTCAACATGCGGTGCCTGCCGATGATCATGCGGCTGTTTCCACACGCGCGCGTCATCCTGTGCCTGCGCCACCCGTGTGACGTGCTGCTCAGCTGCAGCATGCAACCATTCCGCTCACCAGCCTTCATGGTGCTGTGCTCGTCGCTGCCGCGGCTGGCACAGGGCTACGCGCAAGCCTTCGAACAGTGGTATCGCGACGTCGATGCCTTTGCACCCCATGTCTTGGAGTGGCGCTACGAATCCGTGGTCAGCCAGTTTGACGATCAGGTCACGCGCCTGGGGCAATTCCTCGAAACCGCCGACCCATCGCCCATGACCCGCTTTGCCGCACATGCCCGGGACAAACGCTTCATCAGCACACCCAGTTATGCGCAAGTCACCGAAGGCGTCCACCGCAAGGCCGTCGGCCGCTGGCAGCATTATCGCGAGCAGTTCGCGCCGGTGCTGCCTGTGCTGCAGCCATGGCTTGACCGCCTCGGCTACACCGCCTGAGGGCGGCAGTGCCTGGTCACTGCCGCCCTGCGCCCAATTCAGCTCAATGCTGCGGCAGCGACACCGCCGGCGCCGTACTCGCGTTGGCCGCGGTGAACTTGCCACCATAGGGCAACACCTCGGCAGCAAGTTGCGGGCTCGCGTTGATGGCCCCAACCGCATCGAACAGCAGGTGTGCGGACTCCTCTAGCACCACGTCCTTGGCCTGCTTGGCGTCCTTCTCCTGCTTGAGTTCGCTTTTCAGGCTGCGCTCATTCACATTCAAACCATCATCCAGCTGACTTTCGTCTTCGTCAGCCAGCGCATCGTTGCCGTCGATCAGTTTGTGTCGCGCACGGAAACTGGCCTGCAACGCATCCAGCTGCTTGCGCTCGGCATCACGGGTGGCGAAGTTCAACGAAATTGAAGTCTTGTTGCGCATCAATTTGAACTGCGCCAACTCATCCAGCATCAGCTTCCACGCGGCCGACTTGGCTACCCGGGCAGCGTGCAGTTGTTCCAGTTGTGGCAGGTAGGCCGCGAGGTTGGCCACCGGCGTGTACTTGGCCGGCGCAATCTGCGTCCACTTCAGCGCATTGTCATAGGTGGATTCGCCAAAGTCCTTGTCATCGCCGTTTTTCGGGAACGCGATGTCCGGCGTCACCCCCTTGAGCTGGGTGGAGCCGCCGTTGATGCGGAAGAATTCCGCAATGGTCATCTTCAACTCGCCAAACTGCGGCTTGTCGCCGCTGCCGTGACTGAAGCGATCCAGATCCACCAGGTTCTGCACCGTACCCTTGCCGAACGTCGGCTCACCGATGATCAGCCCCCGGTGATAATCCTGAATGGCGGCGGCGAAAATCTCCGAAGCCGAAGCCGAGCCGCGGTTGACCAACACCGCCAACGGACCGCTCCAGGCCATGCCCTCCGCATCGTCGCCTTGCACCTCGACCTGACCGTTGGCATTGCGCACCTGCACCACCGGGCCGGTGTCGATGAACAAGCCGGTCAAGGCATTGGCTTCCGCCAGCGAGCCGCCACCGTTGTTGCGCAGATCCACTACCACGCCCTGCACGCCTGCGGCCTTGAGCTCACCAAGCAATTTGGCGACATCACGCGTGGCGCTCTTGAAGTCCTTGTCGCCATCACTGCGCGCGCCGAAATCGGAATAGAACGTGGGCAGTTCGATCACACCGATCTTGCGCGTGACATTGCCATCCTTGATGTCCACGATCTTTTTCTTGGCCTGCGCATCTTCGAGCGTGACCTTCTTGCGCACCAGCGTGACCACTTCATGCTTGCCATCCAGGCCCGCATCCGCCGGCAGAATCTCCAACCGCACCGTCGTGTCTTTCTTGCCGCGGATGCGATTGACTACATCGTCCAGGCGCCAGCCGATGACATCGGTGATGGGGCCGCTGTGACCCTGGCCGACGCCAACAATGCGATCGCCCGACTTGAGCTTGCCGGATTTCAGTGCCGGCCCACCCGGCACCAGGGTGTAAATGACGGTGTAGTCGTCGCGCGCCTGGAGCTGCGCACCGATGCCTTCCAGCGACAGCTTCATGGCAATATCGAAATTCTCCGCCGCGCGCGGGCCGAGGTAATCGGTGTGCGGATCGGTGCTCTCCGCGTATGCCGTCATGAAACTCTGGAATGCATCGGCCCCGTCCAGCTGGCGAACCCGCTCGATGTAGTTGGCATAGCGCTTGTCCAGCGTCTTGCGGATGTCGGCGTCGGGCTTGCCGGCGAGCTTCAGCCGCAGCCAGTCGTTCATCGTGCGCTTGCGCCACAAGTCATCCAGCTCCGCCTGATCTTTTGGCAGCGCGGCATCCTTGCGATCGAAGGTGTAACTTTCATCAGTGGAAAAATCAAAGCCCTTGACCAGCAATCCGCGCGCGTAAGTCATCCGCTCCACCGCGCGCTGTACATACAGGTTGAACACGGAAAACGGTCCGGACAAATCCTGATTCCAGATCGCGTCGTCGAACCTCGTTTTCAGCGGCGCGAATTTGGCCATGTCGGCCTGGGTGAAAAACACCTTTTCGCCATCCAGCAGCTTGAAGTACGCCGCGTAGATACGCGCGGACATGGTGTCATCCAGTGGCTGCGCGTCGTAATGGAAGCGGGTCAGGAAACGCGCAGACAGTTGCGCCGCCTGCGCCTCGCTGGAGGTGGGCGTGAGTGGCCACACGGAAGCCTTGCGCGAACTGTCACCGGCACCAAGATCGGCAGCGGATTGGGCGAACGTGCAGGTTGCCGTAAAGGCGAACAACAGCGCCAGGATCGGACGAAAAGTCATGGATGCTCTCAAACGGACTCAAGTGAGGCGATCGGCACGCGTGCGCCAATCGACCAGGATGGACGACCACAACGACAAACCGGCAACGAGCCACGGAAAAACCGGCCAGGCGCCGACGATTCCCGGCACACCGCCGCTTCAATCGAAATGCGCGAGTGGCCCGCGACAAGGTAACGCAGCCGCAGGCATCTGACGATGATGACGGCCGCGATGTCAGCAATGCGTAAACCCGCGCGCAGCAAACGCGGTCCCCGACAGCTTGGGGCAGGTTCGAATCCAGCGGGTGTGTCACTCATGAATCAAGCCTGGAGCAGCGACGCTTCCCCCGCGCCACGCACGGGGAGTTCGGGAATGACGGCAGCGACGGCCCGGGCGTGAAACCCGAACCGACGGCAGAACGCATCAACCAGCACCTCTTCAACCTCCGCCAGCGCTGACGGACCGCCCAAGTCTAGCATTTGCGTAACCGCCAAACCCTTGTAACCGCAAGGATTGATGCGCTGGAACGGCTCCAGGTCCATCGCCACGTTGAACGCCAGGCCGTGGAAGCTGCAACCGTGCCGCACGCGCAGCCCAAGCGCGCCGATTTTCGCCGCCCCCACGTAGACCCCCGGCGCACCTGGATGGCGCACGCCATCAATCTGCCAATGGGCCAGCGTATCGATCAATACCTGTTCGATGCCGCGCACCAGGTCCCGCACACCCACGCCGACCCGACGCAGGTCGAACAGCGGATACGCCACGATCTGGCCCGGTCCGTGATACGTCACCTGCCCCCCCCGATCCACGGGAATGACCGGAATGTCGCCCGGCGCCAGCACGTGCTCCAGCTTGCCGGCCTGGCCCAGGGTAAACACCGGGTCGTGTTCCAGCAGCCACAACTCGTCCACCGTGGTCGCGGTGCGGTTGTCGGTGAAGGCGCTCATCGCATGCCATACCGGCAGATAAGGCTGACGACCAAGGCGACGAATATTCAGTGGCAACGACATGACGGTCTGGATCTGGAATGGGGGATGGAGCTGGAAAACCTGCGGGTGCCGAAACCAATCATGAGCGGTCGTGTATTTGCGGGTTGCGGCAAAAACTACGGTGTCCGCCCGGTGTTTCCCGCTACGTGTTGCCGTACTTTCACAATGTGTAACGAATGTCCGGATGCTCGCGCAGCGCGGTGTGTGCCGCCTCATATTGCGCACGATCATCGCAGTGAAAGGTGACGGTGACCGAAACGAAATTGCCGGCACCGGAGTGGCGGTGACGGACGCTTTCATGCATCACTTGCAGGCCGGCACGTTCCAGCAATTGCGGCACTCGGGTCGGCAAGTCAGCGCTGGCGTTGCCCACCGCGGTGATCTCGAAGTCGCCGGGAAACTGAAAACCCTTGCCTGCGGCCTGCGCCTGGCTGAAGTCGATCGGGCCCATCATTTTGTCGCTGGGGCAACCGGTGTGGTCTCAGGCTTGCTGCTGTGGAACCAGAGCAGGATCGAGTCCCACAACCGCGAGAAGAAGCCGCCTTGCGGTGCCGCGTCCAAGGCAATCAGCGGCACGCTCTGCACCGGTTGGCCGGCCAACGTGATGCGCAGGGTGCCTACGTGCTGGCCCTGCTTGAACGGCGCGATCAGCGTCGCCGGGATGTCCATCGTGGCCTTGAGCTTGTCGTACTCGCCACGCTTGACCGTCACCAGCACATCCTCGGCCACACCCAGCGGCAGCGTGTTGTGCGCACCTTTCCACAAGCGCGGCGTGGCCAATGCCTTGCCGGGGGCATACAGCTTGTGGGTCTCGTAGAAGCGGAAACCGTAGCTGAGCAGTGCCATGGCCGAATCGGCGCGCGCCTTCTCGCTGCTGGCGCCCATCACGATCGCGATCATGCGCGCATCGCCCTGCTTGGCAGAAGCCGCCAGGCAATAGCCGGCACCCGCGGTGTGCCCGGTCTTGATGCCGTCGACGCTGGGATCGCGCCACAGCAGCGTGTTGCGATTGTGCTGCCGGATGCCATTCCACTCGAAATCCTTGATCGCGGAAATCGCGTAGTCCTCGGGGAAATCGTGGATCAGCGCACGCGACAGCAGCGCCACGTCGTGCGCCGTCGTGTAGTGATTCGCGATCGGGTAGCCGGAGGCGTTCTCGAAGTTGGAATTGACCATGCCCAATTGTTTGGCGTAGGCATTCATCAAGCCCGCAAACGCCGGCTCGGAACCGGCGGTGTGTTCGGCCAGGGCGATCGCGGCATCATTGCCCGACTGGATGATCATGCCGTACAGCAGATCCTTCAACGGTACCTGGCTGTTGAGCTTGAGAAAACTGGTGGAGCCGTCGGTGCCGGCGCCGCCGCCACGCCACGCGTTCTCGCTGATGGTGACCGGATCGGTCATGTGGATCTTGCTGTGGGCAATCTCGGCCGAGACGACGTAGTCGGTCATGACCTTGGTGATCGACGCCGGTTCCACCCGCAGGTCCGGTTCCTTGCTGGCGAGAATCTGCCCGGTCGCGTAATCCATCAATACCCAGCTCTTGCCGTCGACATCCGGCGGTGGCGGTACCGGCGCTTCGGGCACCACCGGTCGCGGCACGGGCGCGGGACGTGGTGGCGTTTGCGCCACGGCAAGACCAGCCAGCAAGGTAGCGGCGGCAACGGGAAGCAAGGCGCGGCGAAGAAAATTCATCGTGGTAATCGGTCCGGTCGTCTGGCGTGACGCCATGGCGTCACGTGGATGGATGAAGGCGCAATGCGCCAAAAAACCCGCTCAGTCTACTGCCACCTGTGGGCGCGGCAGGCCCATGTCTTCGATCCGCGCGCTGACGTCATCGGCCCGGCCCACATCCCGCAGCGGCCCGACTCGCACCCGGCGTATGCGTTGACCGTTGACG
>Ga0207707_10003738_pt1 | contig 13484 bp, 10 predicted proteins | sample KBSC83BmetaG_FD_184336 | JGI IMG/M metagenome (GOLD analysis project Ga0207707, IMG submission 184336) | Corn rhizosphere microbial communities from Kellogg Biological Station, Michigan, USA - KBS C8-3B metaG (SPAdes) (version 2) | ecosystem: Host-associated > Plants > Roots > Rhizosphere ...
GGATCCGTCACCGCGGTGTCGCGCCCGAACATGTCGGCGTAGTAGTGCGTGGTCAATCCCGCGACGGTCGCAAGACTGTCGCGCCCATGCAGGCCGTACTTGAAGGTCTCGGTGGGCTGGCTGCTGCCGGTAATCTGGGTCGGGAGCGCGTAGGCGCCATAGGTGATCGTGGAGGGGTTCTGGCCCGCCGGGGCGCTGTAGGTCATGAGCCCCTGGCCGTTGTACGCCGCGCTGTCCTTCGCGCCTGATGGATACACCACGCGCACCGGCAGCGGACCGCTCCGCGAGATGGTCGTCACGCGACCCAGGGCATCCGTGGTCACGAGCGGTTGGCCCCAGCGGTCCACGGTGTACGTCGTAAGGTGTCCTTCGGGGTCTGTGACCCTGGCGACGACACTGTCCGGCGCCACCGGCACGAAGGGCACGCTCGCCGTCGTGCCAGTCGGCACGCCCACGGTCTGCCACGGGCCGTAGCGCACCACCGGCGACTGCAGCGTGGTAGTGCCGCCGCCCGCGTCGATCGGCACGCGCGGCGAGAGCAGTGAGTCCAGTTTCCACGACGTCGCATTGTAGGCGAACGTCGTCGTGTCACCGCGCCGGCTGATGATCTTCGCGAGGCGGCGCGACGCGTCATAGACAAATTGCGTGCTGTGGCCATCCGGATCCTGAATCGAACGCAGCGTGGAGTCCGACGCGACCGTGACGATCGTGGCCCGCCCGAGCGCCGAATCGCCCAGCGCCGCGCTCGGCTCGATGATGCGGGCCAGCCCATAGCTGTTGTACGTGAGCGTGATCACCGCCGCGGTGCCGCTCGCGTGCGACCGCCGAACCGGATCAGTGATCGACGTGAGGCGGCCGAAGCTGTCGTAGCGATAATTCACCGCATTGCCGAAGCGGTCGCGCACGCTCTCCATTTGCCCGAGATAGTTGAACAGCACGGAGCTCGAGTCGGGGTACATGCGCGTGTACGTCAACAGCATGCCGGAGCCGCTCACCGTGAGCGTGGAATACTCGCCCGCGGGCGTGGTGTAGCCGCCGGTGCACGGCGAGGTGCCGGACCAGCAGCGGAAGACGAGCGCTGAGCCATCGCCCTCGGTGATGAGCGCCGAGCCATCGCTCGCGGTAACGAGATGCTCGATGCCCGCGAGCGTCCAGCCCCGCGCGACCAGCGAGGTGCGCTCATTGTCCACGAGCAGGTCCGGGACCGAGAGGCTGTCCACGACACTCTCGGTGTGATCCGTGTACTGCGCCGTGACAATGAGCACCACGGGATAGAGCTGCGTCGCCGAGCCGCTCAGGTCGAGCTGCCCCGCCAGTCGCACCGTGCGTGTGGGGTGCGTGGAATCCGCCGTGAAGTGCAGGCGCGTTTCGCCATTCAGGAACGTGAGCGACGCGCCGTTGTGCTTGGCCTCGAGCCAGTACTGCTGCACGGGATACGCCCCTGATCCCAGCGATACATCCTCGTACACCACCGGGCGCACGGCGACGTGGTCGCCGCCATTCACATCCGCGGACTTCACTCAGTACAACAGGCTCAAAGGTATGGGCTTCAATGCTAGTGCGGCGTGCGACCAGCTTGGTCCGAACCAAAGGCGTACATTCATCAATTCTGGGTCAATATCCGCGCCTGGCATCGCCCCTGTCGCGACATTGCGGGTCGGCCACTCTTCGCCAGTCTGTTCGGAAACCCAGTCCTGTACGGCGGAGAGTACTGCAGTACACGCGGTGAGTAGCCTTTGTTCAATCGGTCGACCGTCCTCTTCGTCTACAATCTTGGCGGCAGTTGATGCTCCCAGCTCGTCTCCCTGATAGCTCAGGTGGACCGTGCTGCCAGTTAATGTCAGCATGAAGCCGCGAGGCATATCCTCGGCGAGCGCCTGGCACACACTACTTGCCAGCTTGCGGGACGATACATGCATTCGGGACACTCCTATAAGGTCTACCGAGAAAGTCTTCGTGAGTCGCGCTGAAGCTCACCACTGATCCTGGGGGCGCGTGAGTGGGGTTGATGCTTCCGTGTGGAGGGTAGCTCTGGACCTTTCCGTCTACTCGACGACCATTGACGAAGACGTCGACGGACCACGGGCCGTAGTTGTAGAGAGGATTATCCATATAGATGCCCCAGCTTACGTAGCCAGCGCTGTTTGTCTGGACATGAATCGTTCCGTGTGTGCCGGGGAACGTAGTAGCTCGGCACGACACTGTGTCGCTAAGGTAGACCCCGGGCAAGTACTTGCCGCTCTCTCGGATGCACGGGTACCTGGTGAGGCAACCCAAGGGGGTTCCGAGGCCGTGGCCGGGGAAGCACGGCCCCGCGGGGCCACCACAGCCCCCAAACAGCCCACTCGGGTCGCTGCCATTCACCGGATCATCACCCACGAACACGTACGCATTCAACCCACCCGCGATCCCGATCGGATCCTCGCTCACGAAGCGGCCCGTGTTGGGATCGTACCAGCGATTCTGTGCATAGTAGAGCCGCGTCGAGTCGCCCTCCCAGAGCAGGCCTTTCCAGCCCACGAACGCGGAATCGCCGAGTGCGCCCGAATCAGAACTGATCGCGCCCCAGAGATCGTACGTGCGCCGCTCGATCACCCCGCCAGCCGAGGTGAGCACTCCGATCGCGTTCCCCATGGCGTCGAGCTCGACATCCCGAATGGCCGACACCGCCTTGGCGCCGAGCACGATCGCGAACGGCTGCCCGCTGCCACCGGGCAGATACGCGTACCCGGCAATCCGGTTCGACGCTGACGAATCCAGCTCGGCCACTGGTTGCATCCCGTCCCAGAGATAGTAGCGATCCGGTGTCTCGTTCTTCGTCCGACGAACGAGCTGCCCGAGCGCATTGTAGTCGTAGCCGATGGTCGCGCCGGTACTGGCGACCGTGTCGCCCATCAACTGCCCGCTGGCACTCCAGGCGTAGCGGATATCGGTCGACGCGCCATACTTCCGCGTGATGTTCCCGTCGAGATCATGCACGTACCTGAGCCCCGGCGTCCACTGCGTCTGGATGCGATTGCCCACCGTGTACGTGGTGCTGTCGAACTGGTTGCCCTGTGCCCACGCGAGGTGGTGTCCTATCAGATTGTCCGCGAGATCGTAACTGTAGCTGTTCTCGCTGCCCGCGGAATCCGGACAGCTCAGCCCGTAGTCCACGTTCACGGATCCGCAGCCGTTGGCGTAGCCGAAGTCCTGCGCGGACAGCCGACCCAGGCTGTCATAGCCGATGGTCAATTGCGTGATGGTGAAGTGGTAGAGCTGGCCGCCCATGATGACCCCGTGGGGATCGTTTCGCGCAATGCCGATCAGCCGGCCGAGCGAGTCGCTCAGGTACGCCCGCCAGAACGCCGAGTCGGCGCTGGGAAGACTATAGGTCGACTCATACACCTGGTGGAGCGTCGTGAACGAATCCGTGCGCGTGAGCGCGGAGCCCACCGCCTTGCTGATCTGCTTGAACTCCGCATCGTAGGTGAACGAGGCGGTATCAGAGCCCGCGATCGCCTTGAGCAGCGCCGTGCTGGTGGGATCATAGACGAACTTCCGGGACGGAAACGTGATGCCCGACGAACTCGCGATCGCCACCGAATCGAGCTGCTGGTTCGACGTCGGCCGATACGTAGTCCGGAACCACTGGCCACCGGCAAAGCGGGTCTTCACCGAGTCCAGCCAGCCCGCGCTCGAGAAGAACATCGAATCGCGGGAGATGCCGTTCCACGCCGCCACGATGCGCCAATTCGCCGCATAGCCCAGGCTGTCCACGGTGGATTTCGTCCCCGTGCGTGTCAGTGGGCGATGCACCGCATCGTAGGTGACGGCGAAGCGCTGGCTGCGGCGATTGGTCACGCTGGTGAGGAGCCCGTCCACATTGTAGCGGCGCGTCACGAAGCGGTGCAGCGTGTCGGCCGGATCAAAGAGGGTGTCCACCCGCCCCAGCGCGTCCACCGACCGGCGGAAGACTTGCCCCTTGGCATCGCGCACGCGCAGGAGAAAGAGCGCATCATACGTGTACAGCACCGTATCCGCTTGCGCGCTCGTGTACGTCCGGATCGGCCGGTTCATGAGGTCGTAGAGGACGGTTGTCTGCGCCTGGCCATTGCCCCACACGACCGAGTCCCGCCCGTAGGCGTCGAAGCGGCGCTTCCGCCATTGATTGCCCGGCAGGAGTGTGCTGTCGGCGTTTCCGGTGCTCGAGTCGTAGTGGATGCGCATGACGTGGCTCAGCGGATCGAAGATGACCGTGTCGCGCCCGTGGTGATCGTGAAAGTCATATTCGATCGAGCTTGGCTGGCCGGCGTACTTGATGCTTGCAACATTGCCAACGCTGTCGAGCACCATCCGCTCCGCAATCTGATTCGGGCCCCAGATGCTGTCCGGCGTGGCGAAGCCGCTGCCATAGGCGAGCACCGTGGAATCGCGCCCGGCCGGATAGATGGCCACAGGCAGTCCGGCGCTGTTATAGCGAATGGAATCGACACTCCCCATCAAGCTCGGAATCTTCGTCGGCAGAATACCGGAGCGGGTCACCGTGAGCGAGTCGCCGAGCGCATCCCAGGTGGTCACGGGTTCGCCCCAGTGATCCACTGAGAATCGGGTCCGGTGACCCGCGGGATCGGTCACCGAGGCGACGACCTGGGCCGTGGCCAGCGGAACGGCGGGCGTCCCGCTGGTGGTGCTCGTGGGCACACCGAGCGGCTGCCACGCCGAGTCGAGAACGACGGGCGCTTGCATGCTCGTGGTGCCGTTGCCCGCGTCGACCGGGACCCGTGGGCCGGTGACCGACGCCAGCTTCCACGAGTTGTCGCCCCGATAGGTAAATCGGGTGGTGTCGCCGCGCCGATCGATGATCGTGCTGAGCCGCGACGAGGCGTCGTAGCCAAAGTGCGTGGCCTTTCCATCGGGGTCCTGAATGGCCTGCAAGGTCGAATCACTGCCAATGGTGTAGGTCGTGGCCCGCCCCTGACAGGGCGCGCCATTCGCCGCGGGCTCCTGGATCTTGGCGATCCCCCAGCCGCTCTGATACGTCACGCACGTGTAGGTTGGGTTGCCGTTGTACACGCGGATCGGATCGGTGATGTGCTGCACCCGGCCCGCGGAATCATACGTGAATTGAATGGCGTTCCCGACCCGATCGGTCACCGAGAGCAATTCCCCATTCACATCGAAGACCTGCTTGGTCGAATCCGGAAAGGCTCGCTGGTAGCGGGCGGTGTACGGGTTGTACGTAAGCAGGCTGTAGTCCCCGGCCGGGCTCAAGTACGTGCAGAATCCGTTCGGGCAACTGGACGGATACCTGTAGTACTCGACCGAGCCGTTTCCCTCCGTGATCACGGCGCCGGTCGTCGAGAGCGGTGAGATGCGGGCTACGCCGGCCAGCATCCAGCCGCGGGCGATGGGCGAGTGGCGTTCGTTGTCAATGAGGAGCACCTGCGAGCTGTCGACCCAGGTTTCCACCTGACCGTTCGTGTAATACGCCGACACGATGATCTGCAACGGGTAGGGCTTGGTGACATAGGAGCTGGCATCGAATTGTCCGGCAAGGCGCACCTGGGTCGTCTGCGATGTCGGAGGAGAGAAGTAGAGCGTCTGATCGCCATTGAGAAAGGTCACATTGACGTACCCGCCGCCCCAGTTGACCTTGGCCTGCAGCGAGAACTTCTGGAGCGTGAAGGCGCCCGACGCCAGCGTGGCGTCGGCGAAGATGAAGGGTCTCGCCGCCAGTCGATCCCCATGGTAGGCCACAGTCACGCTGCGCGGCGTGTCCATGGAGAAGTACGGAACTGTGCCCTGACGATAGGTCGCCGCGAAACAGGCCACGGCACAGAGGGCCATGTTCTGATTGTCGTTGTTTGTGGCGGCCGTGCTGACGCTGAGGTAGTGCGTGTAGGTGTACGTGACCGTCGTCGTGCCCTCGTTGAGTGCGTTGTCGAAGGCCACGCCTTCGAGCGTGTTCGCTCCGCTCGCCAACGTGACGCTGCCGGTCGATGTGGCGTATGCACCGCACCCCAGGTGCGAGCTCGTGACGTAGGTGAAGTTCGCGGTGACGTTCGCGCTGTTCAGGTAAATGAAGTGCGAGCGCAGGCTGACGTTGTCGCACCAGGTGATGGTCACCGGAACCGAAGTTGGCGACACGATGATCTCGGCGCTTGGTGTGATCGTCACGACGGGCGGTGTGCTGTCAGCGCCGCCAATGTTGGGCACGGCGCCGCCTTGGTGCCCGGGCTGTGTAGATTGCTGCGCGCCAACGTGTGGCGGAACGGACAGCGTGATCGCCGCCAGCGCAAGGACCAGGCAAATCGCGGTGTGGGTGAAGCCCGCCGGAGCACGGAATCGCATGAGGCACGCTCGGAGCCGAGGGAGTGAGAGCCGTCGGAACGAGCGCACGCCTTATCACAACGCATGCCGCGTGGCATTTTTGGCGGATACGCTTGCAGCACAATGTTTTACGGATTTTCCACCCAATTTGGATTCGCATGCATTCGCGCGAATTCGCATTCCATTCGCGCGAATCCGTGCGAATTCGTGCATATGCTGAGGCTGCTCCGTCCACGCGATCAAGCGCACTCATCAGTTTACTTCCCTATTGCGCGGCAGAATAGAACTTATTAATACTTGCTCCGTTCACCGATGTCGGTGCATAAACATCGTCCGTTTCCGTCGCTGCCGCTGGTGACATTTCATGCGGAGTCCGCATGTTCACCGCTCTCCCCTCGACGGTTGGTTCGGTCGAAACGCCTGGTGAGGCATGTGTCACGACTGCCCTCACCCTCGCACCAGGCGTCTCACGTGAGTACCTCGTCTATCACCGCGTTTGTCCGTGCCGAATCACGCCCGACGGCAGAATCGTCGTGGCTGCCGCGCCCGACGCGCTGCTTCCGGAAGCACTGGACGATCTCGGCATCGCCTATGGTTGCGAGACGCTCAGCGAGGACGCCTCCGGCGATGAGGTCGACCGCCTGATCGCACGCCTCACCACCGAGAGCGATCGCCTGATCGAGATCTCGCGCGGCGATACGCTGGACAACGATGACCTCACCGCTGATGTCCGCGACCTGGCGACACAACCGCCAGTCGTCCGCTACGTCAATCTTCTCGTCCGCGATGCCGCCGATGCCGGCGCGAGCGACATCCACCTGCAAGCCACCCGTACCGGACTCTCGACACGTTTTCGTCTGGACGGAGTTCTGGTTCCCGCACCCGAAGCGCCGGTAGAGCTGGCGCAGGCCATCGTTTCGCGAATCAAGCTGCTCGCCGAACTGGACATCGCCGAGCACCGGCGTCCGCAGGACGGCCGCATCCGCGTGCGCTTGCCGGCGCAGGAGCTCGACCTCCGCGTCTCCACGGTGCCCACCATGTACGGCGAGAGCGTCGTCCTCCGGCTGCTGGATCGGGGCGGCAGGCCGGTCGGGCTCGAAGAACTCGGCATGCCCGCGGACATGCTCGATCGCATGCTCAACCTCGCGCGCAGGCCGAATGGCATGGTCCTCGTCACGGGACCCACGGGATCCGGCAAGACGACCACGCTCTACGCCGCACTCCGGTTGCGTGACACCGCCGCCGAGAAACTCATCACGGTGGAAGATCCGATCGAGTACCAGCTTCCGGGCGTAGCGCAGGTGCCGGTGAACGTGCAGGCCGGCGTCACCTTTGCCACGGCGCTCCGCTCCATTCTCCGGCAGGACCCGGACGTGCTCATGATCGGCGAGATGCGCGACAGTGAGACCGCAACGCTCGCGGTGCAGGCGGCAATGACCGGCCACCTCGTGATGTCCACGCTGCACACCAATGACGCGCTGGGCGCGGTTCCACGCCTCATTGACCTCGGCGTTCCCCCGTATCTCGTCGCGGCCACGCTGGACGCGGTGATGGCGCAACGTCTGGTGCGCCGTATCTGTGCACACTGCCGCACGGACATTTCGCGGGACGCTTTCAGTTCGCTCCTGAGCGGTATGCGATCCACTCCCGATGTGCCGCTGCCGCGCACGCTCGCGCGCGGCGCGGGTTGCGCCGCGTGCCGGGGCACGGGATACAGCGGACGGCTCGGCGTGTTCGAGCTGCTGGAGCTCGATGATTCCATGAAAGAAGCCATTGCGACCGGCGCAAGACGAAGTGCGCTGGCATCGCTCGCGGAGCGAAGCGCCTGGCGCCCGCTGGCGCACGATGGTTGGGCCAAGGTGGCGGCTGGCATGACCACAGTGGAGGAAGTGATCCGGGTGGTACACACCTGATTCGACAAGGCGCCCGACAATGCGATTCCATTCGCGAAAGGGCTTCACGCTGTTGGAACTGCTGGTCGTACTCGCGATCATCGCGACACTGGTCGCGGTGGTGGCACCCTCTGTCTTCCGAAATGTGGGCGATGCGAAGACCGATGCGGCGAAGAGCCAGATCGAGATCTTCGCGCTTGCCCTCGATTCGTACCGACTGGACAACGACGTCTATCCCAGTACGCAGCAGGGACTGGCGGCGCTCCGCGCGATGCCGGTCGCCGGCGATCATCCGCGCAACTGGCGCGGGCCGTACCTGCGCAAGGATGTACCGCTCGACCCGTGGGGACGACCGTACGTGTACGTCGCCCCCGGCATCGAGAACCCCGCCTCGTACGATCTCTACACGCTGGGACGCGATGGAAAGACTGGCGGCGATGGGGAAGATGCGGATCTGACCTCCTGGGGCGGACCGGTGCATCCATGAGCATCCGAATCACTCTTTGCGCGGGAGCGATGTGACGGCGGGCCTGAGTTCCGGGGCGCACGCGCTCGATCGCGGCCCCGCGCACGTGCAGCGGCTTTCGGCGCGGGACGCGGCGCTCGGACTTCGCGTACTCGCCACGCTGCTGGAGAGTGGCCTCCCCGTGCGGCGCGCCCTCACTGCGCTCCCCCAGCTCGTCCCCGCGTCGTGGCGCGCCGCGTTGCCGTCCATCGAACAGGCGGTGCGCGAAGGCACGCCACTCGGCACCGCGTTCGAACGCAGCTCGCTCGGGCTGCCGCAGGTTGTAATCGGAATGATTCGCGCGGGAGAGGCCGGAAGCGGACTCGCCGCGGCGGTGGCGCGGGCGGCGGGCTACACGGAAGCGCAGGCCGCGACGCGCGCCGCGGTGCGGAGCGCCCTCGCCTATCCCGCCGTGCTCGCGGTCGCGGGACTCGGATCGGTCGGTGTGCTGGTGGGCGTCGTGCTCCCGCGCTTCGCGTCCATTCTGGCCGATCTCGGACAGGCGCTGCCACCCACGACGCGCCTCGTACTGCACGTCGCCGCCGCCGTACGCGCCGGTGCGCTCCCCATGGCGTTTGCTGGTGTCCTGGTGTTCATGCTCTGGCGCGCCTGGATTGCCACGGAGGATGGCGCTGTGCGCTGGCATCTATTCCTCCTCTCGCTCCCGCTCGTGGGCGACGTGCGGCGCTCGGCGGCCACCGCGCGCGCGTGCGCCGCCGGCGCCGCGCTGCTCGAGAGCGGAGTGCCACTCCCCACCGCGCTGCTGCATGCCGCGCGCGCCGCGGGTGACGCCGCCATCTCGGCGCATCTGCTGGCGGCGCGACAGGCGGTGATCGTGGGCGCGCGACCATCACAGGCCATCGCGACGCATGACGCGATGACGGACGTTGCGGCGAAGCTCATCCGAGCTGGAGAGGAGACAGGTGCGCTGTCTTCCATGATGGCGCATGCCGGACGCCTGGAAGGCGAACGAGCCGCCGGGCGACTGCGCATGGGCGTCACACTCCTGGAACCGGCTCTGATCCTGGCATTCTCCGGCATCGTCGGTCTGGTCGCCGCCGCGCTCCTGCAGGCCATCTACAGCGTGCGGCCATCGTGACGACGCGCACGAGCGGTGCCGCGAAAGCGCGGACGAATTCTCCGCGGCGGCGCGGGCTGACCCTGATCGAACTGATGGTGGTACTCGTTCTGCTCGCGATTCTTGCCTCCGTCGTGGGGTTGAGCGTCCGCACCGCTCAGCCGGTATCCGGCCTTACGCCGACGGAAGCGCATCTCGCGGCGATACGGGATTCGGCGACGCGATCGGGCCACGCAGTCAGCGCACAGATCGCCACGCCATCGGGACTGCGCGACGCGACCGCCTATCCTGATGGCCGCCTGATCGCCGACCCGGAATTCAATGTGAATCCGCTGACTGGTTTGCCGCGATCTGTCGCATCAGGGAGGCCCGCACAGTGAGAGCGCGCGGCGGCATGGTACTGCTCGAAGCGATGATCGCGCTCGCCATGCTGGCCATCGGCGCCGTGTCGCTCATCACGCTCGCGGATGAATCGCTTCGTGCCGTGCGCCGGGCCGACGCGGCTGATGTGGCGACAGAACGAGCGAGCGCTTTTCTGGACGCCATCGCTCTCTGGCCGCGCGCCGATCTGGATCGGCACCTGGGTGACCGCGCGGAAGGCGCTTGGCGACTCCGCGTCGAACGCCCCTTTCCCACGCTCTATACCGTGACGCTCGCCGACACGCTGAATGGCGACGTTGTGCTGACCACATCACTCTACCGCCCGGAAGAATCACATGCGGTGCCGTGATCGGGCGCGCGACGGACGAATCGCCATGAGCTGGACCATAGGCTGCACGCTCATCCGGCGGGGCTTCACGTTGATCGAGCTTATCGTGGCGCTCGCGCTGGGTGGCATGATTCTCGTGGGTGCGCATCAGGTGCTCGGTTCTCTCGAAGATGAGACACATGCACTGGCGATTCGCTCGGCACGGGCCGAGACGAACGCGAACGGCCTGCGTTTGTTGCGGGCCCTCGCCGGCCAGGTCGAAGTGGGAACACCGCAGGCGGTCGCATTCGCCGGCACGCCGATCGAGGCCAGGTTCACATCGTGGTGCGAGGTGCCCGCCGGCTGGCTCGAGCGCTGCACCGTCGTGCTGGCAGTCGACACCGTTCGCGGTGTCTCAACGCTCACCGCGCACGTCGACAATGCTCCGCCGATTGGCCTCGTGCCCAACGTGCCAGCCGGAGCGCTCAGGTACCTCAACAGCGCCGCCAACGGCGGTCAGTGGTTTCGAGTCTGGAGCACCGGTGTCTCGGCGCCAATCGCGCTGGGCGTAATTCGGAATCACGACGGGCACGCAGACACGCTCATCGTGCGCATTGGAGAACGTGGCTGATGCGCGATCACTCGCACTCCGCTCTCTTGTACAGGCTCCGGCGATCGGGCTTCGTGCTCCTCGCGGTGCTCTGGGTGATGCTTGGCGCCCTTGCGGCGGGCATGGGCATCGCGCTCATGGCTCGGCGTGAAGCCGCACACGCCCGCAGCCGACGCAATGAGACCCGCGGGGATTGGATCGTGGAAGACTGTGCGCAACGCGCGCTGGCTGTCGTGGCGGACGCGCTCGTGAACTCCGAGAGCGTGAATGGCGTCCAGGCTGCAGCGATGAGCGGCGGCGGTGCTCGCTGGGCCGACTTGGACAGCGTGCTCGCGACATCAACGGTGCTCGCCGATCCGCCGCTGCTTCCATCCAGTCGCTGCCGGATCGCACTGCATCCCACGGGAAGGGGCATTGATATCAACACGGCGGATGACGAACTCCTCACGCGAGCGTTCCAGCGGCTGGGTGTGCGCGCTGCAACGGTGGACTCGCTTGTGGATGCGGTGCTCGACTGGCGCGATCCGGACAAGGTGCCCCGGCCAGATGGCGCCGAGGAGGCGTGGTACGTCGGTCAGGGGCGTGCACCACCGCGAAACGGCCCGTTCGCCAATGTGCGTGAACTGCGCCGCGTTCGGGGCCTGGAGCACCTCGCTGGACTCGACTCCATGTTCGGCGTTTATCCCGACGGCATCGTGCTGAGTCGTGCTCCGCTCACGGTGATTGGCGCGCTCCCCGGATTCACGAGCGAAGCCGTGTCGCGCGTTGCGGAACACCGCGCGCGCGGCGCGCCGATTGGCGACCTGCTCGCGTTTAGTGCCGAGCTCTCGCCCGTGGCACGCGACAGCCTGCTCGCGCGCTACCAGGATCTCGTCCGGATGCTCTCACCGGAGCCTGACGCCTGGATTCTCACGGTGCAGGGCACTGTCGGACTCCCCCCGATCACGACGACTCTTGAACTGCGCCTCGCGCGCGCCGGTACGCGCGCGGCCATCGTGCGCCGACTGACATGGGTCGAATGATGACCCCTGCCCACCGGCTCGCCGATCTGCTCAGCCAGCGCCCTCGGCGCCGGCGCCTGGGGCTCGGCGTGTCCAGTACGCGAGTGAGCGCCGTAGTCATCGACAGGGAACGAATCGTGTGGGCCGCGAACCGCGCACGCGAGCAGGCGACACCGTTGCGCGAGACGATTCGTGCGCTGCTGGCGGAATATCCCAACAACCGCTTCGCCCGTCGCTGGACGCGACCGCGTGTCATCGTGGCGATTGGCGCAGCGACGGCGCAGCTCAAGCGCGTGTCGGGCATTCTCGATGCAGCAGATCCCGCGGCACTCGAGCGCGATCAACTGAGCCGGCTGTTCCTCGTGAACGGCGTACCGGTATCACCATCAGGTATTCGATGGGTGGATGCGAATACCGGCTGGGTGGCGGCGGTGGACGCGCCGGTCATCACGGAGGTTCGGGAAGGTTGTCGCGACGGACACTGCCGGCTTCATGCCGTAGTGCCAACGGCGGTTGCACTGGAGCGTGCCGTGGATGAGTCGCGATTCACCGTGGCGGATGGTGACATTCTCACGGACATCTCTTTCGCGGACGGCCGGCTCCACTCCGTGCGACGTACCTTGTGCTCCGGCGGCGCGACAGCGCAGGAGCCGCGGCTGGTGCCCGCGCTCCGCGCATTGGGCGAGTCAGGAAGCATCGTGGCTGATGCGTATGGCGCGGCGCACATCGCGAAGGATGAGCCGCTGGCCGTTTCGGACGACGCATCGGCAGCGCGTGCCGCGCCGTCCCGCGTGCGTACCGTTCGCGCCGCGTCGGTGTGCGTTCTGGCAATCATGATGGCGATGCTCGCTCCGCCATTCCTCGCGGCTCACCAGGGCGCCGCTGCCCGGGAGCGATTGCTCGCGCTGATGCCTCGACTCCGGGCGACCACTGACAGCCAGCTGTTGCTGGCTCGCACGACCGCTGCGCTGGCGTCGTTCACCGCCTTTGAGCAATCTCGCCAGCCGGTGACGATCCTGCTCGCCGACGTCACGCGCGCGCTCCCGGCCGAAAGTGCGCTCCTGGAGTTTCAGGTGGATTCGAGTGGAGCGGGCACGCTCGTGGCACTGGCACCCCGCGCGGCACAGGTGGTTGACGCGCTCGAACGGGTGCCGGGTGTGACCAGCCCCGCCATCGTGGGCCCCGTGACGCAGGATGCTGTGGGCGGGCGCTCGCTCGACCGTGTCACAGTGAGATTCGTGCTCGTTCCCTCAAGCCAGCGGCCAGCACGATGATACCGTCCCTGCGCCTGCTTGCGCTCCCTGATCGGGATCGACGCACGCTCACCCGGGGCGCCACGGCGCTGCTGCTCATTCTGGTGCTGGGGCGCGGAGTCCCCGCGTGGCATGCGTGGCGTGC
>Ga0207707_10003739_pt1 | contig 13482 bp, 10 predicted proteins | sample KBSC83BmetaG_FD_184336 | JGI IMG/M metagenome (GOLD analysis project Ga0207707, IMG submission 184336) | Corn rhizosphere microbial communities from Kellogg Biological Station, Michigan, USA - KBS C8-3B metaG (SPAdes) (version 2) | ecosystem: Host-associated > Plants > Roots > Rhizosphere ...
CTCGCATCCAGCCGGCGTGGTCGAGCATGGCACCGGTGTGCACGTACACGCGGTTCATCCCCACCGGTCCGCGCAGCGACGCGTAGTTCGTCATTGCATCCGTGCCTGCGCCCGCGGGAATGCGGAATCCGCAGTTGAGCAGCCGATACCACACGTCCGCGGTCGAACGGTGATCGCTGAACGCGACGATCTCCATGTAGTCGACTTTTCCCAGCGCGACGTCCACCGGCAGCTCGCTCGTCACGCGGCTTATGGTGTCCTCAGGATTGGGCGGCTCGTCGAACGGATGCACGTAGCCCGTGATCGCACCCTGAGCGTGCGCGAGGTCGAACACGTTCGCGTTCGTGGGATAGAGACTTGCCGCCGGCGTGTTCGCGTACGCCGCGTAGCCCGGCAGGAGAATGTTTTTCGTGAGTCCCAGCAGGCCGCTGTGTCCCCAGTAGCTCGTGTGGAACTCCTGCCCGTGGACGATGAGCGTCGTTGCGGTGGACACCGGATCAGGCGCGCCGCCGCCAAAATACGAGATGTCCGGAACACGCTGCTCCTTGTTCACGATCAGCTCCTCCACCACGTGCAGATCCTCGGCGCGTGCCATGAACGCGAGCTGGCGCGGCACGGTGCGATACGTGCCGCCGTAGTTCATGTGCACGTGGAGATCGCCGCTGTACCATCCCTTCGCCGGCAGGTTCACCAGACGGTGCATCGCCATACGCACCGTGCGCGCACCCCGGGCACTCACCTGAACGCTGCGCGTTGCCACGGCGTACTCGAGGCCGTGAGACACCTCGACCATGTACGTGCCAACCGGCACCGTGAGCGACGACGACCCGCTGGTGTGGTAGTAGCCAACCTCGAAATGCCGCTGCGAGCGATCGAACGAGTCGTCGGCGTGCATCAGTGCGGTCGCGGGCGCCCAGCTCCGCCCATCAGCGCCCGTGATCGAGACGCGCGCATCGATGGGCTTTCCCGACTCGTCGGTCACCGTCACGGCCAGCGTGCCCACGGGCTCGATGAACGTCAGCGTCTTCGCCTCGATATTCTGCTTCGCCGTACCCGGTACGTCGATCACCCAGAGCGACGTGTTGCCGCCCTCGTTCGAGATGTAGGCGATGTGCTTCGCGTCGCGCGACCAGCGCGGACTCGTCGCATCGAACGCTCCATAGGTTAGCTCGAGCGGGTCGCCTCCCTCGCTCCGCATCAGCCAGAGCTGATTGTACTGCGTGCCGAGGTACGAGCTGTAGACCACGCGGGTGCCGTCGGGCGACCAGTCCGGGCGCGCCTTCCACGTCGTCTCCTCATCGTGGATGAGACGCATCGAGTCACCCGGCTCGGCACTCGTACGCCAGAAGCCGCCCGTTCCCCAGATGTGGTTGCGATTCGAGACGACGATGAGCTCCTTACCGTCGGGCGACCAGGTTGGCGACAGGTAGTGATCGAACACGCTGTAGTAGTAGCGCGGCAGCCTGCTGTCGCGGTCCGTCGTGATGCGGCGCGTCTCGGAGCCGCGACCGTCGCGGACGTTCATCGTGTAGACGTGCCATCGTCCCTCGAACGCGGTGCTCACGAACGCGATCCGATCGCCGCTGGGAGACCAGCGCGGCTCCACGTTCACGGCGTGATTGCTCGTGAGCGCGGTTACCGCGCCGTTAGCGAGATCGAGAAGCTCGAGCTCCACCTCGTTCCCGTCGTAACGGTCGAACGCCACCCATCGCCCGTCGGGTGACACGTCGGGCTGGTAGTCGTAGCCGCTGCCCGCTGTAAGCTGAGTCGCGGCGGTGGTGCCGATAGCCTGTCGCCAGAGCGATCCGCGCATCGAGTACACGAGCGACCTTCCATCCGGCATCCAGGCCGCGCCGCTTGGCCCCGTCGTGAGCTGCGGCAGGTACATCTCACGGAAATAGTACGGGTGCGGCACGTTGATCTGCTTCAGCACAGCCTCGCGCTGTGCGGCGAGCGGGCCGGCAGCAGCGAGGGCGGCGAACGCCACCATGAAGCGATGCACGAGCGCCTCCATTGATGTCTTCACGAGAGAATCAGAAAGACGTCGTACAACGCGTGCGTCCACGCGACCACGCCAAACCCACGCAGCAGATAGAGTGCGCTGAAGAACAGTCCGGCGATCATCCGGAACACGAACGACTGCACCGTGAACACGTCGCCAAAGGCCCCCACGTAGTGAAACGCGGAAAAGACGATCGCGCCCACCGTCACCGCAAAGACGCCCGCGACTCGCGGCGTGAACCGGCAGACTTTACGCCCGAAGGTCGCCAGTCCGCTCACGAGAATCACGCGAAAGAGCAGCTCCTCATACAGCCCCGCTCCGAGTGACACCATCAATCGAGTCGGCATGTCCAGCTCCTGCATTGGCGCCAACGACAGCGCGTGCAGCGTTCCAAGCACCCGCGCGGTGACCAACCCCACCACCACGCCGAACGAGAGCGCGAGCACGATCGATTCGGCGAGCATGCCCGCGAAGTACGACGCGCGCAGCGGCTGCGCGTTCGCGCGCGCGTCGCGCCAGGCGCCCCAGAGGAACAGGCCCACGAGGAGAACTCCGAACGCGAGAGGCCCCCACCGCCCCAGCGCCGCGTAGAATACGGCCTTGAGAATGACGTCGGCCCCGTTGCGCACCCCGTGCGTCTCGCCGAGCGGAAGGATCGCAGCGAGTAGCTCGTAGAGCGCGAGCAGCGGGAGCGCGAACGTGTAGCTGTAGCGCGGCGCGCGGCTCGCGCGCCAATACGTCTGCAGGGCGCCGACCGCCACTCAGCCGCCCTTCAGATAGAGCTTGGAGGGGTCGAGCACCTCGCGCAGCAGTCGAATCTCCTCGTCCGATGGCGGAGCCACCGTCGCGAGTCTTTCGCGCACGCGAAGTGGCCAGCCCACGCGCGACGTGACGTCCTCCGTTGTCATCCCCGGATAGAGCGCCGCGAGCTCCATCTCGCCGTCTCGTTCGGAAGCGACGAGCACGCCGCGGTCGGTGATCACCTTCACAGGGCCGGCGCCGGGCATCCCCCACTCCTTGCGCGAGCGCCCGCGCGAGTGATTGCCGGGACTCGTGATGAAATCCACTTCCGCAGGAAAAGCGCGCGTGCTCAGCCGGCTGATGATCAGCGTGCGGTGCGCGTGAATCGCAATCTCCGCGGCGCCGCCGCTTCCCGGCAGCCGTACTTTCGGATGCGCGTAGTCGCCGACCACGGTCGTGTTGATGTTGCCGTAGCGATCGATTTGCGCGCCGCCGAGGAAACCGACCTCGATGCGGCCGCCCTGGAGAAAGAGCTGGAAGATGTCTGCCATCCCCGTCACCATGAGCGAGCCCGTAACGAGCGAGGGATCGCCAATCGACACGGGCAGTCGCTCAGGCAGCGCACCAACGGCGCCGGATTCGTAAATGAGCACGAGCCCGGGAGCGTGCGTAGAGCGCGCGAGATTGCACGCGAGGTTCGGAAGCCCAATGCCGACGAAGACGATCTCGCCATCGCGCAGTTCGCGCGACGCGACCACCGTCATCATCTCCTCGGCCGTGTACCTCTGCTCAGTATCCGTAGCTCACCCCCGCGCAAACTCGCGGCGTGGCCGCGAGCCGCTTCGTGAGTCCGGGCAGCAGCGCCAGATACTCCGCGCGGTCTTTCACTCCCAGCACGAACTCGTCCAGGTAGCGCGCGAGCGCGGCGGGGTCGCGCGAGATCTTCTCCCACGCCACGTAGAACTCGTTGTCGCGATCGTAGTGCCCCTGCGCGTACGACGGATGCGCACCCCACGGCTCCACGACTACCGCGTCCACGATCATCCCGGGAATCAGCGTGCGATTTGGATCCGCGCGCACGACGCTCGTGTCCACGAGCTCCTCCACCACCACGATCACGTGCCGCGATGCGAAGGCGGCCTCCTTCTGCACGCCGAGCAATCCCCAGATCTGGGTATTGCCCTCCGCATCCGCTCGCTGGGCATGCACGATCGTCACGTCGGGATTGAGTGCGGGCACTGCCGCGAGCGATTCGCCGGTGAACGGACAGGTCACCTGCCGAATGCGCGGATTCACCTCGGCAATGTCGGTGCCCTGATAGTCGCGCAGCGGCCAGAAAGGGAGGTGCGCCGCGCCCGCGCTGAATCGCGCTACCATGCCGAAGTGCGAGTACTCCTCGATCTCGAGTGGCGGCGTGTTGGCCTCGACGGCGCGACGAAATGCGTGCAGCGCCCCCACCCCCGGATTTCCGGCCCACGAGAACACGAGTTTGCGCGCGCACCCCGCGGCGATCATTTGGTCGATGATGAGATCCGGAGTGAGCCGGCAGAGCACGAGATCGCGGCGCCTCTGCCGAATGATCTCGTGCCCAGCCGCGAAACAGATGAGGTGCGTGAATCCCTCAATCACCACCGTGTCGCCGTCGTGCACGAAGCGCGCGATCGCATCGCGCATCGACACGACCTTCGACAGCGCTGCCGCCGGTTCGCTCACGTCAGCGCGGTGAGCGAACGATCGATGATGTCGACTGCGATGTCGATGTCCATTTCGTCGATCACGAGTGGCGGCGCGAGGCGCAGCACACTCTTGCCGCAGGTGAGAAGCAGCAGCCCCTCCTTGAACGCGCGCTCAACGAGTGCGCGTGCGAGCTCCGGCGCCGGCTCGCGCGTCGCGCGATCCTTCACGAACTCGACGCCGATCATGAGCCCCTTGCCGCGCACGTCGCCGATGGACGGATGCTTCTTCTGCAGATCGCGCATCGCGCCGATGAGCTTCTCGCCGAGCGCCGGTATGCGCGGGAGGAGCTCGTTCTCGACGACGTCGAGCGTCGCGAGTGCCGCCGCGCACGACACGGGATTGCCGCCGAAGGTGGAGCCGTGCCCGCCGTTCTCCCACCTCGTGATGGACTCCTTGGCGATGATGGCGCCCAGCGGCATGCCGGAGGCGAGTCCCTTCGCGGTGAGGAGAATGTCCGGCTCGATGCCGGCGAACTCGGTCGCCCACATTTTCCCGGTGCGACCGACGCCGCACTGGATCTCATCGCACACGAGAAGAATGCCGTGCTTGTCGCACAGCGCCCGCAGCGCGGGAAGGAACTCCGGCGGCGGTACGATGTAGCCGCCCTCGCCCTGGATTGGCTCGACGAAAATCGCCGCCACGTCGTGCGGATCTAGCTGGCGCGCGAACAGCTCCTCGATCGCACCGATGCTGTGGATGTGGCAGTCCGCGTGCGCCTGTCCGCATTCGCAGCGATACGGGTTCGCGTACGGAACGTGGTACACCTCGGGGAGCAGCGGGCCGAATCCGGCGTGCTGCTTCACCTTGCTCGACGTGAGCGTCATCGCGCCGTACGTGCGGCCGTGGAACGCGCCCTTGAACGCGATCAGCCCCGCGCGGCGCGTGGAGTTGCGCGCGAGCTTGATCGCGCCATCCACCGCTTCCGCGCCGGAGTTCGACAGGAACACGCGCTTTTTGCTCGGGCCCGGCGCCAGCTTCGCGAGCCGCTCGAACACGTCGGCGAGCCCCTCGAAGTAAAAGTCCGAGCCGCAGATGTGCAGAAAGTTGTCGGCGGCGCTCTTGATGGCCGCGATCACCTTGGGATGTCCGTAGCCGGTGGAGGCAACCGCGATTCCAGCCATGAAATCGAGGAACCGATTGCCGTCCACATCCTCCACCATCGCTCGCTTTCCTCGCGCGATCACCAACGGGTATTCCTTGATGTAGCACGAGGAGGCATACGCGGCGTCCTTCGCAACCACGCGGCGTGCGTTGGGTCCCGGCACGGGTGTGGTGATGGACGGATAGTCGCGCTTGGCGGCGACGGGGCGGACGGTGGCGGTCATGGACGTTGCACCTAGGAGATAACGTGAGAGAATGGCAGCGGTGGGGAGGGCTGGACGTCACCCAGATCCCTACCCCGGCACCGGTGCGTGGATCGTAGTACGACTCTGTTCTCGCATGAACTGCATCACGTAGTACGGTCCGCATCCACCCTTGCCCGTGGACCCGGACCCCTTCCAACCACAGAACGCCTGCGCGCCGGGCCACGCGCCGGTGGTCGCACCGGTGCGCTTGTTCGCGTAGCACACGCCAGCCTCGATCTCATCGAAGAAGCGCGCGACCTCCTCATCGCTGCCGCTGTAGATCCCCGCCGTGAGCCCATATTCCGCGCGATTGCTCTCTGCGATCGCCTCATCGAACGACGAAATCTCGCCGATCGCGAGCAGAGGCGCGAACAGCTCCGTGCGAAAGATCGTGCTGTCGAGCGGGAGAGTCGCGATCGCGGGTGACACGTAGTGCCCCTTGCCGAGCGCTCCCCTGGTGAGCCGCTCGCCGCCCATGAGCAGCTCGCCCTCGGCCCTCGCCTGCGCGCAGCTCTGCTCGTACCGCTCCACCGACGCTTCGTTGATGAGCGGACCGAAGAAGACGTCGCGCTTCGTGGGGTCGCCGATGAGGATCGACTTTGTACGCGCAACCAGCGCGTTCGTGAACGCGCGCGCCACCGACTTGTGCACGTACACGCGCGACGTCGCCGAGCACTTCTGGTTCTGGAGCCCGAACGCGGAGCGCATCACCCCTTCGGCGGCCGCATCGATGTCCGCGCTGTCCATCACGATCGCCGCGTTCTTCCCCCCGAGCTCGAGCAGGCACGGACGCGCGTATCGCGCGCTGAACTCGGCGAAGATGCGCATGCCGACCGCCTTGGAGCCCGTGAACACGACGCCGTCCACGCCCGGATGCCGCCAGATCGCATCCCCGATGAGATGCCCGAATCCCTGCACGATGTTGAACACCCCCGCGGGCAGCCCGGCATCCCGATAGATCTCGTAGAGCTTGAATCCGGTCCAGGGCGTCTCTTCCGCCGGCTTGTACACGATCGTGTTCCCCGCAACGAGCGCGGCGGACGACATTCCAGCGGATAGCGCGAGCGGGAAGTTGAACGGTGCGATGCACGCGAACACGCCGAACGGGCGTAGTACGTCGACGTTGCGCTCGATCGGCGTCATGCGCGCCATCTCGCGCACGAATCCCTTGGCGTCCTGCATTTGCTGCGTGTAGTAGTCGATCAGATCGGCCGATTCCTCCGCGTCGCCCATCGCCTCGAGGCGGCTCTTCCCCACCTCGATGCTCATGATCGCCGCGAGCTCGAACTTGCGCTCGCGAATGAGCGCGGCCGCGCGACGCAGCATCGCGATGCGCTCCTCGACGCCGAGCGCCGCCCATCCCTTCGCGGCGGCGCGCGCCGCGCGCACGGCGAGATCGATCTGCTCCGGCCGCGCGGTGTCGAATGTGCCGAGCAGCTGCGTCGTGTCGATGGGCGAGACATCGACAATCGGCTCGGCGGTGGTCGTCACGGCCTTCCCATCGATGTACATCGGATACTGCTTGCCGCTCGCGCCGCGCACGCGCACGAGCGCCTCGTCGAAGAGCGCGTGGAACTGGTCGAGGTCCACGTTCGTGGACGTGTACGTGATCTTGGGGAGGGCCGCCGCGGTCATATCGCTCGGATGGGGGTCAGGTCGATGCCAGCACGCCGGCGACCGAGTCGTCGTATGCAGCGCGGAAGAGAGTCACGAGCTCGTCGATCTGCGCGGGCTCGATCACGAATGCGGGCGCGAGCATCACGAGGTCGCCGTCGGTGCCGTTCACGTGCCCGTAGTTGGGCCAGACGATCAGACCGGCTCGTTGCGCGGCCTCGGTGAATCGCTCCGCCACGCGCGCGCTGCGCGGGAATGGCGCGCGGCTGTCACGGTCCATCACGAACTCGACGCCCGCCAACATCCCGCGTCCGCGCACGTCGCCCACGTGCGGCAACTCCAATAGTGCGGCGAGCCGCTCGTGAAAGACCGCGCCAGTGGTACGCGCGCGCTCCACGAGCTCGTGGTCGCGAATGTAGCGGAGCGTCGCGAGCCCGGCTGCGCACAGTACTGCGTGGTGCGAAAAGGTTTGGGCGTGCATGAGCGCGCCCGAGCCGCGCGCGAGCACGTCGACGATGCGCCGCGGCGCCGCGACTGCTGAGAGCGGAGCGTACCCGCCTGCGATCCCCTTCCCCATCGTCATTATGTCGGGCGTCACGCCGTAGGGCTCGAGCGCGGACCAGGTGCCCGTGCGTCCCGCGCCGCACGCGACCTCGTCGGCGACGAACAGCACGTCGTGGCGATCGCAGATCTCGCGGATGTTGCGGAAGTAGTCCGCACGCGGCGTTGCCGCGCCGGTGGATGACCCACCCACCGGTTCGGCGATGAAAGCCGCTACATTCTCCGCGCCAATCTCGAGGATGCGCTGCTCGAGCACCGCTCCCGAGCACACGGCGCACGACGCGTCGGCGCCGCGGCACGCACAGTGGTACGCGAGAGGCGCCGGAATGCGATGCACATCCACGATCCAATCGCGAAAGAACGTCGCGTAGTGCGGCCGCGCGGATGCCGAGAGCGCGAGCAGCGTGTTGCCATGATAGCCGGGCGCGAGTGAGATGATCTCGTGTTTACTGGGCCGGCCGCGCTCCACCCAGTACTGTCGGGCGAGCTTGAGCGCGGCCTCGACCGCTTCCGACCCACTGCAGAGAAAATAGATGTGGTCGAGATCGCCAGGACAGAGCGCTGCGAGCTCGCTCGCGAGCTCCTCCACCGGCTGCGTGGTGAACGTCATGCCGCTCACGTACGCAACTTGCCTCGCCTGCTGCGCCATGGCCGCGCCAATCTCGGCCACACCGTGGCCGATGTTGGCGACAAAAGCACCGCCGCAGCCGTCGAGATAACGGCGGCCCCCTTCGTCCCAGAGGTAGCACCCCTCTCCGCGCACGATTTGGGGGTAGTCGCGCGTGAGCTTCCGGTAGAAGATGTTCCCGTCGGGGTAGCGATGCGTGGCAGCGATCGGACGATTCCTGCGGGGGAGATGGCTAACTTATGTCGCCACCACGCCCGGAAACAGGGTCAACCGCGCCTGGCGCGCCATAACTTCTGCGCGCGCCATCCCGCCCCCGAGTCTACACGACCGGCCGACGACCCGTTATGAGACGAATCAGAACGACTACGATCGCGATCACGAGGAGCAGATGGATCAACCCTCCGGCGACGTGAAACACGCCGAAGCCGAGGATCCAGAGAATGAATAGAATTACCGCCAGAGTCCAAAGCATTGTCGGAGTCCCCCAAAAGGGTGAATGCCACGCTGGTTACATTAGCAACAGGCGTACCGCTGGGTTCGGACTGATTGGGTTGACGCGCGTACTTTAGCCGCAGCGGTCGCAGAGCGCGTCGTCGGCAGACTCGAGCGGAAGTTCGGCTCGTCGATTGCATTAGTGGAAACCGATGATTCCCAAGTCACGTGCCATGCGCGCCCGGCCCACTGTTCTCATCGGCGGCATGCTGCTCTGCATTGTGGCGGCCAGCTGCGCGCACCCCGCGGTGGTTCCACCAGAGCCGGGCGTCGCCGACGCGGACAGCGTGCGCGCGGCGCAGCTGGCCTCCGAGGATTCGGCGATGCGAGCGGATAGTACGCGCGTGGACAGCATCGCGTCGCACGGCGACGTGACGCCGGACCCTCCCGAGCGAGTGATGAGCTTCGCGTCGAAGGCGGACCGCGTGAACTTCGAGACAAATCGCCGCCTCGCGAAGGCGTCAACAGGCTACCGGGTGATCATTTCGCTGTTCGATCGCCATCTCTGGGTAGTGAACGGCACGGACACGCTGCGTTCGGCGCCGGCAGCGGTCGCGATGGACTCGACGCTCGCGTACGCGGGCCACGTGTGGAAATTCGAGACGCCGCGAGGCCGGCGCACGGTGCGTTCGAAATCCGAAAATCCGCTCTGGGTGCCGCCTGATTGGCACTACGCGGAAGTCGCGAAGGAAAATCATCTCGCGCTGTCGCGTGTGCCGCTCAAGGGCAGCGTGAAAATCTCACACGGCAAGAAGCTCGAGGTGCGCAACGACCAGGTTGGAATCGTCGTTCCAGATTCCGGCTGGCTACCGCTGCCGCTCGACGAAGAAGTCGTGTTCGACGACACGCTCTACATGCCGCCACTCGGCACCAAGAATCGCCGCATTTACGGCGAGCTCGGAAGTTTCCGGCTGGATCTCGGAGACGGATATCTCATCCACGGGACGCCCGAAGAGTCCACCGTTGGCGATGCGGTCACGCATGGATGCGTGCGTCTCAAGGAAGACGACATCGCGTGGCTCTATGAGAATGTGCCGCTTGGCACGGGTGTCTACATCTATTGATCAGCTTAGCGGCGCAGAGCGGGTAGCACCGTGAATCGCGTATACATCCCTCCGCCGAAGTGCCCGTTCATGTGACAGTGAAATAGCCATACACCAGGATTGTCGGGAACCATGTCGGCCATCGCTGTCATCATGGGCGTGAGCATGATCATGTCCGACCGCATGTGTGCCGAGATTACGGTCTGACCGTGCCAGTGGGGCGTGTGAATGTCCCACGAGGTGAGCTCGTTCGGATTGGTGAAGAGATACCAGCGCACGCGCTCGCCCTGGCGCATCAGGAGCATCGGGCCGTTCCCTTCAAGGTATCCGTTGATCGAAAAGAATTTGTGGAAGTTGCGCATCTTTTCGTTTGACGCATCGAACTTCGTCGAATCTCCGTACACGCGAACGAGGTTCTGGCCGAAGTACCAGCTCTGTCCCTCATCGAATAAGCCGAAGTCGGCAACGAACTCCCGATCGTAGTCTCTCGGTGAGCCGTCGGGTCGCGCCATCCCCTTGCGCGTAATGATCATTGGCCCGATCAGCCCCGAATTGATGTCACGTCCCTCATCCACGTGCGAGTGGTACAGCCAGAAGGTTGTGCTGCCATCCCCATCGGCGGGACCGGCGCGTTCGGGCACTGGCCAGACGTACCTGTACGTCTCACCCGGCTTCACCGCGTCGTCGAGCTTGTCAGCGTCGTTGGTGTTATCGAGATACGAGGTTCCCTCCGAGCTCTTCGCGTAGAAAACGCCATGCGGATGCATCGAGTATGGCCGCGTTGCGTGGTTGCGAAAGACAACGATGATCGTGTCTCCCACCTCCGCACGGAGCAGCGGTCCAAGAGTGCCGAGGTGCTCCCACGCAGCGGCCCTCGGCTTGAGCGTAGCAAAGGTCGAGTCCGTGTATTCGCGAAAGAGCGCCTTTCTATATGTCGTCGCGTTGGGATCGAGCATGCCGCGAGCACCCGGATCGCTCGCGTAATCGTCCTTGTTACCGGTGAGCGCCTGGTCGCCCCGCGACGGTACGTACGTCCAATCGACTTCGTCCGCCGCGATGTAGTACAGCCGGCTATGACCAGGAGTCAGATTGGACCTGTTCGGTGCGGCATGATGCGACTGCCCTGCGAGGATTCCCGGCAGCACGAGCGCCGCACCGGCTCTGCACAGCCATTGAACTGTGATCCGCATGATCATCCAGTTTGTCGAAGTAGATCCATCGCCGCGTTTCGTCCGTTCACCGCCATCACGCTCCCGCCCGGATGCGTCGCCGCGCCACACAACCACACATGCGGCATTGGCGTGCGCGCGGTGAGTCGTTTTTCCCACATGTGCGGAGGAAGAATATCGCCCTGAAAGATGTGGCCGCCCGTGAGTCCCACGCGTGATTCGATGTCGGGAGGGCCGAGTACCTCGAGATCGATTATCGCACCCGGCAGATTCGATGTGAAACGCGCCATGGATGCGATCACGCGCTCCCCCACCTCGGCGCGGCGCGAATTCCAGTCGCCACGCGCGAAAGTGTGGGGCACGTACTGCGCGAAGACGCTCAGCGTGTGCACACCCGGAGGCGCGACGGAGCGATCGTACACGGTATGGAGGTACTGCTCCGTCCAGATTCGATCTGGCAGCTCACCTGCGTTCGCGGCGCGATGTCCGCTCACCCACTCTTCTACGGTGAGCGGCGTGTTCACCTGACCGGTGTGATGCGGCTCGTTGGTTCCGGGCCGCGCGCGAAAGTTCGGGAGCTCGCTCAGCGTCATGTTGAGCTTCACCGTCACACCTTCCATCGGCACCGCCTCCACGCGCGTGCGCCATCCCGGGTCCGCGGCGTCGCCAAGCAGCCTCAGAGTCACGCGCGGATCCGCGTTCGACACAACCTCCCGCGCGACGATGCGCTCGCCCGACTCGAGCTCTACGCCCTCACCGGGCAGGATGCGCGCGACGCTCACCCCTGTCGCCACGACGGCGCCGGCCTCTCGCGCGATGTCACATAGAATGAAGGAGATCATCCCCATGCCGCCGCGAACGTAGCCCCAAGTGCCCGGCATGTCGTACATGCGGCCGGATGCGTGGTGATACCAGACGGATGCCGTGCCCGCATCAGTCGGAGACGCATTCGTGCCGATCACACCCTGGCCGAGATACGCCATTTGCAGGCGCTCGTCGCGAATGAATCGCTGCACGCACTCGAGCATCGACCAGTCGTCGAGCAGCGCGCGCGCATCGTCATCGTCGCCCAGCCGGCGATCGATCTCCTCGCGCGTGGGCGCCGCGTCGAGCCAGAGGTCGCGATCGCCTGCGGGGCGCAGCGCCTCGCGCAGTCTCGACTTTACCGCGAGCATCGACTTCCAACCCCTCACGTCAGATGGCGCCAGCTTGCGAACCTCCGCTTCGCACCGTTCGTCGTCGTTCCAGAGCTGCACGCTGGAGCCATCCTCGAACGGCACGAACATGCCGCCGGCGGCCGGCATCCAGTCGAAACCGTGTGCCTCGAGTCCGAGCTCCTCGATCACCTTCGTATGCAGCAACCCGCACACGTAGGCGCAGGGCGAGAACCGGACACCCGGAAAGGGCTCATCCATGGTGCACGCGCCGCCCACGCGATCGCGCGACTCCAGCACGAGCACGCGTTTGCCTGCGCGCGCCAGATACGCGGCGCACGCCAGGCCGTTGTGCCCCGCGCCGACGACCACGACGTCCCATTGCCGCCTCGAGAGCGCGGCGATGGGCTCCGGAAGTCCAATCGCTCCGAGGACGTCGGCGGCCGGTTGCGCGGAACTCTGCTGGCTCGTCATGGGCGGTATAGTGCGGGTCACAATGGACTGCGGTAAGGTCCTTTTGGTTGCAACACGCAGCGATTGGTACGAGAGAAGTCGCTAAGCAATGGAAGGAAAGTGCAAGAGAAAGCGCGTTATGCGGTTGGAACTTCTCAATGTCGCACTCACGAGAATCTCTAACGCGCTGATTCTTAAGCACTTAGTCTGTTCAGTCAGCCTGGTATAAGAGATGCCTTGCTGAGTTCGTGAATCACCCGGCATCCAACCCCCCGCCCAGCGGGTGCACGGGAAGGCAATCACCTGTCAGGAGGGAACGATGTCCCGTATGCGCAAGGGTTTTACCCTGATCGAGCTTCTGATCGTCGTGGTCATCATCGGCATTCTTGCCGCGATCGCGATTCCGAAGTTCGCGAGCACCAAGGAGAAGGCGTATCTGGCGTCCGAGAAGTCCGATCTTCGCAACCTGGCGACCTCGCAGGAAGCGTATTTCTCTGGCAACCAGACGTACAGCACGGACCTCAGCGCGTTGAACTTCACGA
>Ga0207707_10003740_pt1 | contig 13480 bp, 11 predicted proteins | sample KBSC83BmetaG_FD_184336 | JGI IMG/M metagenome (GOLD analysis project Ga0207707, IMG submission 184336) | Corn rhizosphere microbial communities from Kellogg Biological Station, Michigan, USA - KBS C8-3B metaG (SPAdes) (version 2) | ecosystem: Host-associated > Plants > Roots > Rhizosphere ...
ACAACGAGATGCTGATCGGGGAGGCGCTGCGATCCGCGCCGCGGCAGTCCTTCGTCGTCAGTGTCAAGTTCGGAGCGCTGCGCGATCCGGGTACTGCCTGGGTCGGGTATGACGCACGTCCGGCCGCGGTAAAGAACTTTCTGGCGTATTCGCTTAAGCGACTGGGTGTCGACTACGTCGACATCTATCGGCCCGCGCGTCTGGATCCTCGGGTACCCATTGAGGACACCGTCGGAGCGATCGCGGAGATGGTGAAAGCCGGCTATGTCCGTTACGTCGGTCTCTCCGAGGTCGGCTCCCAGACTTTGCGCAAGGCCTCTGCCGTGCATCCGATCTGCGATCTGCAGATCGAGTACTCGCTGGTCTCTCGCGGCATCGAGTCTGGCACTCTCTCGACCTGCCGAGAGCTGGGGATCGGCATCACGGCCTACGGTGTGCTCTCGCGTGGCCTGATCTCCGGCCGTTGGCAAAAGGGCTCCGCGACGCCGGGAGACTTTCGGGCTCACAGCCCGCGCTTTCAGGGCGAGAACGTCGAGAAGAATCTGCGCCTCGTGGACGCGTTGCGCCGCGTGGCTCAGACCAAGGGAATCTCCGTCGCACAACTGGCGATCGCCTGGGTCGCCGCGCAGGGCAACGATATCCTGCCGCTCGTGGGGGCACGCAAGCGCGAGCAGCTGAAGGAATCGCTGGAGGCACTCGAGGTAGCCCTCAGCGCAGCCGATCTGCAGGCCATCGAGGAGGCCGCACCCAAAGGTTCGGCGGCCGGAGAACGGTACGCCGCAGCGCAAATGGCGCAACTCGACAGTGAACGTGAGCCGTAGCGCGTAGCGCACGGCGGCAACGTATAATGACCGGATGCCCGTAGGAAACGCATCCGCAGGCCAGAAGACGGCGAGATACGTCCTGATCGGACTGCTCGTCATCCTGGGCGGCTGGATGCTGCGCCACTTCCTGGCGGCGTTGTGCTGGGCGGTCATTCTTGCGATTGCGACTGCGCCCCTCTACGACCGCTGGCTCGCCCGATTCCATGGCAAACACCGGCACGTCTGGGCATCGCTGACGTTTACCTTCCTTTTAGGGGTCGTGCTGGTGCTGCCGATCGTGTACGGCGGCTTCATCGCCGTTCGCGAGGCAGTTTCGCTGGTGCATGCCTTTGCCGATTCGCTGAAGAGCGGGACGCCGGAAATCCCCGGTTGGGTGCAGCAGGTCCCCTGGATAGGGCAATGGCTGAGCGACCAGCTCAATGAAAGGCTGGGAGACGCGACATCGACGGCGCACGTGGTCTCTCAGGCGCGTCCGACCGTCGTCGAACTGACGCGCGCGCTGGGCCTGCAAGTGTTTCGACGTCTCGTGACACTGGTCTTCACGTTGCTCACGCTGTTCTTCGTCTATCTGAATCGGGACTCGCTGACGGCCGAGGTGCCACGCGTCAGCAATCGCCTGTTTGGACCTACCGTCGAAGGTCTTCTGCTGCGTGCGGTCGACGCAATCAGGGCGACAGTTGACGGCATCGTTCTGGTGGCAGTCGCCGAGGGCGCGATCATGGCCGGGGTGTATGCGATTGCCGGGGCCCCTCATCCGATTCTCTTCGGCGCTCTGACCGGCATTTTCGCGATGGTCCCGTTCGCCGCCCCGGTCGCGTTCGGCGCGATCGCGCTGTTGATGATCACGCAAGGAGCAGTCGGCGGGGGGGTCGCGATCGCCATTGCCGGCAGCGTGATGCTGTTCATAGCCGATCATTTCGTGCGGCCCGCCATCATCGGCGGCGGTGCCCGCTTGCCTTTTCTGTGGGTGCTGCTGGGGATCCTCGGCGGTATCGAGTCCTTCGGCCTGGTCGGGATCTTCATCGGGCCGGCGTTGATGGCCGCGCTAGTGTCGCTGTGGCGCAGCTGGGTTGCGTTGCCGGTTACAGAGCCGTAGTGAGAATCCTCGCGTGTTGCCTGCTGCTGGTGACGGTATCCGTCGCGGCACAGCCGGCGACACCACCGTTGCCGCCAACACTTCCCGACACGCCGGTCGGCCACGTCCTCGCTGACTGGCTGGACTCATTCAACAGCGGCGATGAATCGCGCATGCGGGCCTTCCTCGAGAAGTACCGATGGTCCTCACCGTTGATCGTGCAGATGAATCGCCGCCACCAGACCGGCGGCTACGATCTGACCGCCGTCCGGCAGAGTGAGCCTCTTCGGATCGAGTTCTTCGCAACCGAGCGCGCGAGTGGCACTCGCACTCTCGCGCGACTGAATGTCACGGACTCGGACCCGCCGCAGGTCGTGACGTTGCTTTTCGCTTCCCTGCCTGAGGGCGACGCGGCCGTCCTGGGCTTTGGGATCGACGCGCAGACGCGGGAGAAGGTGATCGATCAGGCGATCGCGCAGCTGCAGGAGCTGTACGTCGTTCCCGAGACGGCCGGAAAGATGGTGGAAGCATTGCGCGAGCATCAAAAGGCTCACGACTACGATGCGGTGACGGAAGGAGATCTGTTCGCCTTCTTCCTGACCGTGCACCTGCGATTGGCCAGCGGCGACAAACACGTGGGAGTGCGATTCTCCCCGGCACGCGCTCCGGACAATCCTCTGGCACCCGATCCGCGACAGCAGCAACGAAACAATTGTGCTTTCCGGAAGGTTGAGGTGCTGCCGGGCAACGTGGGCTACGTGAAGTTCGACGGCTTCGAGCCCCCGGCAGACTGTGGAACGACCGCCGTCGCTGCGATGCGCCTGGTGGGTAACACCGACGCGCTCATCTTCGATCTTCGCGACAATATCGGCGGCAATCCCGGCATGGTCGCTCTTATCTGCAGCTACCTTTTTGGGGAGCCCACCCATCTGAACGATGTCTGGGACCGGACGAACGACACGACCCTGCAGTCGTGGACGTCGGCGTATGTTGCCGGCAAACGCCTGCGGGCCGTACCGGTCTACGTGTTGACGTCCGGACGGACGTTTTCGGCCGCGGAGGAGCTCGCTTACGACCTTCAGAGCTTGAAACGAGCGACCGTCGTCGGCGAGGCTACCGGTGGAGGAGCGCACGGCGTGCGGCCGGCGCGACTGGACGATCGGTTCATGATGATCGTGCCCTTCACGCGCTCGATCAATCCTGTCACCGGGACCGATTGGGAAGGTCATGGAGTACAGCCGGACGTCGAGGTGCCTGCGGCCGACGCTTTGGCGACAGCACAGAAACTGGCCAGCGAGAAGCTGGGCGCCGCGAAGGAGTAAGTCGCCGATGTCCGGCCGTAGAGTCGTTCGAATCCCCACGTCTGCCATGCTGGTCGTCCTCGGGCTGGCCTCCGCTGTTGCGCACGGTGTCGGCCTGTCGCCCCGGCAGGTCGAAGAGATTTCGAAGGTAGCCACGGCCGCGCTGGAAACGAATCGCCTCCCCGGCCTTTCCGTGGCCGTTGCGAAGGATCGGCGGATCTGGACCGCGGGATTCGGCAAAGCGGACCTCGAGCAGGAGGTGCCAGTCACACCCCAGAGTCTGTTCAGGACGGCATCCGTGGCGAAGTGGTTCACGGCAACCGCGGCGATGCGGCTGGTGGAGCAGGGCAAGTTGGATCTCGATGCTCCGGTCCAGCGGTATTGTCCGCAATTTCCGTCGAAGCCCTGGCCGATCACCTCCCGGGAGCTTCTCAGCCACCTGGCGGGGATACGCCACAACTATGGCTCGAACGGCGAGAAACAGGACACGGAGGCGGATCGCAAGGCACTCGATGAGCTCGTGCAGCGCGAAAGGAGCACCCAGTTCACCCGGTATACGGATGTCGTTGCGCCGTTGGACACGTTCAAGAACGATCCGCTGCTGTTCGAACCCGGCACCGCCGCGCGCTACAGCTCTCTGGGCTACCGCTTGTTGGGATGTGTCCTGCAGGGAGCCGCACAGTCTCCTTATCGGGAATTGATGCGTACGCTGGTGTTCGCTCCCTCGGGCATGACCTCCACGAGGGAAGACGACTCGCTCGCGATCATTCCCCATCGAGTGGCGGGTTACAGCAGGGGAGCCGACGGCGCGCTGCTGCGCGCGGAATTTCGCGACGTCAGCGAGAACCTTCCTGCTGGAGGATACCTGTCGACTCCCGAGGACCTGGTGCGCTTTGCGCTGGCCTTCCGAGAGGGCAAGCTGGTCAGCGCCGCGACGCGCGATCGGATGCTCGAGCATCCGCGGTTGACCGACGGTCGTCCGGCACCCAACCCGCTGGGGATATCCGGGTTCTACTATGGGATCGGCATCATGGTGGATGCGCAGAGTGCGCAACCGGCCTGGTTTCACACGGGCGGGCAGAGCGGCGCTTCGACACTGCTGTATGTGTTCCCCAAGAGCGATGTCGTCGTGGCTCTCATGACAAACCGTGACGGGTCGGCGATTCGGGATACCCTGGCGCGTAAGATTGGAGAGATCGCCGCAGGTCGGTAGACGGAGGCGTCTGTCTATGGAACGAGTCATCGCGTGCCTGCTCACGCTCTGCATCGCCGCGTCGGCGGTCGCGCAGCCTGCGGCGGCGCTGCCCGATACCCCCGCGGGTCATGCTTTGGGTACTTGGCTGGATGCCTTCAACAGCGGCGAGGACGCGAGGCTGAAGGCCTTCACCGAGCAGTATCAGTGGCAGGAGGCCTTACCCACACAACTCACCCGGCGGCGCCAGTCGGGCGGGTTCGATCTGACGGGTGTCCGCCAGAGTGAGCCGCAGCGCATCGAGTTCTTTTTGAAAGCACGCACGGACGGTCAGCGTTTCCTCGCCAGGCTGAGCGTCGCGGCTTCCGACCCCCCCTCCGTCACGTCGATGTACTTCGCGACCCTGCCGCCGGGCGATGCACCGATCATCGGGTTTGCAATCGATGCGCAGACGCGGGATCGCGTGATCGAGCAAACGATCGCGAAGCTCCAGGAGCTGTACGTCCTGCCCGACACGGCGAAACGGTTAACCGATTTCCTGCGCCTGCATCTGAAGCATCACGACTACAACCTGGCGACGGAGGGGGATGTGCTGGCATTTGCGCTGACCGCGCAGATGCGCGAGCTCAGCCGTGACCGGCACCTGGCGGTGCACTTCTCTCCGGCTCGTCTCCCGGAGGATTTGACGGCGGTCGATCCGGAGCGCCAGCTCGCGGCGCGACGCCGCAATTGCTGGTTCGACAAGGTCGAGATGCTGCCGGGCAGCGTCGGCTACGTGAAGCTCGATGCGTTCGAGAGAGTCGAGGACTGCGGTCCCACGGCCGCCGCCTCGATGGCGCTGGTGGCCGACTCCGAAGCGCTGATTTTCGATTTGCGCGACAACGGCGGGGGCGATCCGCGGATGGTCGCCTTCCTGTGCAGTTACTTGTTCACCGCACCGACACATCTCAACGACGTGTTCGACCGCTCGAGCAACAGCACGCGTCAGTCGTGGACGCTGGCGGATATTCCTGGCAAGCGTTTCCCCGCAGTTCCGGTATATGTGCTCACCTCCACGCGGACCTTTTCCGGCGCTGAGGAGTTCAGCTACAGCCTGCAGGCCCTCAAGCGGGCGACCATCGTCGGCGAGGTCACCGGCGGCGGCGCCCACCTCGTGCGGCCGGAGCGACTGGATGACCGATTTTTCATCGACATGCCGTTCGCTCGTGCCGTGAATCCCATCACGAACGCCGATTGGGAGGGCAGGGGCGTTCAACCGGATGTCGCGGTCGACGCCGAGGAGGCATTGGCCACGGCACAGAAGCTGGCTCGCCAGAAAGCGAAGGGCGGGACATGAGAGCGGGACTTCCGACCTTGCTCGCGTGCCTGTGGATGCTCGGCCGGCCTTTGCCCGCGGCTGCAGATTCGATTTCCCCGCCCGACACGCCGGCGGGCCACGCGCTGGCCGATTGGCTCGACGCCTTCAACAGTGCCGATGCGGCGCGTATGAATGCGTACTCCGACAAGTACCAGACGGGCAAGCCGTTGAGCCAGCAGCTGCCCTTTCGGATACGCACCGGCGGCTTCGATTTGACGGCGATCCGCCAGAGCGAACCCCTCCGCGTGGAATTCGTGGTGAAGGAGCGAGCCAGCGAGATGCGCGATGTCGGCAAGCTGACATTGAAGGACTCGCAACCTTCACACCTCGACGGGTTTGTGCTCCTGGCGATTCCGCCGGGAGATCCCGCCATCATGGGCTACGCGATCGATGCGAAGACCCGCGATCGGGTCATCGAACATTCGATCTCGAGGTTGCAACAGTCCTATGTCTTCCCCGACGTCGCGACACGCATGGGCGAGTCGCTTCGCAAGCATCAGAAACGCCACGACTACGAAGCGATCAAGGACGGTGACCAGTTCGCCGACCGTCTGACCAAGGACTTGCGGGATGTCAGTCACGACAAACATCTGCGCGTGGCCTTCTCGCCGGCGCGCTTTCCGGACGACCTCATGGGACCCGAGCCGCAACGCCCGTCGGCGGCCCCGCAGGCGATCAATTGCCTCTTCGACAAGGTTGAGATGCTTCCCGGTAACGTGGGCTACGTGAAGTTCGATGGATTCGTGGCGCCTGCGGACTGCGGCCCTACGGCCGAAGCCGCGATGACCTTCCTGGGCAACTCGGATGCGCTCATCTTCGATCTGCGCGACAACGGTGGAGGCGACCCCGCGATGGTCGCTCTCATCTGCAGCTATCTGTTTGCGGGGCCGACCCACCTCAGCGACCTCTTTGAGCGCGCGACGCAGTCGACCCGGCAATCGTGGACGGTGCCCTATGTTTCGGGCAAACGCCTGCCCACTGTGCCGGTGTACGTGCTGACCTCCTCTCGGACATTCTCGGGCGCGGAGGAGTTCAGTTACGACCTGCAGAGTCTCAAGCGCGCGACCATAGTCGGTGAGGCGACTGGCGGCGGCGCGCACTTGGTTCGCGCGGAGCGCGTCGATGAGCGCTTCGTCCTCGTTGTGCCCTTCGCTCGGGCGATCAATCCAATTACCAAGACGGACTGGGAAGGAACCGGCGTGCAGCCGGACGTGAAAGTCGCCGCCGCAGATGCGTTGGCGACGGCGCAGAAGCTGGCCGCGGAGAAGCTGTCAGCCACTCGGCTGGGACCGCCGGCCGCGAAGTAACCCGCCGAGCTGAGTGGTTCCAATTGATGGCGCCCGGCGGCCGCCGCTTCCTGCGATCCGGCGTCGACAGACACCTGTTGGATGCGTCAAACCGACATTGGCCTGGCGGCGGGAACAAGCCACAATAAGGCTGGTCGCACCACTGCTTCAGCGCCGGCGCATACCCACAAGGTGGCCGTCGGCACGCAACAAGAGAACGAGAATGAAAAGCTTCGGATGGTTAGCTATTGCATTAGTCCTGTTGCAGCTTTTCAGCGGCTGCGTCGGCCCGAACAAAGCAGGACAAGCCGATCGGTGCACGATGACAATCGACTCAAGCTCGTCGGTGCCTAGCCCGGGAGCTACTACTCTAGACTTGGTCTCGATCGCGCCGGCGCGCGGCACGACATTGAGAATTGACAGCGTTCTCTCGGCCGAACTCAGATTCGCGGTCCGTGATTTTGGATCGGGCCGGTTCAAGATAGTGGCCCAGTTCGATACGAACAGGGACGGACGGACCACCGACGGCACCTTCAAGGCTTATCCTTTCCTGACCGGCGCGGCTGGAAACGTGCACTTCTGCTTTCCCATGAAGCATGTATGGAGGCTTCAGGAGGTAAAGCGTCCGTTTGTCGTGCGGTTCTTTCTCAACAGGATGTTAGATGACAAGAGAAGCGTTGTTGTCGCACAGACTCAGACCCTGGTCTTTCCTGCGTCAGCCGACGGTACATGACGAGCTGGCGCCAGCGGCGAGAATGTCGCGGGCGATCTCCAGGATGTTACCCGCTGGCCAATGCTTGACGTGCTGGGGTAGTTCCTGGCGAATTCGGCCAACGAAGTAGCCGACACCGGCTGACGTCAGCATTTGCATGTCACCGACGGAATCGCCAACTGCGGCGACTCCCGCTGGGGCCACGCCGAGTCTCGCGGCGCACTGGGCCAGCCACGTCGCCTTGTCCTCAGGCCAGAAATGCGTGATCGTATCGTCCTCATGCCAGCGCGTGCCGATGGCGAAGTCTGCGCCCAACTCCGCTGCAACCCATTCAACGGCGAACTGCCACGTGATTGACACGAGCGCAATGTGTACGCCCGCCCGCTTCAGGGCGGCCACTCCCTCTCGTGCACCGGGCGCAAGGGTGACAGACTCGACGAGTCGGAGCAGCGTGGCCCGATCGTAGGACTGATACCAAGAAACCATTTCGGCGCGAGCCGCCGCAATCTCCTTGGCGGAGGTGAGCGCCTCGATGGCACGCATCTCGTCAGACTTGCCGATACCGACAGCGATGCGTTCGCAGATGGTTGGGCCTCTCAGGAGCGTACCGTCGACATCAAAGGCGACCAATTTTATCCGAGAATGCCCTGAACTTGAGGGTGGTGGCATGGGCCAGTGTCGCACATGGCGCGCCCGGATGCGTCTCTGCTTGCGCCGAGCCATTGTGTTGTCCGCCGCGCCTGCCTGAAGAGGGAACACTGGTGTCAATGTGTGTTCACCGGCACATTCGGAAATTCCTGCGGGAAATGGGCGCGGGATTTGCGTTTGTCGGGGCAGCAGGTGCGTTTATCTGGGCCGCTGCAACCGACCCGCGAGAAACGTACGCCATTGGCGCTCGCTGTTTTCGTTGAGGGGCCCGAGGATCCCGCGGCGTTGCGGCGGGATGTGTCCGGTGACCGTATGCTCGCTCTCGACAATAAAGTGCTGGAGTAAAGCCCCCCAGGCGGCCCGGGTGGCCGGAGGCAGCCCGCGCAGATTGAGGATCGCATGGAGGAGAGAGTCGAATCCTGAATCGCTCCTGAGGGGGTCGCCGCCGCCGGCATGCCACCAGTAGTTGACCAGCAGATTGAACGGCTCGAGCGATTCGACGTGATGCCACCAAAGCGGCGGAATGAACAGAGCATCGCCCGCCGCAAGCTCCGCGGTCACGCCGGCAGCGAGCGCTGCGTGGAATCGTGGGAAGCGCTCGAAGTCAGGCCGGTCGAGCCTTACGAGGCTCATGGGCGCTCCCGTGGGAGCGAAATCGAGAGGTCCGATGTAGAGATTCCCGATCTGCTCAGGAGGAAAGAGGGTGAACCGTCGCCGGCCGGCGGCGACGCAAGCGAGGTTGTTCCACTCATCCAGGTGCGTCGGCGTCGTGATGGCATTTCCGAGCCAGATGCGCGCCGGGATGGATTCATCCAGCACGGCGAGGCGATTCTCCTCAGCGAAGCCGGGCAGGCAGTCTTTCAGCAGGGCGCTCTGGACAGCGACCGAGGGAGCGCGCTGAAACGCGCCATAGCGCAGCACCTGCTCGGCGACGGCGCCGAGGGTCAGGCGATTGCGGATGAAGTTGAAGCCGCTCATCGTGTCGTTGTAGAAGACACGCCCCGCGACTTCCGGCGGAGTCATGATCGCATCGACGGGTATGCCGCTGTCGAAGCGCCCGAGGTAGGCGACTGCGGCGGCGGGTGAGGCTCGCGACTCGCGCACGCTCGGCCAGGCATTGACGAGGCCACGCAGGACTACCGGGCGGCCTGCGGCGACGAGGGCGCTCAGGGCTGCCGCGCCCTCCAGCTGAGACAATTCCTGGATCGGTTGCACGCTCGTCGGCTACCAGAAATAGATCTGCAGCGAGGCGTCGTTGCGACGCGGCGGGATGCTCCCAAGAACCGCGCGATGATCGCGAAAGTTGGCCGCGCTGCGCTCGAGCAGGTCGTCGATCTCGGACATATTGTAACGCGCCTCATCGGGGGTCGGCGGCCGAAGGTCGCGCAAGTCGGGGAAGATCCCCATCCCGGCCATGATCGAGTACCACGAGAATACCGGGTAGCCTTTGCCGATGGCCTGTTTACGCACCCCGGCGGCAATGCTTTTGCCGGTCATCCACAGCGAGTAGAGCTGCTTGAGCTCGTCGGAGAGACGGAGGTTGGCTGCGTTCTCCCGCCAGTAGTCGGTGTCGGCGCGGGTGTTGGTCTTGTAGTGGGTGACGATATAGTCGCGCGTGCCCTCGAACTCCTCGTTGATTTGCCGGTTGAACCGATCCTTAGCCTGCTGACTGAGGTCGCCCTGTTGCAGGGCCTGCGCAAAGCGCATGGCCGTGCGTTGGATGAACAGCAGCGCCGTCGCCTCCAGGGGCTCGATGAACCCCTGCGACAGGCCATTGGCCAGGCAGTTGCGGTTCCAGTGTTGGGTCACTCGCCCGCATCTCATCTTCAGGTGCCGCGCGGAGGTGGCGGAATCGAGCAGCCCCAGGTGCTCTCTCAGCTCGCGCTCCGCTTCATCGGCGGAGCAGAAGCGGCTGCTGTAGACGTACCCGTTGCCGTAGCGGTGGGTGAGGGGAATCTTCCAGGCCCAGCCGTGGCGCATGGCGGTGGAGACGGTTTCAGACGGTATCGAATCGTCCATCGGCGACGGCAGGGCGACCGCGGAGTCGTTGAACAAGTTATCCGCGAAGCTGACGAAGGGTGTCTTCAGCGCTTTTTCAATCAGCAGGCCTGCGAAGCCCGTGCAGTCGACGTAGAGGTCGGCCTGAAAGGTCTCGCCCTCTCGCGTCGCCACGGAGGCGATCGCGCCCTGCGCATCGAGTGTGGCGTGAGTCACGTGACCGTTGCGATAACGTACGCCCCTGTCCAGTGCCTTCTTGTGCAGGAATTGGCCGAGCAGCACGGCATCGAAGTGATAGCCGTGCCAGATGTCGAACGGGAAGCTCGCAGCCGGCTTCGGCGCGAGCCTCTGCCGCGCCAGGCGTGTGGAAATAAAGAACCGGTCCGGATGTGCGTGAACGTTTGCACCTTTGACGCGCGCCTCGGCGTTATGAACGAACTGCGTCATCGTCAGGTTATCGAGCATCGAGGCGAACGGATGGAAGTAGCTGTCAAATCCCGGCTTGGTGGACCAACCGGCGAAGGTGATGCCGCACTTGTAGGTAGCGTGACAGGCGGGCATCCACTCCGCTTCCTCGATACCCAGGCTGTCGAAAAAGCCCCGCAGCCACGGCGTGGAGCCTTCTCCGACGCCAATGGTGGCGACCGTCGGGGACTCGAGCACAGTGATTTCGACGCCGCGAGGAATCAGGGATCGCGCCAGAGCGAGCGCAGTCATCCAGCCGGCGGTTCCTCCGCCGACGATCAGGATGCTTCGAACTGGCGGAGGACCGGCCGCGGAGCAGGCCGAGGAGCCGCTATCGGTGGTGTATGAATAGTTGAAGAGGGTGGCCGTCATGGGCGCGAGAGATCAGTAGACGCGCACACCGCCGATCCAGGTCTCGCTCACCGCGACTTCGTCGTTCGCGATGACCAGATCCGCACGGCAGCCCCGTGCCAGCCGCCCATGGCTGTCTGACAGGCCGAGGAAGTCCGCAGGATACTCACTCGCCATTCTTACGGCTTCTTCCAGAGACACGCCGAGCAGTGCGATTGCGTTGCGAACCGCACGGCTCATGTCCAACGCGGTGCCGGCGAGCGTGCCGTTCTCGTCGATGCAGTAGCTGTCCTCTACCTGGATCGTTCGACCCTGCAGCATAAAGCTGCGCTCCTCGGTGCCGACGGTGGACATGGCATCGGTCACCAACATGAAGCGATCATGACGCTTCGCTCTCAGTGCGAGCTTGAGCACGATCGGGTCGACGTGCTTCCCGTCCACGATCATGCCGCAATAGCTGTCCTCGTCGCTCAGGGCCGCTCCAACAGCCCCCGGCTCTCGGGGTGTCAATTGCGACATGGCGTTGAAGAGATGTGTAAAACCTCGCAAACCGTGACGACGCGCGGTCTCTATCTCGGCGTACGTCGCATTCGTGTGACCTGCTGCCAGCACGATGCCCGCTGCTGTCAGTCTCGCAAGCAGTTCGGGAGTCGTCATCTCGGGTGCCAAAGTCATGAGCTTGACGCCCCGCTTGAGCGTGCTCAACAGAGCGACAAAATCCACGTCGAGTTTGCGGATATGAGAGGGGTCGTGCACACCCCGGCGAACTTCACTGACGAAGGGACCCTCGATGTGAATGCCGAGCACGCCCGGCACGTTCGCGGCGATTGCCTCGTCGACCGCGCGTATGGCGCTTTCCAGTGTGACCAGATCGTCGCTGATCAGCGTTGGCAGGAAGCCCGTTGTGCCGAATCGGCTGTGCGCCGCGCCAATGGCGCGGACCCCGGCAACTGCTGGGGAGTCATTGAACAGGACCCCGCCGCCGCCGTTGACCTGCGTATCGATGAATCCGGGGAGTAGCAGACGACCGCCGAGCTCGACGCGCGTCGCCTGGGTAACTCGTGGATCGTCGGAGGCTACGACATCCTCGATGCGCGTCTCCTCGACCAGCAGAGCGCGATCGGTGACGAAACCGTCCGGAGTCAGAATGTCGCCGTTGACGAACGCGATGCTCATCAGACGGTCGCCGTAACTTTGCTGAGGTAGGGCGGCGCATCGGGATTTCGACCGCGAGCGACGGCAACCTGAGCAAGCAGACGGTAGAGACTGACAGCGCTCGCGATCGGTGTCAGGGCAGCTACGCACTCCACGGTTGGAAGGACGATGGCGCCGGTAGCACAGCCACCTGCCAGCGCTACTCCAACGCCTCTTGCAGCGAGTTCGGCGGCGAGCTCTTCGAGCCCGGGGCGGACGGCGTCGTTTTGGGCAAGCACCAACGCCGGAAAGCGCTCGCCCAGGAGTGCAACTGGACCGTGGCGAACCTCGGCGCCGCTATAGGCTTCTGCGTGAAGTCCTGAGGTCTCCTTCGCCTTGAGCGCGCCCTCCTGCGCCAGCCCGAGTCCGATCCCACGTCCGATCACGTAGAGATGCTCAGCGGCGACCAACATGGGAAGGGCGGCTCGCCAGTCGAGCATCCAGGCACCGGAGAGCGCCCCGGGGAGGGCGTGCAACCCGTCAGCGAGGGTTGCATCCTTCGTCCACGAGGCGACCAGATGCGCGAATGCGGCTAGGGAAGCCACGTAGGATTTCGTTGCGGCGACACTCCGCTCAGGACCCGCATGAAGCGGTAGCGCGAAGTCTGCCATTGCTTCGAGGGGCGATTCACGCACGTTGCAGAGCGTGATCACGTATGCGCCATTGCGGCGTGCGGCCTCGACCGACGCCAGCAGGTCAGGGCTTCTGCCCGATTGCGACACCGCTACGAACACACAATCGCGCAGGTCTTGCTCAATCCCGTATAGCGAGTTGATGGAGGGAGAGGCGGACGAAGTCAGGACGTGTGCGCGAGTCTCAATGAGGTATCTCGCATAGGTTGCAGCGTGGTCCGAGCTTCCCCGCGCGCAGGTGATGACGGCGCGCGGCGGGCGAGCGCGCAACCTGCGCCCAAGCTCTTCCACAAGCGATGCATTCATGCGCAGCTGCCGGGCAACGACCGCCGGAGATTCGGAAGCCTCCGCGTACATCAATGTTGTATCGGCGGTACGCGGGAGGCTTTCTGGTGCCGGGCTCATCATCCTGAAGAATTCAGTTCGGCGACGAAGTCGTAGATGT
>Ga0207707_10003743_pt1 | contig 13478 bp, 14 predicted proteins | sample KBSC83BmetaG_FD_184336 | JGI IMG/M metagenome (GOLD analysis project Ga0207707, IMG submission 184336) | Corn rhizosphere microbial communities from Kellogg Biological Station, Michigan, USA - KBS C8-3B metaG (SPAdes) (version 2) | ecosystem: Host-associated > Plants > Roots > Rhizosphere ...
AGAAAATCAAGCGTGTGCATCTGGAGTTTCACGAGCAGGAATCGGTTCGGACCCAGGAGTTTTTGCTCCGCTGGTCATCAGATGGTGGCCGCTCCTATCGCGAAATCGTCCGCCAGCAATATAATTTTAGCCCTCCGAATACGACCGAAGAACGCGAGGATTATCCCGTGGATCTCGACGGCGTAACGAATTTCGAGTTGAATATCGTTCCCGATATCAGCGGTGGCCCTGCTCGCGCGTCATTTGCGCGATTGCGCATTGCTTGAGTGCCGCGAGAATCGATGCGATGAAAACTTCGCGATCAAAAATTGAATGAAGCTATGGCGACGTGCGCAATTGCCGCAAATGAACAGCCTGCCGCTCGCTGCTCTCGGAGCTTTTGATTTTTAGGAAACCATCTGCGTGCTCGACGTGCCCCGTTCAAGCGCGGTTCTCGTTTCAGGCGCTATCGATCGAACGCAGCTTTCTGCATTCCAGTACGGCGTTTTCAAGGATGCGGCTCCACGAGGATTTGCATGGCTGCGTTTGTCAGAAATATGACAAAATAATGGAGGAGTGGACAGTGTCTGGGTTCTTGGGGGACCGCTTCAGATCGATAACGTCCAATTCACCATCCCAAAGCAATTGTAACTGGCTGAATTTTCAAAGAGGGAAAATGTGGCCAGGGAGAGAGTCGAACTGCCGACACGAGGATTTTCAGTCCTCTGGCTGGCCGCCCCACAAAAATGTAAGGTTGCGGCAAGTGTCTCTTAGTACCGAGCGTTGTTCTGCGATGACTGTGGCGTAAGATGCTGCTACCCGCTGTGACCGTACCTCGGCGGCGACGTTCTCGATAAATACGGGGCGATTCGTCCGGAAGATTCGCTCGCAGGAGAGTTTTAGCGGGGTTACCGCCGGGCGCGATCTGCGCTGGTTTCCGACCGTCCGTATCATTTGCGTCGCTTAGAATTTTCGTAGGCCTCTTGAATCGACCCAAATTTCGAGTCGATAATTCAATCGGTTCCCAATAGCTTTGTCAGCAAATTGCACCCGAAACGACAACCGGAGGTGCCAACATGGCGATGCCTTGTATTTGCCAGAATTAGATATACTCATTCCGAGCAAGCATTTTTATCAACGTCACAGGTCCAGCCAGATTCAGCCCGAAAAACGACTCATGTTTGCAGTGTTGCTCGATAACATTGAATGCTTTCAAAATAAGCTCGAGATGTTCGACGCAAACCAGATCGGCTATTTAAACATAACTGAACGGTGGATTTTTGAGGACGATCAGAAATGGGTCTTTCATCAATCTGTGAAGCCGTGGGCATCAATTTTCTGTACGTGCGAAAAGGCCTATTAAACCCGAACCAAACGCGCCTTTCCTGCAGCGATATTACCAACTACAGCCCGTCATCACGCGGCCAAACGGTGCGCTCAAAGCTCAATTAACTTGCGGTCTTTACGTCCAAATTATCGAGAGGTGGTATGAGAGCTATATTCGCCACGTTATTGGCAAGCCTTGTGGTTCTTTTTGCCTTGCTCGTCCTGATTTCGGAAGACGCAAGCAGACTGAATGGCTTCGGCGTAACGATTCACGGTGAAAGGGTTTCTGATGTTGGGGATTTGCTGCAAGCAATTGTGCTACGGCGTCAAGGACGATTGGATCGCGAGACTGCCAATATAATAGCCAAAGCTCAGCAAGCTCTGAAAGACGATGGTTTCTATTCTGGATCGATTAGCGGCGCGATGACGGCAAGCACACGCGAGGCACTACGGTCGTTTCAAGAGGCGAATCAACTGAACGTTACCGGAAGCATAGATAAAGACACCGCACGTCAGTTAGGTCTTCCCCAAAATGAACCGGCAACTTAACTAGATCCTACAACAATGAAAACAAAAACATGACCCGAGCTATAGTGAAGTTAGATATCGGAAGAACCATCGACGACAGAGTTGCCGCTGCAATCCCAAACATCCTACCAGAGACCGGTGCAAAGCGGAGTCTTGTTTGAAGACGTTGCATTCGCGACGATCTAGGGCACGGCCAAGATCCATCGACGAAAAGGTCATAAGACACAAGAACGGACGATTGTTGGATCGATCCTGAAGCTGTCGCGGCAAGGTTAACAGAAAGCGACGCCTTCGATAGTGGACAATCGCCCGTTCCTTAAATTAACCCACCCGCCGAAAGAACGGCTCCTTGCCCGAATGTCTGTAGTACCGGCGGCAGGCCAAGACACAGCGCTGCTAAGCTTGGCGGGTGGGGATCGATATTCGTCAGTACGATCTTGTCAACGCGGTGCGCTAAGCGAAGCACACGGTGGCCGCTTGCGAGGGCGTGCTGCGGGGTACTAATATCGCCAATGTCGGTTGCACAGCGTGTGCTCGGCTATTGATAGAGATGGAGTTCAATATGAAAACGATTGCCGTCAATTTGTTGGTGGCTCTTTTTCTCGCGCTAAGCGCTGGCGCTGGGCACTCCGCGGCGGCGCCTGTCAGCTTGGAACAGGACAAAGCCGAGCAGCTGAAAAGGATAGATACAAGAATAAAGCGACTTCAGGATGAAAAATCGTGCATCTCGGCGGCAACTACCAGGGAAGCAATAAGAAGCTGTCGGCAGCAATTTAGACCGATGCAGAAGTCGGGATCGGTAAAATGAATGACGGGTTACCGCGATTCCCGCCTCGGTCAAGATCATGACACGGGGATTTTCGATCCTCATGTTTTAGCGAAGATCTATTTGCCATAAAGTTCTCTGAAGAAACCTTCTTTTTCCAGTTCCTGAAGGAATCGTAAATTTACAAACTCTTCAGGCTTTTTTCCCTTTGCTCCCGGTGAGCGCTTCGCTACTTCCTCCAGCGCCACACGGATTCCTTCAATGTTTGGATACGCCTTGGGATCGGTAATCTGCACGTAGTCCTGATAAGTCGCAGACAGAAATTCGGGATTTTTGATTTTTACATATTTATCGAGAATCGCCTTTGTCGGTTCCGGATGGGTTATCCCGTAATGAATGCCGGCGATCAGTCCCCTCAGATAATTCTTGACGATTTGCGGTTCTTCGCGAATGAGACGATCGGTGGTTTCCACAATCGCTTGAGGGTAGGGAATCTGCTGCTGCGAAAGGTCGGCCAGCACCGGAAAGCCCTGTTTTTGTGCTGTGATATCCAGCGGCACACCAACGATCGTTGCATCGATGGTGCCGCCGGTCAAGGCGGCGAAGCGGTTGGCTTGCTCTCCCGCCTGCACGAGAACAACATCCTTGTCCGCGTTCAATGCGAACTTCGCCAAAAACAGGCGAACCGCGGTATCCGTGCTCGATCCAAAGCGGCTGATGCCAATTTTCTTACCTTTCAGTTGATCTGACCGCGTGATGCCTTTAGCCACGATCATCTTGTAGGGCAATGTGTTGATCAGTGCGCCAATGATGATGCTATCCGATCCTGCCGAACGCGACGCGATGGTGACGGGGCCGGCCACCATGGAAATTTTGACCTCGCCTGCCATGGACGCTTGAGCAAGTAAAGAACCCGCCTGAAAAACGACCAGTCTGGCATCGATTCCATATTTTCGGAAAAGGCCCATGTCTCGCGAAATGTAAGAGTGAATCGTATTGTTGTTCAGTCCGGCGATGCCTACCGGAACCATGGTCAAGCTTTGCGCGGACACCTTGCTCGGTGCCGGCACAAACAAGGCACAGAGAAACAGAAGTTGTACGATCTTCGATATCGTTTTCACGGTCGACCTCACGTTGCTTCGAGAATTTAAATTTCTTTCGCTGGCCAGCGTGGGTTTCAATCTCACACGAAGGATTGACAGAGGTCAAACCGTTTCGTTATCGTCCGGTTTCCACGGAAGAAACTGATATGACCACGACAAATGAAATTGATGAAATCGGCGCAATGAAGCTTTTGACTCCCGACCGGATTCGATCCGCAGCCGCGCTGGTCAAACAGGGTAAGATCTACTCTTTGGGCCAGATGTTGGAACCAAGCATGCCGCATCTGCCGCGTCATCCGCCTCTGGTGGTGGCTCCGTTCACGACCCCATATCAATCGCAGCGCCGTTGGGAGAAACGGGGAGCAAAGAATTTGCCTGGTACGGCCTCCGAGCGAGTCGAGGTCAACACTCACAGCGGCACCCACATTGATGCACTGGGTCACTGGTCCAACTGCAACCGTAGCTATGGCGACTTAGACGCCAGAGAAAATTACACGGAAAACGGCCTCGCTCATTTGGGGTTGGAGCGAATACCGCCAATTTTCACACGAGGAATTCTCATCGACCTTGCAGGTCACCAAGGCAAAGACATGCTTGAAGCCGGGAAGGTGGTGACGGTCACTGAAATACAATCTTTCATGCAGGACCATCGGCTATCGATCGAGCAAGGAGACGTTGTCCTGTTGCACACGGGCTGGTCAAAACTATGGCAGCAGCGTGACCTTCGCTATTGCGAGACAGAGCCAGGGCCAGGGCGAGAAACAGCTACGTGGCTGGCGGATCAGCGCATTGTCGCTTTGGGCACCGACACCATGGCGGTTGACGTCGATCCGCCCGAAGATCCGGCATATCCGCGTGTGGTGCATCAGATCATGCTTGTGGAGCGGGGCGTTCACCTGATTGAGAATCTGTGGTTGGACGAACTGGTGCGCGACAAGATTTATGAATTTCTCTTCGTTCTGGCCACGCCTAAACTCAAAGGCGGCAGCGCCTTTCCTGTGGAACCGATCGCGATTATATAGGGTAAGATTATCGGGTCGAGCTCGGAGCCTGAGCAAGCAGCAGATGATGCTGCACCGAAGTTAGAGAGCCAGATCCGGCTCCGACAATCACACCCGTTCCTTTTGCAACCCGCCACGCCGCGAGAATCCTCTCTTCTCTGAGGCAGTTTGGGTAAACTGCTTCAAAAAAGCCGCATCCTGTAGGCTCTTTTGCTGGTTCTTTCGCGGACTTGCGTTGATTCCAATCTGGCTTTCTTCTTGCCCTTTAAGCGCGTTCAAAACGAAGGAGAAATATAGAATGGACAAATGGCTCAATGGCTTTCCAGCGTTGGCATATGTCAATCACCTGCACACCTGGGTGATTCTCAATAGTAATTCCGAACCCATTTCGTGGACTGTCGACACTCCGGAAGTGGCTTGGTTCTCCGAGTGGGTTTTGCGCAAGGCGAATCAAGCTCAGTTTAGAGGCAAGTACGTTGGGTCCAACTTAATAACGCGCCTGCAAAGGAGACCGTCTCTTTTATTGAAAGAGGCCGAGCTTTTATTTGACTCTACGGAATGTGCCCATCGGAATATTTGCGTGGGAGGCGTAATATGAAGAAATTGCCACGTTTGGATTCCGGTTGGGGGATTGCTGTGGTGCGAATGATTATGGGACTTGTGCTCATTCTGACCGGGTACGAGAAACTGACCTCTGGTATTCAGAGAGTCAGTGCGAGCATGGTCAAGAATCAAATTCCGTACCCGACAGTAATGGCGGTCTACATCACCGCGCTAGAGTTACTCGGTGGGTGTTTGCTTTTGATTGGTTTGGGAGGCCGCTGGTTGGGGCTCCTTTACATAGGTGAATTTTTAGTGGTGAGCTTTTATGTCCTGGTTCCCACACGAGGCTGGATGGATGCGCGCCTTCCAATCATGTTACTGGCAGGCGCATTGATGCTCTTCGTGTCCGGCTCTGGCAACGCATCCCTCGATTGCCTTTTGCGCCATCGGGAGAGGCGTTCGAGCTAACTCAGTGCCACGAACTGTTCCCCGAAGCGGCAGGCCAAGACTCAGCGCTGCTAAGCTTGGCGGGTGGGATCAATATCCGTCAGTATGATCTTGTCAACGTGGTGGCGCTAAGCGAAGCACCCGGTGGCCGCTTGCGAGAGCGTGCTGCAGGGTACTAATATCCGCCAATGCCGGTTGCGCAGCGTGTGCTCGGCGAGTGATAGAGATGGAGTTCATATGAAAACGATTGCCGTAAATTTGCTGGTGGCTCTTTTTCTCGCGCTAAGCGCTGGCGCTGGACACTCCGCGGCGGCGCCTGTCAGCTTGGAACAGGACAAAGCCGAGCAACTGAAAAGGATAGATACAAGAATAAAGCGACTTCAGGATGAAAAATCGTGCATCTCGGCGGCAACTACCAGGGAAGCGATAAGAAGTTGTCGGCAGCAATTTAGACCGATGCAGAAGTCGGGAGCGGTCAAATGAAATGCGGATCAACGATTCAATGGTCGTTCCCTATTCGGGTGCTGGCGGTTGAGAGACAAATGTTGGGTCCAACCAAGCCGCACGCAATCAACGAAGAGCAATGCATGGATCTTGTCGCCGCACGGAACGCATCCGTCATAGGGACAGATTCGACGACCGGTCTGAATTCTTCACCTTCTGATAGAGCGGTAATGAATCCGGTTTTGGGTGGCGATCAGTTACCCGACACGAGGATTTTCAGTCCTCTGCCGGTGGCGAGACTATGTGTCGGTATCTGTCGTCATGTGAATGAATCCAAACGTTTTGATCGACAGCCGTCGATTTCCCGATTCAGACACATTCGAGCAAATAGTTCTGGCAAAGTTGTAGCAAAGTGGTGAATTGCGCGGCGAGCTAATTCGACTTTTCCCTTGCGCTAGACCAAGGAGGCGGTGTCCCGCTAGGCTTGAAGGTTGCGACTCTGTAGCCTGTGACAGCATCCCGCTCCATGATCAATTCATAATGGAGACGCCCATGCGAACTTTCCACACTCAGATAGACATCATACATGCGTTCCTCTCCGGAAACAGGCTGGTATTCAACTAGCGATACGGAGAAGCCCTGCGGACGTAACTTCAAGAGGCTTTCCTTGAATGTTTCGCGAGTTACATGGCGCTTCGCGTTCTCGGATAACAAAGCGTAAGCGTTCTCAGCATCTTGGGTTACAAAGGCGTCTCGTCCGAACTGCAGCGCGATTTTTGTGGCGGCGACTTCGTCGTGCTGAGTCGGCCCCTTGCAGCCCATTAGGATTGCAATAACAACGAGAGCCGTAAGACGAAATCCCATCGGCAATTCGGGCTGGCAAGCTAATTAGAGACCGGGGAAATCTTACATTAATGCGTAAGGCGATGGCAAAAGCAGTCTAATCAGGGTTATGTTTCGCGTCGGATATGAGAGCGAAATGCCAGCAGCGTCGCAGAAGAATTGGGGATCGCGTCACCGCGACGCGACAGCCCTCTGACCAAACCGGTCGGTCGGACGTGCATCGATAACGGTCCTGATGCGTATATCAAGCGGCCTCCGCGGGGCAAGCTCGTGGGCCTGGCCCTTAGTCCCATTTCGATTATCTCTAGTAATCTCTACCAAGCCGGAACCGGAAATACTCCGCGAGCTATTGCTTTAACGCGTGATTCCTAACCCGTAGCGATTGATGATGTGGTCCGTGGAGCTCTACATCTTCCGTTCTGACTCCAATCGTCGTCTCCCGTAAATGTTGCCACGCTGTCGTATACGAAGTAATAAGCAGTGGAAAGTGAAACGAAAAAATTAACGGAAACTACTTTCGAGGTGTTTGGCTCCTCGGAAAAGATCCAACCGAGAGACGTACCCTTGCGCAGATCTTTAATGCCATCTATGCGTGCCGTTCGGCAGCCGTTCATGCTGGGACCATTGCGTCCGTGAAGGTGCGGATTGACGGTAAATCTTCGTTGCCACACGATTTTATTTCTCAGACAGCCCCACGAGTGGCCGCTGATGCGATTCTGAAAGTTATAGAGGGTGGTTCATTTCCTGATTGGAGCGATCTCCTTCTTGGGAATGGAGCTGTTTAAACTATACCTTTTTATCACGGCAGGTGTTCGTTAATCACGAAAATCGAACTTAAAGTCCCAAGCGCGTCCTGCTACTGAGATTGCCAGCGGCATTTGCCAATATTATATATCCGCAAAGCGTGGTCGGAAATTTATGAATAGGGGCTCCTATGCCGTTTACCAAATCCGCCGTCGAGTTGTTTATCTCAGCAAGGACTGCGGCTGTCACCCAATGCGGGGCGTCGGACCTGCGAACCATGATGCCGGAGACCGAGCATTGGCTGTCGGAATTTGGACTCGCCGTCATCTTCCATGACTTTCCTCCGACAGCCTTGCGCCCGTTCGTCATCAACTTCATCCGAAGGATTTACGCTGCCTTCCTTGAATACGATCTGGCTCGTCAAGAGGTCCTCAAATTACTCAAAGACAGCGATGGTCGTTGGTCTCCATACTTCGCGGCGCTCACGCACTTTGAGGTAGCTGTGTCGCAGCTATACCTCGCCTTAGATTCAGTGCGAAAGCTCAGGAACCATAATTTCTTCACCACAGGCGATGGCAGCCTTGAGGAAAACCTTAACCTCATCTATAACGCGAGCAAACACGAACTCGCTGGAACGGAGCTTCCCGTTTGGTTTACTGATGATGGCCTCGCTTGCTCGCAAGCTAAGGTCAGCTTTACCGATGTCGAGAACTTCATGCGGAACATGGCCGATGTAGTCAAGGCATTATGCAACCGAGAGATCGCCCTCAAGGCGCTGCAGTCTTGAGTGAAACTGCCAGCATCATGCAGTCTGCAATCAAGCGAATTTGCAGATCGCCCTTGGCCGATAATAATATCCGCGAAAAGTGTTCGATCTTAGTTGGATGGACAACATAGAAGCATGAGCAACGAAGAAAAGAAGCCGTTTGTGCTGGACTCATTGCCGGAGCACGAAAGGCCTTTGGGCCGAATAATCGCTGACGCTGACGGTCCGCGATACTCACCTCTGCGCTCGTTAGATGAAGCGCGAGCTGTTTCTGATGGCGTGGTCATCTTGCAGGGCGACGACGGTGGCCAAATCTACGTCGTATGTCCCGCCTCCGAAATTACATGCAGCGCTGAGGCACTTGATGCGTTGCTCCGCGACCTCGACCAGATTGCTTGGCCCGACAACGATCCCAGCATGGCTCGTATCTATTACGAGCGGCTAGCACAGGGTGCGGGTATCAGTGGTGGCATGGGTGGAGGTTTGGTCGCAGACGGACGATGGATTCATGATCAGTTCGTCAAAATGAAACTCTCCGGTCCAATTCGCGAGGTTCTTCGAGGCGCGAGGACTCGAATCAAGTGAGATGCGCTTCAACAGTCGCCCACCGGCGGCTCGCGTTGCCCGCACTCTGCGTTTGACGAAATGAACTTGATTATCAATCAAGTGCGAATTTACCGACTCCGGTTTCTGGGACGCACACTCGGTGCCAAGGAGAACATGACGCGCATTTTCGCCGGACCACGGCCGTAAGCGAGAACGTTATGAAAGTATCGAGAACCGTCGTTATAACGCTACTGTTTTCATTTCTTTTTCTGCCGCAAGCGCTCGGCGCGGAGGCACTAAAGAAGATTCGCATTGCCTCCAAGGCCCCGGGCGAGTCGCTGGTGCCCTACATGATTTCCCAGCGGTTGGGTTTTTATCGCGAAGAAGGTCTCGATGTCGACGTAATCGTCACCCGTGGCACGGTAGCCACGCAGCTCGTCGTGAGCGGTGCTGTGGACTACGACAACGGCGGCTCGATCCCAGCGATTCTCGGCGGTGCACGCTTGAAAATGCTCCAGGTGAGCACCGACAAACCGTCGCAGTATCTGGTGGTCGCGCCCAAGATCACCAACATCAAACAGCTCAACGGCAAGACTGTGGCGATCTCCGATGCGTCGGGCAACGCGACCTTGCTGTTTCGCGAACTACTGGCAAAAAACGGTGTCGCCATCGAGACCGTGCAGATGCGCGCGCTGGGGGATCCGTCGGTGCGCTTTGGCGCGCTTCTCTCCGGCACGGTGGACGCGACCATGATCACCATTGGCAACGCGCGCATTGCCCAGGCGAAGGGATTCCGCATTCTCGCTTACAGCGGCGATTATGTGTCTTCGCTGAGCGCGAATCTCGACGCCAGTGACGACAAGATCAAGAGCGCGCCCGACGAAGTTTATCGGGTGGTGAAAGCGACGTTGAAGGGGCAGCTCTTCTATCATCGTAATCCGAATGAGGCGGCCAAGTTCATCATGGAGGCGCTTCGGATCAACGATTTCAACGAAGCGAAGGAGATCTGGCGCGAGCGCGACAAGCAAGCTTCGGAGTTGGCGCAAATCGGTCGCGCCAGCGAAGAAGCCATGAGCGTCAACATCGAGCGTGTCCGCGAGCAGATGCGCGCCGTCGGCGCGATCAGCCGGATCAAAGGGCCTGTGACACTCGATCAGGTCTATGATTTCTCCTTCGTGAAGAAAGCCTACGACGACATTCGCGCCAGCAAGTTTGATCCGATGCGCTACGAATACAGCAAGAGAGCGATGTGACTGTTGGCTGCTTTCGGTATGCCAACCGATTCGCACTGACCGTGGAAACTCGGACGTAGAGAAAGGAATCACTCTTTGGCCGAGGGTTGCCCAACCGCGATGAGAAATTCACGTTAATATAAACGATGGAGGTGGAAGCATGTCACTGGTAAAGATTGTTGCTACAGGAGGTACAGTTGCGAACACTGTCACTGGACGGTTAAGCGTTGACGAGCTACTCCGAGACATTCCAGAAGCAAAAGAGATTGCTGACCTGGAGATTAGCGACGTGCTTCGCCTGGCTAGTCATGAGTTTACGCCATCGGAATGGCTGAAGATCGGTTATGCGGTGGCGGATGCGGCAGAGGATGATCGTGTCGATGGCATTGTCGTTACTCACGGCACACTCACAGCTGAAGAAACTGCTTACTTTCTGCATCTCGTGGTCAGGACCAGTAAGCCGATCGTGATAGTGTGCGCGCAGCGAAGGCATAAGATGTCGGGTAATGATGGTGATCGCAATTTTCTCGACGCACTGCGAATTGCCACTTCAGAATCGGCCCAGGGGAAAGGTGTCTTTGTCACTCTCGGTGAGGAGATTCATTCGGCACGTGATGTGGTAAAAACGAACCAGCGTCCGGGGGGATTTGTATCCCGAAGTTGCGGGATTCTGGGGCACGTGGAATCGGATCAGGTTACGTTCTATCGTGCTCCCATGCGCCGCCACACAGCGCACTCAGCTTTCAATATTCGCGAGCTGGCTCGACTTCCACGTGTCGATATTGTCGCGAGCTATCCTGGGGCAGATCACGTGCCAATACGCGCCCTGGTTGACGCGGGAAGTCAGGGGCTCGTGGTTGAAGGTTATGCATTCAGCGGTAAGCCAACGCTCTCCCAGCAAGAAGAACTGACGCGTGCGGTGAAGCAGGGTATCCCTGTTGTTTGCGTAAACAGAGGCCGCGGGGGACGGGTGCCAACGAGTCCGAAGAGTCTGTTTGTTCAGGGAGACGATCTAGTTGCGAACAAGGCGCGCATACTATTGATGCTCGCGCTAACACAAACTACAGATCGCCTGAAGTTGCAATCGATCTTCTCAGATTATTGATCGCCCTGGCGGAAAGCCAAGTCATTCCAATTAAGATCGCTTACGCAACCATCTCCGGCATTCGCCTACCGCTCTGGATCGCCGAGGAGGCAAAGCTCTACAAAAGACGGCTTCCGGATTCCGATCTGACGGCGATTACAGCAGATGGAATCGGCCCGACACGAGGATTGGCAATTCTGATAGCACGTTTATCCGTTGAATATTACAGCGGAAGTTTTCTGCTTTGCTGCCACTTTGCCAGAAGAAAAACCGCCGAGAAAACGAATCAAGTCAGGTCTGACAGATCGAATTCTAAACGGTCAGGGGACTGCCTCTCACCGTCAATCCGCGCCCGCGTCAGTCCCCCATTCCGTTTAGCTAAATGTGCCTTAGGGTTGTGCCGATATTCCCCTCCAGAGGGACACAATGCCGGCCTTAGCAATCTGCGAATCCTGTGGAACAAAAAACTCTCCCAATCGGAAGACATGCTTATCCTGCGGTGCCGAGTTTAGTAGTGGTGGAAGTCTAGCGGACGGGATTGAGCAGTGGCCGGAGCCACAACAGCCGAAGATAGATTGGTTCAAGGGAGGATTACTTGGTTCGGCTGCACTGATTGCTTTTTCTATTTTCTATCACTATGTCATTGCGCCGCCACGGATTGAGCAGATCACATCGAAGCAAGCTGTTCGATCTGAAAGTACACCTAACACTAGTCAGAGAGCAGAAATACCGCAGAATGAACCGGGTATTTCGTTTTCAGAGGAACGAGAAAAAGCTGCACGGGAACTAACGCGAGCGCAAGAGGAGTTTGAAAGAACACTTAGAGAGGATAATGCAAGAGCGGAGGCAAAGCAGCGTCAGGAACAACTAACACGAGAAGCCCGCAACAACGAAATGAAGATGAGATTGGCCCTGAGTTCATGCCTTGCTCAAGCGAATAACGTGCATTTCAACAACTGGAACTACACTTGTACACGCCAAGGTCGACCGAAAGGATGCATGCTTTTGGCCCCTGTCGCATCGAACTTAGAGCAAGGCCACCGAGCTGCAAGGGATGAATGTTTCAGGATGTATCCTCCAGATACGAGGTATGGTCGTTAGCTGATGCACCGATTGGCGAACCCTTACCGAAGTGACTGTCTGCACCCGTCAGCAATCGCATCTTGAGGGTTGGCGTAACACATTTCTGGCTTTGTCTTTTGGTAGAATTGGCCGCCCGGTACGTGAAAGATGCAGCGCTCGCCGTTGTACGGCGTGAAATTTCCCTTGATCGGATAGATGCCGGGGCAATCCCAAGAGTTGAATGCGGGGCGAACTCCGGATTGAGCGCGTTGGACCACCGGCTTGCGAGCGGCGAGATACCCTTGCAGCGCCGCAAGTTCACAGGCTGCACTCTCTCTTGGACTGACGTATGCGCAGGCACTAAGAACCGCGCGTTTGCATTCGCTCCACTCCTCAGACATCGGAGAGCCAGGGCAACTTTGTGATTCTGCCCGTTTGGGTGAAAGCGGTAAGATAGCCAAAGTGAAGACCATTGCGAGAAGGAATTTTTTCATTGTGTTGTCCATTCCAATAAGTTCAAGTGGTGGCAATTAGCGAGGCTCATGCCATGCGCGGATGCTGACTAAGAGCGCAAAAACAGCACATAAATCCCTTAGAAAAGTGCTATTTTCTGTCACCACCGACAATGCCCGGGACATGGAAGGCGCAATTCACAAGAAAAAGCGCGCGGTATTCGATATGCTTAACCCATGGCAGGCATCCGCGGCAGATCCGGCCCACCCGGCAACCAGAACGCTTTTAGACACGGCTTAGCGGCAGTTAATCAACGCCGTCTCACCGGCGCTCTCACCGACGACGAGAAAAGCATCCGCGCCGACATTCCGTCTGGCTTGATCACCGACAAGGGCGGCGAAGCGTAGATCAGCACAGCCATGCGCGTGCTTGCCGAGATCATCGCCAGCGACGTGTCGTTGCTGGTGAGGTTCAACCAGGCGATTGAGGGCGTTATCCAGAACAACCTGAAGGCGAGAACAAAACCGAACGGGAGCACACCGCTGTAGATGTGGGATTTGAGCAAAGCTCAAGTGGTAAACTGTTTCCGGCGGTGTTTTGATTTAAAAAGG
>Ga0207707_10003744_pt1 | contig 13477 bp, 9 predicted proteins | sample KBSC83BmetaG_FD_184336 | JGI IMG/M metagenome (GOLD analysis project Ga0207707, IMG submission 184336) | Corn rhizosphere microbial communities from Kellogg Biological Station, Michigan, USA - KBS C8-3B metaG (SPAdes) (version 2) | ecosystem: Host-associated > Plants > Roots > Rhizosphere ...
CCCGCCCGCCGCCTTTGGTGAAGATGTCAAAACGGCCTGCCGCCGAATAGTCGCTGCGATGCGCGATCATCCGCGTTTGATCGGCGGCACCGACCGCCTCGACACCATGATCATGGATGCAGTTCCTGGTGAACTCATCTCAAAGGTCGGCGCCGAAGGCGTCTGGCTCTCGGCCGTGTTGCCCTGCGGCAAATTTCCCAGGGGGCTTGCCATTGCTCTGAAGATCGAGGACGGCGACGACCGCCGCGGCCGCCCCGTTGCTGCGGTTGAGGCCCTCAGGCAGCTGCGTGTATTGCCGAAGGATGCGCTTGGTGAACTTTCACCAATGAAGATCAAAAATCGTCGCGGCGACCTCGTCGGCCGCGTTGAGGCGAGCTTTGAGCTGAACTGAACATTCGCTTTTCCGGACCTCGTCTCTTGGTGAATATGCCATAAGGCTAGTCGTCACCGATCGTTTGGGAAACTCCAATGTGCGCTTCGTGTCTCACTTAAATGTTCTCCGTTTTAAGATCTGGTATTTCACAAAGGACATAAAGTTTTTCAGAAAACTCACAAAGAACCGAGCAGCTAAGGCCCGCCAAAGGCTTCGCTATTCGAAGATCAATCGACAGAACAATCTCTCGCGGGTTCATCACTCTCGCACAGAGACATCTTTTGTCCTGCCGGCCCTCACCAACCGGCAGATGGTCAAATCACGATCAGCACCCGCACCGCCAAGCCGGGCACGACCGTTATAGTGATCATAACACACGTTTGATCGTTTGTCAAGAGATTTTTTTGCCGTCGTGAGAGAGTCAGCCGAAAATGATCTATCGTCCAACTTACTAGGGCGACGTGCCGTCGATGAGCGGCCGCATTTGGCCGATATACTGATCAAGCGGCGCGATGCTGTAAAGAATTACTTCCAGCGATTTGTCGGGAGAGCCATTCTCGAGTGTGACGGTATAACCGGCAAACACATCACCGGTGTCGTCGGCTCCCCAAAAGAGAAAGTTGTGATCGTTCAGATTAAGCATCTTGCGCATCAGCGCCGCGCCGTCTCTGGCCTTGTTGACGTTAATATATCCACCCTTGTAATAAGGGTAGATACGAAAACCGATGGTTTGGTCGGCCGACACACCAACGACGACCTCGAAGCCTTCGGCATTGGCGAAGCCACCCTTTTTTACGGCTACAAAGTTAAAGGGCTGCTTGTCGCTCTGTCGAAAGGCGATCTCGATCCCCTTCTTCGGGCCTGAGTCGATAAGGAGCTGACGCAGCCTTTCGCGCGTCGCTACCCGGTCCGCGTCCTTTTGGGCCTGTGTCTGCGAGATGCCGGCGATAGCGCAGACTGCCATGAGGACGGCTGCCGCGAGGAGTCTGAGTTTCATACTATGTGCTTCTCCTTTGAGCGAACTGAAGGCGGGAATATTTATAGAGCAGACGGAGCCGGTAGTCAATCCTTTCTCATTTCTAGGCAGCGGCCGGTTGCCCATACAGGCGCTCGAAATCTTCGTGGCCAAAGGCGCGGTCTAGCCACATGTTAGTGAGCTTTTCCTGGATGCTGTTTGCGCGGAGGCGTTCGTTGAGATTTTTGAAATCGACAAAGTCGAGATGCTGGTCCTGGTTAAAGCAAGAGAAGACAAAAAACTCTTCGCCGGTGTGCGGGTTGACGTGCCGCTGCAGACACTGGGCACAGACCTCTTTCATCATGCACTGCATCGGTGAGTTTATAGAGCCGATGGCGACGTGATGTTGGTTGAGATACGGTTTGAGAGTAGTGTGTCGCGCCTCGCGGACGCCGTTCATCATGCGGTCCGAGCCGATGGCGATGATACGGTCGATGTCTTTAAGATCTACTTTTGCATCGCCGAGCTTTCCTTCGGCGTAGGCGATCATCGCCTGAACGATATTTCCGCGGTGATGCGCGTCCTGCGGCCGCTGCGGCATTATCTCGTCGCCAAAATCTGTGGCCCAGACGACCTGATCGGTGGCGTTCTCGATCTCTTCGCGTTTGAAAAGGTCGATGCCGTTCTTATATCCGGCGAAATAAACGACGTGGTTTTTCTTTTCGCGGAGCGCGCGCGCGATCGAGAACAAAACGGCATTGCCAAGGCCGCCGCCGGCGAGAAGAACGGTCTCATTTTCCGGTATCTCGGTCGGCGTCCCGGTTGGGCCCATGACCAGGACCTCTTCGCCCTCTTTGAGTAACGAGCAGAGACGTGACGATGTGCCCATTTCGAGGACGATCATCGAGAGGAGGCCTTTTTCCTCGTCGACCCACGCGCCTGTAAGAGCGAGCCCTTCCATAAGCATTCTCGTTCCGTCGATGACTGGTGCAGAGGTCTCAAAATTCTGCAAACGATAAAACTGTCCGGGCTCGAACTTGCGAGCCTGAAGCGGCGCTTTGACCACGACATCGACGATGGTCGGCGTCAGCCGTTCGACCCTTACGACATAGGCGCGAAGCTGGTCGTCGAGCGTCGCGACCAACTTGTCAAAGATCGAGTCGCGTTCCCACTGAGTTGTACCGCCAGTGTCCCGCCGGCTGCCCTGGAGGCGAGACGCCGGGACAGCGGCGCTACCCTCGTTTGCAAAAAGCTCGACAACCTTTGGATAACCAAATTTTGCCGAGGCCATCGCCTTAACGACGTTTCCAGCATATTGCGGATGGTTGTCGCCATAGTAAGAAATGAACTTTCCTTCGTGCTCGTAAGACGTGAAAAAGCCGGTCTCGCCTTTCGCAGTGGGCACGACGTGAAACGCGCCGTCGTCGCCGCGTTCGAGTTTGTGCGGCAGGAAAAATTGACGCCATTCGTCGAGCTTAAATGTGCCCGGCTTTTCCTTTTCGTAAATGACATTGGGCGAGGTGCCGGCCGCGACACAAACCGTGCGCGCCGGAAACTCGTTCATCTCGCCCGTGTGATCGAATTTGCCGTTTTCGGCATTGTAATTTAGTCGCTCGAAGATGAGCGCTTTCACCGCGTTGAACTCGTCCGGCACGGCCTCATTCGGGTTCATGCACTCGATAAAATTGATGCCTTCTTCGAGAGCTTTTTGGACCTCTTCGTGATTCAGCCTGTACGCCGGCGAATCCTGCAAACGCTTGCGGTAGACCAGCGATACGCCGCCCCATGAGCGGACAAGCGGGATGAAATTGGGCTCGACACCTTTCGCGGCAGCACGAGCGCGCTCCTCACGGATCGCGCGGCCGTGGACGAGAAATTCGTCGAGGACGGCGCGTTCCTCGTCGTCAAATTTCGACCGAGTATGCTCTTCACCAAATTGTGCGACGACCTGCTCGTATTTGGCGAGCATTTTTTCGACCTGGACCGGATAGTAGGCAAACAGCTCGGTCGCCGTGTCGATGCCGGTCAAACCGCCGCCGATGACGACGGCCGGAAGGCGGACCTGAAGGTTCGACAAAGTATCTTTTTTGAAAGCGCCGGTGAGCTGCAGCGCCATCAGAAAATCCGACGCCTGGCGGATGCCGCGGATGAGATTGTTCTTCATCGGCACGATCGTCGGCCTGCCGGCTCCGGTCGCGATGGCGATGTGGTCAAAGCCAAAGTCCCATGCGTCTTCGATCGTCAGAGTGCCGCCAAAACGAACGCCGCCGTACGCACGAAATCGCTTGCGGCGCGACAGCATAAGCTGGACCATCGTGAGAAAGTTTTTGTCCCAGCGGACCGTGATGCCGTATTCCGAAACGCCGCCGAAACCGGAAAGGATGCGGCGGTCAAGTTCTTCAGTAATTTGCGCGATGTCGCGCACGGGCATCGGACAATTGCGGCCGAGATCGCCGGTCCATTCCTCGGGCAGCGGCTCGATCTTGAGGCCATCGACGCCGATGACGCCAAAGCCCTCGTTGATCAAATAATGCGCAAGCGTGTAGCCGGCGGGGCCGAGGCCGACGACGAGGACATTTTTGCCGTTGTAGGGCGACGGATGCTGGCGCTCGGCGTTGAGCGGATTCCAACGCGTAAGTAGGCTGTAGATCTCAAAACCGAAGGGCAATTTTAGAACATCGGTGAGCGATGCGGTCTCGGCGAGCGGAATGTTAACGGGGTCCTGCTTTTGAAAGATGCAGCCCTTCATGCAGTCATTGCAGATGCGGTGACCCGTGCCGGCGCACATCGGGTTGTCGATGGCAACCAGCGCGAGCGACGCGATCGGATCGCCCTGGCGCTTGAGCAGGTGCATTTCTGAGATCTTTTCATCAAGCGGACATCCGGCGGTCGAGATGCCGAGCGGATTTTTTTTAAAACTGCCGTCGGGGTTGTGCAGGCCGGTCGAGCAAGAATCCTTGTCGCGTTCGTGACAGATCAAACAGTAATCGGTTTCGTAGAGCGCGTCGCGCATGGTGCCGCGGTCGTCGGTCAATTTGAATCCGTCGCGGCGGCGAAGCTCGCTCTCGGCACCGCGCATGAGGTTGTGGAGCTTTGGCTCGGGATGGATCAGATGAACGAGGTTTTGATAATCGAGCGCGTGTGGCGTGCGAAAGCTGTACCAGCGTTTTGTTTTCTTAAAAAAGGCGGCGGCCGACCAGGCTTCGACGAGATGAAGCGCGGCCTTGATGATCAGCAGATCGCCGGTCGCGTCTTCCTCAAGAATATAATTTGTGAAGAGCCTCGCAAATGTCTTGTCCTTCGCCTTGTCGTGGGCCTTGTTTACTTTTGCAACCGTCGCGGCAACTGATGCTCCCACTTCAGAAGCCCCGTCGCTACCGCTTCCGGTTCTGACAAGAGCTTCTTCGGCGTCGAGAAGCTCGGCGGTCATTTCGGCGATCGACAGCTCCTCGTCGCGGACGAGCGTGTCATCAAAGCCATAATTGCGTAGCTCCGTCAGTCCGATCCAAAGCTCGTTGACGTTAAGATCGGCTATCTGCTCGGCCTTGTACCGCTTGATGGCCCGCCGCTGAACAAAGAATTTGTAACGCCAGACAGGGTTCTGAACGAGGATCTCCTTTTCGAGCTCGCCGCGATCGGTCTCGATGCGGAACATTTTGGCAATAAATTCCGATAGAAACGGGGCGGCGTCGGTTATTACCTTTGACGCGGCCCTTTTCTCGAAACCTATTCCACGTGCGGACGTGTATTTTTTAAGGGCATCGGCGACAACGGGTTCGTGTTCATGCAAAAAAGCGTGAAAAACGTCGGTCAATTCTGAAAGCTTTACGGCATCAAACAGGTCCGAGAAACGAAACCCCGCGACGCCAAGCTCAAAGTCGTGGCCGGCGCGGGATGATCCGTTTTCGGGATTGGTGGTCATATTAGGTATTTCTGGTGAACAATCTGACAAAAAATGTAAATAGTTATAATACCACCCGGGCCCTGCTCAAGGCCAATAAACACGCGGTTTGAGGCGGTTTTAGAAGGCACGTTGACGGCTTGGCGGGCGCCAAATTTTGGTGAAAAATCGTCGCGGATGTGCTATAAACGGGTTTGTATCGAATAATTTAGGAGTCAAAGATCTTTTGCTTTAGAACGAAGCATTTCACGGCGGTATGGATAACGATCAGAGGCTGACGCCTCTCCCAGCTTCAATTAGCGACCTGCAGACGGCCTCGCACAACTATTCGCCTGCTTATACGGGCTTTTACGACGATGAATCGATCGAGGGGAAGCGGTCAATCAGGCAGTATATCAACGTCGTTTACAAGCGGCTCCCGATCATTCTTGCGATCACATTGATAGTAACCTCTGCCGTTGCCTTGTATATGTTTCGCCAGCCGCCCGAATATCTGGCAACGACACAGATGCTGATCGAGCCGCCAAGAAACCCGATCACAGGTAAGGACTCGATAAACATCAATTTCGGCTCGGACATAAATTATCAGAACACTCAGCTGCAGCTCTTGCACAGTCCCGACCTGATGAAGGACGTGGTCGTCAATCTCGGTCTGTATCGCGACCCGGATGTTTTTGGCAACCAAAATCGAGGTCTGCTTTCGAGCCTTAAGTCGATCATCTCAAGAGGGAAGCCCGGCGCCGGGAAAGACGACGTGCTGCCGGTCGTCGAACAGGTTCCGGATTCGAACGGGGATAAGCCAAAGGTCGTGCTCTCGCCGGAAGAGGAGACGCGCGCGAACACGTACACGGGAATTCTTCTGGGCGGGCTTTCGGTCGACCCGGTCGAAAGGACAAACATTGTTAACATCAGCATAAAATCCGAGAACCCCGCGGTCGCAGCGAACGTTGCCGACGGAATCGCGAGCACCTTCAAAGAGCAGGATGCCGAACGGCAAAGCGCCGGCGCCCGCCAGGCATTTGAAGATCTGAAAAAATCGATCGACACCCTGACAGAGTCTATCAATAACGATGAGGCCAAGCTCATCGTCGAGATGAAGGACCATGACCTGGCGCTAACGGGTGACAAAGGAACAGATCTAAGCGCGACACGGCTGCAGGGTCTCAGCGAGACGTGGATGAAGTCGATGGAAAGCCGCCGCCAGCTCGAGGCACGATATAACGCCGCTGTTCAGGCAAATGCTCGCGGCGAAGCCGTGAATATTCCGGACATAGCCGAGAGCAAGATATATCAGGATGCGGTCCGGCTGAATCGAGAGCGGAAAGCCAAGCTGCAGGACGACATTCGGGCGGTGCAGACGCAGGAAAATGAGCTCGAGACCAAGTACAAGGCAAATAGCACCAAGTGGCAGGACATTCATCCGGAGCAACAGGCACTGAGAGCGCAGATCGATTCGCTTAAGGAACGCGAAGCCCGGATGCAAAACGAGGTCGATAACATTACGACCCAGGAGCAAAAGAAAACCGAGCAGACTGCTGTTTCGGGCGCACTCACCTCGCTCAAAAGTCAGCTCGACGCCGCTGAGACTCAGGAAGCTCAGTCAAAGGCGGCGTATGATCAGGAAGCTCAGGCTGCAAACACACAGGGCATCGCTAATACGGAACTCACGACCTTAAAGCGACAGATCGAGACCAACCGGACGCTGCTTGACACTTATACGCAGCGGCAGAAGGAACAGGAACTTGCGATCGCGAGCAACAAGCCGAACAATATCCAGGTCTCGGCAAATGCGGTCACGCCGACCTCGCCGATCGGGCCGCAGCGCGGGCGGAATATTTTTATCGCGTTTCTCGTTTCGTTTGCCGCCGGCATCGGTCTTGCGTTTTTGCTCGATTACCTTGACGACTCGGTCAAATCGTCCGACGACATCGGCCGCCATCTTGGTCTGCCAACGCTGGCGCTTATTCCGCATTATCTATCGGCCGACCGGCGAAAGCTCGCGCTCGCGCCCGCCAACGGTAACGGAGATTCGTCCGCCACGGCGTTGATCGCTCTGCAGGAGCGGAATTCACCGACGGCTGAAGCCTATCGGCATCTGCGAACATCGCTCTTGTTCTCGTCTGCCGGGAAGCCGCCACAGACAATATTGATAACCTCGTCGCAGCCCGCCGAAGGCAAGACTACGACCGCCATTAATACGGCGGTGACGTTGGCCCAGGCTGACGCCGATGTCGTCGTGATCGATTGCGACCTGCGCCGGCCTCGTGTTCACAACTATTTCGGTCTGGAAAATTCGCGCGGCTTGACCAACTACCTCTCAGGCGAGCGCGATACAGATAGCCTGATCAAATCATACGCAGAGCTGCCGCGTCTGAAAGTGATCACAAGCGGGCCGATACCGCCGAACCCGGCGGAGCTGCTCAGCTCCGACGAGATGAAGGAACTGCTGATCTCGCTCAAAGGTAAGTTTCGGCACGTGATCATCGACTCGCCGCCGGCTATTTCGTTCACGGACGCGGCCATATTGTCGACGATAGTGGATGGTGTCGTGTTGGTGGCGATGGCGAACAAGAGCTCGATACATCTGATGAGGCGATTTAAACAGCGCCTTGGCGGCATCGGCGCGCGGATCTACGGTGTCGTCCTGAACGGAATCAAGTCCGGCTCGATCGAGTATGAATACTACGGCGCGGGCTATTACAACTACTACAAGAACGCCGACGACATGTCGACACCTGTAATGGAAGACGTCGAGACCGTGCACACGACGAATGGACGAGGTGTCTAGGTTTTTAAGAAGCGAGTGAGCGCATCTTCCCATGGCGGAAGCGGTGTGAGGCCAAGGCGTTCGCTGAAGAGACATGCAAGCTTTGAGCTGGTCGGCCGAGGGGCGGGCCGGCTCAGATCTTTTTTGGAGACCGGTTCGACGAGAGCTTTGTCAAAACCGCCGATCTCACAGACCTTTTCTATAAACCCGAGATAGCTCGTTCCCTCACCCGCATTCGTTACGTGATAGGTACACGGCAGATCAAGCTCGGCTAGCTCGCGCAAGCGTCTGGCGAGGTCGTCGGCGTAGGTCGGTGTGCCGAATGAATCAGAGATCGCTTTGACCGGTTTTCCCTGTGCCAAGAGCTCGTGCGCGACGCTGAGGAAATTGGTGCCAGCGCGGCCAAAGATCCATCCGCTGCGGACGATGATCGAGCGGGCGTAGGTGTTTCGGGCAAGTATCTCGCCGTAGCGTTTCGTCGTTGCGTACACGCCGTGCGGCTCCGGGTTATCGCGCTGCGTGTAAAAGCCCCGGTTTGCACCGTCGAAAACATAATCAGTCGAAACAGTGACAAAGCCGGAGTCGAATTTACGACAGGCGGCAGCGAGATTTTCGACGCCGGTCGCGTTGACGTCGTATGCGAGCTGCTTCTCGATCTCGGCGCCATCGACATTCGTGAACGCAGCGCAGTTAAGAACTGCATCCGGTCTGATGTCGCCGATAACTCTCTCGATAGCCATGGAATCCGAAATGTCTAGTTCCTGTCGAGGCAGTGCGATCAGATCGTCGCCGATCGCTCGGCAATACTCGGCCGCCGCCCGCGCGACCATTCCGTTGGCTCCGGTGACAAGGACCTTCATTTCCTAAACGGCGGACTCGAGACGCGCTCCGTACATTGCCTGATAGTAGCCGCGATATTCACCGCCACGGATGTGATCGATCCATGCCTGGTTTTTGAGATACCAGTCGATCGTCGTCCGGAGACCATCTTCCCACGTCATCCGCGGTGACCAGCCAAGCTCGGTCTCGGCCCTGGTCGGATCGATCGCGTAGCGGCGGTCATGGCCCTTGCGGTCCTCGACAAATTTGATGAGACTGTGCGGCTTGTCGAGTGCGTCAAGGAGCGACCGGACGACATCGAGATTTCGACGCTCATTCCGCGCACCGATGTTGTAGACCTCGCTGGACCGTCCCTTTTCATAGGCAAGCCAGATCGCGCGGCTATGGTCGTCGACATAGATCCAATCGCGGACATTTTTGCCGTCGCCATAGACCGGCAGCGGCTCGTCGTTCACCGCGTTGGCGATCATCAGCGGAATGAGCTTTTCCGGAAACTGGCGTGGACCGTAGTTGTTTCCGCAGCGTGTGACGACTGTGTCGATGCCGAACGTCTCGCGAGCGGCGCGGACCATGAACTCGGCTGCCGCCTTTGAGGCCGCGTATGGCGAATTTGGCTGGAGCGGAGAGGCTTCGGTGAAATATTCATCGGAGTCTTCGTCAAGGCTGCCCATCACTTCATCGGTAGAAACCTGCACAAAACGCCGGGCCTTTTTTTCGCGTGCAGCGTCCAGTAAGACCTGTGTCCCGAGAACATTTGTCCGCAAAAACTCTGCGGCCGAGCTGATGCTGCGGTCGACGTGCGACTCGGCGGCGAAATTAAATAACGCGTCACAGCCCTCAGGCAATGCCGCCAGAACGCTCTCGGCGTCGCAGATGTCGCCTTTTATGAACTTATGCCGTGAGTCATCGACACCGGTGAGATTCTCGAGATTGCCGGCATAGGTGAGCGCGTCGAAATTGACGATATTGACATCCTGCGTTTCATCGAGAACAAGCCTGACAAACGCCGAGCCGATAAAGCCGGCGCCGCCGGTGACAAAAATACCCTTCATTTTTCCAATCGCCTCATCTGGCCGAGCAGCAGATCGGCATATTTTCGTGGTGAGTCTATATTGCGGATGACGACCTTGCCGCCATCTTCGCTCGCGTTGTCTATGACCAGATCGCCGAAATTTAAAAGGCGCTGATAAAGGCCGGACGATACAGTCACGTCCTGGATGCGTGTGATCGGAATGTTTCGCGTCGTCTGCGACAAAAGACCGCTGTCGATCTCGATCCGCGTGTCGGTCAGCTTGTACCGCACAAGACGCTGGCGCAGATTAAAGTAGGCCGGTACCAAGAGCAGCAGCAACGCAAAGACGACCGATATCCAGATCGGGATCGGGGTTAGGACGCTGAGTAAAATTACAAGAAAGAGGCCACCCAAAACCGCGAGACCATAACCGATCTTGACGAATTTCAGCGTCGGGCCGATCACGAAGACGGCAGGTTCGTCATCAGTCTTTGCCGGCGCGGCAACATTGCGTCTAACGACGCGTGTCTCATCCTCGGCCTCCAGCAGACGGCCGCATTTCTGGCAATAGACCGCATCGTCGTCGTTTTGCTTTCCGCATTTGTTGCAGTACATGATCGGGCTCGTTGAAATGATATCGCAACTGGCGACACCAACAAAAAAGACCGTTTTTTCGAACGGTCTCTCAAGCAGCGTAATTTCCAGGTCGGGTTAACACTCGGACCGGGCGATCAGTGTTCGAATGCGCCGGTCCGGGCCTTTCTCAAACACGCGCCCGCAAGGGTCAGCATTATAACGGCGATCAAAAACTGTACCGGTAACGGGCCTCCGCCAAGCGCCAAGAGCTCGATCGTGCGAAGCAGCGAAAGACCGCCCACGAGTGCAAAAATGCCGGTAAGAAAATAGAAGAGGGATCTCATCTATTGTTGTCTAATCGCGACGGCTCACTGATTGACCAGCGTCAATCTGCCATCGGGCAGCCGGATGGTCAGAACGCCAGGCTCGTAGACGGCCAGAGGACGCGATTTTTTCTGTTCAAGTTTCGATGCCACCTCGCCACTTACGCGTTTTGCCGACTGAACGTACTGCGGATCAGAGATCATGTTGTAGCGGGCCGAAATGCGGCGAACATATTCCAGCGTCTCGCGGTAAGGCGGGATCTGGTTGCCGTATCGCGTGACGGCATTCTCGCCGGCGTTGTAGCCGGCCAACGCTAAGTTGACATCGCCGCCAAACATATCGAGCAGGAAACGCATATATTTGACGCCGCCCTCGATATTCTGACGCGGGTCGTAGATATTGCCGACACCCATGCGACGGGCAGTGTCGGGCATAAGCTGCATCAGTCCCCGGGCACCTTTCGGCGAGATGGCACGCTGCTTAAATGTTGATTCCTGATGCATCTGCGAATAGATCAGGAGCGGGTCGATGGCGTATCGCCGGGCCGAATCGACAATGTACGAGTCGACGGCCGCGTCGCCGGTCGTAAATCCCCGCAGGCCGATATTCGAACCCATCGCCAGCTTTGTTGCCGGCATTGCAAGCGCCGTTGACGTGCTGAGCGACGGCGTCGCCTGGACCGTTTTCTTGACCAATTTGTCTTCGGTCACGACGACCCATCTGCCCTGCGCGTTTCGCTTCTTAAAGAGTCGAGGTGCGGGCGGTGCGGGCGGTGTGAGCACATTCACGCCGCGGGACGTGTCAAAATCGTCAAAAACGTGGTCGGCGCCTTGCGAAAATGCCGAAACGCTTAGGCAAAGACACGCGGCCGCGATGAGTGCGAGCTTTTTCATTGGAGGGTACAGGTGACAGAGCCCAAGCCGAGGTGGTTCGGAGGCTAAATAGTAGAAACGGCTAAAGGGAAGGGTGTTCCAACTAGCTATAAGGAGTTTAAACTGTGTTTGACGTCGGCGTCAAGCTTTCCGCGATTTGGGCATTGGATCAATGTTCCACGCTGCTCCAATGAGCCAAAACTGACTCTATCTGAACTTCCTTGTGCTTCGACTGACCGACGGGCCCGACTCGAGCTTAAAACGATGGGTCTACTGCTCGGCGACCTGGTATTGCTCCAGCTTTCCATCGGGCATTTCGAAGGTCCAGGCCCTGAGGGATTTGTTTGGAAACCGAACGATAAAGACACGCAGCGTCATGCCGCCGCGAAGGCCCTTGTTGACCTGTGTGAATGACTGCGGCGGTCCGAGCGGGCCGAGGCTGGAGGCAAAATCTTTTAGCGCCTGGTCGCTGAAATAAAAATTTGCGTTTGACGTGAACAGCGAGCGGTCGATCGTACCTTTCTGGAGGCCTTCAAAGATAGCACGCGCCTGGGCGGTTTTCGCCGGGGTCTCAGCGTCGGTGGTCGTGAACATCAAGGGCGCGATGCCGCCGGCGATAGCGCTGGCTGCTCCGGCCGCATCCTGGTTGGTTAGGACGGCGATAGCGACTTTGTCGTCGGGAAAGACCATGTTTTCGGATGTAAATCCCGAGACCTCGCCGCTGTGCTCGATCAGTCGATGGCCGCCTGAATTTCTTACGTCGACGCCAAGACCATATTGAGTACCAACACCATTCCTTAGCACTACTTCGGTCTCAAATTGGCTGTACGAAGTGGGCTTTAACAACTTTTGGTCGATGATCGAAATGTCCCACTTGGCAAGGTCGCTGGCCGTCATCGCCAGCTCGCCTGCGGCAAAGAGCCAGCCGGGACCTTCTTTTGGTGCCGGCCGCAATGGGCCGAGCGCGTATCGCATGTAGCCGGTCGGGTCGCTTTCTGTCAGCCGAGCTTTGTCGATGTCAGTTACGCTCTTCATTCCGAGCGGGACAAAGATCTTCTGTTTCAAATAATCAACCAGCGGCATGCCGGCGGCCTTTTCGGCGATGAGACCGGCAATAACGAAATTAGTATTGCTGTACTGCCATTTCGTGCCCGGTTCGAAGTCGAGCGGTATCCTTGCCCACTGGTCCAGTATCTTTTGCGCGTCGACGGGCTTGAGCATGCCGGGCATGACATAGTCCTGCGGCCAGTAGTCCTGATATCCGGAGGTGTGCGAAAGCAATTGTCGGATGGTCACCTCGTTCGCACGCGTCAGATCCGGAAGATATTTTCCGACTTTATCATCGAGTGAAAGCTTGCCTTCCTCTTGCAGCATGAGGATCGCGGTTGCCGTAAACTGCTTGCTGACCGAGCCGATGCTGAATCGCATGTCGGTCGTCGCGGGCGTCGAGGGTTCGAGCTTCGCATTGCCATAGGCCTTTACAAATGCGATGCGGCCGTCTTTGACCACCGCGACCGATGCAGCCGGAACGCCTGTGGCTCTTAACGCATCGGCGGCGACGGCGTCGATCTTTTGCGCGATATCCGGCGGCAAGCTGTTCTGCGCAACACCAGAAACGGCGGCGATCATGAGTAGGACGATCGCGAGAAGAAAAGTGTGTGATCTGGTCATAAAAGAGCTTTGTTAATGCTGGGCTTGAAATTATTCTGCCAACCTTACGGATTATTTTATTTGGTCGTATTCCTTTTTAGCCTCGACCAGTACGGGCAGGTCCTGATCAGCATCCTTCCAGGCGGCGAAAAAGTTTTGATACTCGGTCCGGGCCGTCGACATATTGCCAGCAAGTGCGGAGGCACA
>Ga0207707_10003746_pt1 | contig 13476 bp, 18 predicted proteins | sample KBSC83BmetaG_FD_184336 | JGI IMG/M metagenome (GOLD analysis project Ga0207707, IMG submission 184336) | Corn rhizosphere microbial communities from Kellogg Biological Station, Michigan, USA - KBS C8-3B metaG (SPAdes) (version 2) | ecosystem: Host-associated > Plants > Roots > Rhizosphere ...
GCAGGCGCCGGCGTCTGATCGCACCAGCGCAGCAACGCAGACAACGGATAGCCGTCGGGCCGCAGCTCGCCGCGACCCCGCAACAGGCGAGGCAACGCCGCAGGGCCGCGATCACCAAGAGCGTGCAGGTCCAGCTGCCGGGCGAACAACAAGCCCGCCGCCGGCACCCCGAAATCCGCCGGCGTCAACCAGCCGGCTACCTCACCGAGCCGCGCCGGCTCCAGCGCCAACGCCGCCACCAACGCCTGCTCCGCCAACCGAACGTCGTCCACACGCGGCAGCCAACGCAACAGCCGTACCAAAACCGTGACCAGCGACGAAACCGCAGGTCAGCGACTTGAGCACGAGGCGTACCAGAACCGTAACCAGCACCGTCCCGCCTTCGGCGACAACGAAACCGACCGTTCCACGCAGCCGCTGGCCACGCGTACGTCGGCGTCGAAGCCGCGCCCCACAAGTCGCCAAGGGCCACCGGTCTGGGATCGCAGCACCCTCGACGCGCTACCTCCACGCCGATGGTCGCTCGACTATGCGTTGCCCGTAATCACCCGCGCAACCGAGGCTGCCCACGCGCGGGTGAAGCTGCTCGGCGGCTTGGTGCCGCCGTCGGCGGCCTCCGCGCCGCCGGTCGCCGACCCTTCGAAATCGCGCTCGGGCGACTCCATCAACGAACCGCCCAGCCACCAGCGGAGCGAAGGCCACGACCCGAAATGCCGTACTCACCGACCCGCATTCGAAGTGCCTCCCCGCCGTCCACCAACCCACCCAACTGCACCGGCACACAGTTGTCTCTTCGAGAGCGCGCCACGAGGCGCTCGTGCGTTCGAACGGAGGTGGAAGGACTCCGTCGCCGCTCCGTCGCAGCGGGGTGGTGAAGCTGGCGGCAGCCTGACCCGGGAGATGCCGGGGAGGGCGGGAAGCAGCCGCGACAAAGTCGGGATGGGTCGATACTGCCAGACGGCTCGGGTCCGGTGAGCGAGATCGGAAGGTGTACGTGAGGAACCAGCGTCGTAACGTCCCTCAAGGAGACTGCCGGCTCGAACCTGGTGGATGTGGGCCGGTCAGCAGTGCACACCCGAAGGCGGGTGACTCCAGCGGCGTGGTCTCAGCGCGCCGCGGAGGCCACGGAGAAGGTCTGCGGCGTATCCGTGGCGATGCTGCAGGGGCAGAGTTGGGCACCGACCCGATCGATCGACGTCGAGTGAACGTGGGAACCCGTCCGGGTCGCCCTTCCCGTCGGCCAGCCAGGTCCGACGGCGGGCAGGCGCGTCGTCCGCTGAGGACCCGGCGCGGGGGCGGAGCCGTCGTAGTAGTCCGAGCGCGGGAAAGCCGCGCACATGGCGAAGGGCGGCAGCAAGTCCGCAACAGCAGGACTGGAACGCCAGGAGGTCGCCGGTGAACACCGGTGCACCGTGGCCGACGCCGGAGCAGGCGGCGGCGAGGGTACTGGGGATCCAGACGAAGTTGCACCGTTGGGCCACCGACGATCCTGACCGGCGGTTCGACGACCTGTTCAATCTCGTCACCGACCCGGCCACTCTCCAAGTGGCCTGGGCTCGGGTGCGGGGCAACCGCGGGGCACGCACCGCCGGAGTGGACGGCTCGACCGCCCACTACATCGAGGCGGTGCGGGGCGTGGAGGCGTTCCTCGCCGAACTGCGCGCTGATCTCAAAGCGCGGGAGTTCGTCCCGCTGCCCGTGCGGGAGCGGATGATCCCGAAGACCGGCGGCAAGTTGCGTCGGCTCGGCATCCCAACCGTGCGGGATCGGGTCGTGCAAGCGGCCCTGAAGCTGGTGCTGGAGCCGATCTTCGAGGCGGACTTCGCCCCGTGCTCGCACGGGTTCCGCCCGAGGCACCGCGCCCAGGACGCCATCGCCGACATCGTCTGGCTCGGGTCCAACCACTACCAGTGGGTGCTCGAGGCTGACATCGAGGCGTGCTTCGACTCGATCGACCACACCGCCCTGATGGGTCGGGTCCGTCGCCGGGTCGCAGACAAGCGCGTGCTGACGCTGGTGAAGGCGTTCCTCAAAGCCGGCATCCTCGGCGATGACGGCATCAACCGGGAGACCATCACCGGCACCCCGCAAGGCGGCATCCTTTCGCCGCTGCTGGCCAACATCGCACTGTCGGTGCTCGACGAGCACTTCACAGCGCGCTGGCGGTCAGCGGGAACGCCGTCACAACGGCACCGACTGCGTGTTCGTGGTGGTGCGACCTACCGCCTCGTCCGCTACGCGGACGACTTCGTGGTCATGGTCGCCGGAACCCGCGAACACGCCGCAGCCGTCCGTGACGACGTGGCGAACGTGCTGGCACCCCTCGGCCTGCGCCTGGCCGAAGCCAAGACACGCGTGGTGCACCTCGACGAGGGCTTCGACTTCCTCGGCTTCCACATCCAGCGCAAGCGCAGGAAGGGCAGCAACATCCGGTGCGTCTACACCTACCCATCGAAGAAGGCTCTTGCGGCCGTGATGGCGAAGGTGCGGGCGATCACCCGCAGGACGTCGCAACCGAACCTGACCGCCCTGCTGCAACGGCTCAACGCCGTGCTGCGAGGGTGGTGCGCCTACTTCAAGCACGGCGTGTCCTCGAAGACCTTCGGCTACCTCGGCTGGTGGGCTTTCAACCGAGTGCTCCGCTGGATCTTCGTCCGACACAACCGCGCCCGGTGGGCGCCGCTCCGACGCCGCTTCGTCATCAACGGGCGGATCACGTCAGAGAACGGCGTGCAGTTCTACGACCCGCACACGGTCGCGGTCACCCGCTACCAGCGGCGAGCAAAGATCTCCACGCCGTGGTCAGCAGGACGGGAAACCGCCGCGTGACCACCGGCACGGACAAGCGGAGAGCCGGATGCTCGGAGACGGGCACGTCCGGTTCGGAGGGCGGGCCATGGAAACGGACCAGCCGAGAGGCTGACACCGCGCCATGGCCCGACCCCTACCCCGGCGTGCCAGCAACCGTCTCGCCTCCAAGAAATCTTCGACCGGACCGAACAGCCGCCGGGCCAGACAGACGTGCTCGGGCTAGACGATCAGCTTCTCCAACGCCGCAACACTGATGGCGAAGACCCCGGCCGCCACAGCAAGAGCGGTTAGACCACGAAGCAGTTTGGTCGCGGCCTCCACCAGGTCGGAGGCATCCTGGACAATCGTCGACACCGCGCGCAGCCGCCCGCTGCCCCGTGTTGTCTGGCCCTTCACCACAGCATCGTTACACCTACACGAGAAGCGATCCACCCTCATCTAGCATGTGAGGGTGGCCGCCTTCGACGAGTACTTAGCTCGGGTCCCGATCAGGTTCCCGCCAACGCAATGGGCCCAAGATCGGCAGGTCGGCTTGTATCACTCCGTCTTTGCTAACCCAGCGCCGAGAGCGCCGTCTTTCCCCCGCCCGTTCTCAAGGTTTGAGATCGTCGCGGCGCTCCACTCGGAAGAAGCGCCTGAGTGGCCACTGTCGGTAGACGTTGCTCTCGGCCTCAAAGGCTTTCGACGCACGTGTGGGTTATCCCAGGCGGCGTTCGCGCAACGTCTTGGCCAGTCCCGCGTGACAATCGAACGATGGGAATCGCGCGCCTCCCGGCCCTTCCGCGGCAGGACTCACGAACTGCTGACGCTGCTGCGACCACTCGTTACAGACCAGCGCTCGGCTGGACAGTTCCTCGGGTTAGCTGCGGCGACCATTTGTTCGGCACTCACGCGACCCGCGGGTAGCTACTACAGATCTCAGTTGATTGGGTTCCTCCGCGAAGGCAACGATGATCATCGATGGTTGGGGCCGGCGCTACTGCAGGCGCTCGTGAGCGCCCAGGTCTTGACGCCGGTTGATCCGGACGACGAGGTCGACTCCGCCAGGTTCATCGCCACCGCGGGCCTCGCCGTAATTGATCGCGATGAAGGACCGTGGGACGAGGAGGCGCGGAAGGTTCTGCGCAAGCTCAACGAGGAGGACACCCGGCTGTGGCTGGAGTTAGGCAGGAAACTCGGCTCAGCCAGCACTGTCATCAATTGATAAGACGTCTCGCGATGTACACGGCGTCCACCGCTGCGGACAGCTTGGCGGGTTGCTGGGCCGGCCTGCCACACGCCTCGTAGTAGCGCCTCGGCAATGTGCATCGAGACATTGCGCTGCGCTGCGTGCAGTTCCTCCGTCCATCGCGACTCCAGCGGACCCGGCTCGAGCAGACAGGACCAGCCGCCTCGACGTCGACGACACGGCAACGACGCACCATGGCTGGCGAGATTCTGTCGTAGCAGTGCGAGAGGATGACAGCATGGGTTCGCGGATGCAACTTCCTCCGTCCTCACCCGTTTTCGACAGCTACTGGAAATTCGCTGCCGCTCGGCAACAGGTCTACTTCGCTCGGGTTAGTGGATCACCGCCTCCGTGGACGACCGACCCCATCATCACTCAATACAGGTTCACAAACGCATACCGCGCCGCCGATCGAGTGAGCCAGTTCATGCTTCGATCCGTCATCTATGGGGCTCAGCACAATGAGCCGGACCTTATGTTCCGAATCCTGCTCTTCAAGCTCTTCAACCGCATCGAGACTTGGCAGCTGCTTGAGCGAGCGTTCGGCGATGTAACTGTCAGCACGTTCAACGTCGAGCGCTACGCAGCAGTGCTGAACGACGCACTGCGCACGGGCTCGCGGATCTATTCCGCGGCGTACATCATGCCCCCTGCCCCCGGCTTACGACGTCACGCACGGAAACACGAGACACACCTGGCATTGCTCGCGTCGATGCTGTCCGACCACCTTCCCAAGACCCTGGCTGCGACAGAGTCACTGCGCGACGTCTATGCGTTACTGGTCGAGTACCCAGGCCTAGGACCGTTCCTCGCTTACCAGTTTGCGATCGACCTGAACTATTCACCGCTGATTGACCACAGCGAAATGGATTTCGTGCAACCCGGCCCGGGCGCTGTCGACGGAATCCGGAAATGCTTTCCGACTGCCCGGCCCAGCGACATGGCGGACATCATCTACAAAGTCTGTGAGCAGCAGGAGGAGCATTTCGCGGCACGGGGGTTGGCCTTCCAAACACTGTGGGGACGTCCGCTGCAACTCATTGACTGCCAGAACCTGTTCTGCGAGATCAGTAAGTACGCCCGCGTCGCGCATCCCGAGATCGTGGGCAGCACGGGACGCGCGCGCATCAAGCAGCGCTTCACTTCGGCGGGATCGCTGCCGCCGCCAAGTTTCCCGCCGAAGTGGGGCTTGTGCACCCTCAGCCCGACGGGCACAACTGCGGCACCTTCAACGGGACGGGTACGCGACGCCGCTCACCGGTAACGCTGGTCGCTTAGGGCGCGCAGTCCATCCGGTAGCGGCTCCACTCCGTAGCGGCTCGGCCGAAAGTGTCGTGCGCCGCCGATATGTTGCCGTCATGGGGACTGAAATGCGCTGGATTCCTTGTCCGAGTTGGGCGTCGCCGTCCGAGGATCAGATTGCTCTATGCGCAGATCATCCGATCGATCCGCATCACTGGGTTTGCGATCTGATTGAGGGCCACGAAGGCCCCCACATGTGCGTCGCCGACTACTGGGTGGCGGACGCAGACGGTCGCGGTACCTCGAGCTGGTTCGTCTGGCATGACAAGCCGTCCGCAGTCTCCTTGGCGCTTAAGGATGCTTGTGAATCAGGCCATGGCCGATGGATCGGGCCCCCCGATGATCAGGAGCCCGAGCACCTATGCTGGTTGCCGGAAGGTCACTCGTTGCCACACAGCAACGGTGAGAGACATTGGGTCGATGAAGGCGACCGGTCCGTCGCCCTGACTCCGTGAGGCATTCGTCAACGGTCGCTCCGGCAGAACCGAAGCTCTCGAAGAGGCGGGACGCTAACCTCGAGCGCTTCCAGGTTCCAGTATTGATATGTCGCGCGTTACGGCCCTCTGCGGTACCAACGCGGCGCTGACGCCCGCGCGCCTCGCCAGTCGCCTCTGGGCCGGTCACTGATCATGACGCTTCGGTAACTCTGCATTCCGTACCGTGAGCCACCTCTGGTAGGGCCACCCCGAAGTCGCCTCGAAGGTGAACCATCCCTCCGTCAAGAGCCTGTTGACCGCACTCCGGGTGGTGCCAGGTCCAGCGCCAATCGTTGAAGCGACGTGGTCAACGTTCACCGGTTCGGTCCACGCCTCCTCCAACCAGACGAGCACGCCAACAGCGGCGAGGCCTAAGTGCCAGGGCTTCACCCCGACTTCGAACCGCTCCTTGACAACCAAGATGGTGTTACGACCCACGTCGGGTACCCACTCGAATGGGAAGAGTCGTTTGTGCTTGCTGGAATTGCATTCCCAACAACACCAAACGAGGTTGCTTTCGTCCGATGTTCCGCCGCGCACGCGCGGTAGTACGTGGTCGCGCACGGCGCTCGTTGGCGTCACCGGCCCCTTCAGGCGTTCAAGGTCGCAGCCGCAGTAGAAGCAGGACGACGGTTCCGCGGTCCACTGCGGTCTCGCTACAGAGGCCTGGCCCGACTCGTTGCCAGGCATCGGCAGCGGCGGTGCTGGGCAGCTTGCCGTTCGGCGGGCGGATAAATCAGCCATCGAGCTGCATCTTCGCACCGACTGCCGACATTTCTGGTCAGTGCCGGGCGATCGCTCGGACCAAAATTCCATACGGCACCATGGCGACGCTCGTCCCCGGGCGAACGTGGACGATGCCTCAATCCACCACCTGGATGGATCTCGCTTCTAGATCAACTGCGATACGCCCGCCGCCATGACCGCGAATCTCACGGAAGATGGCGTAGCCGGCGAGGATCGCCTCTTCCCACTCATGGGCGGTCCGCGCCGAGACCTCTAAGCCTCCTGTCAACATCCGGATCGTTTTCAACACGGGGTAGTCGACCGTTGTGATGCCTTCGAGGAATCGATGACGTCTGGCGTATTCCCAGACGTAAGCAACGATTGCCTCGTCGATGACAATCGCCCGGCCACCGTCTTCTACCTCATCGATCAGCGGCTTTGAGGCACGCTTTCGCTTCGGGTTGAGCAGCTTTCCACGCAGCACCGGTGACCATCCGAGCTTGGCCGCGTGCGCAAGATGAAAGACATCGTGGAATCGGTAGCCGTCGTCATCGTATGCGTTGTCCTGTAAAGGGTCGCCGGCAAGGACGCCATCGATCGTCATGACGATGCGGCCGCGCCCGGAGTTGCTCGGGGCATCGCGAATCTCCGCAGTAAACGATCGCGGCAACTGCTCCGCCTCCGGAAACTTAGTATCAAAAAGGCCGTACGCAGAATCGCTGTCTCCGGTTGGCCATCGATCGCGCGTCTTGTCGAGGTTAGCCCGTCCGATCACGTCAAGATCGAGTTCAAATTTGCTCGCTGTGTTCGCCAGGTACCAGAGAACGTCGCCTAGCTCCTCTGCGACATGGTCAGGAAACAGGAGATGCGCGTCGCCATCGCGAAGGAACTTCTTGTACTCGACCAGGAGCGACCCGACCTCGCCGGCCATACCGAGCAACGGAACGATTAGGTCATTCGCATCGCCTGCTGGGAGTTGATCGGTCTTCTGGGCTTCACGCTGATACTCACTCAGCTCCATACACATCTCCCGAAATCATCGACGCCGACGGGCCTGTCGCGCCAACACCGATGGCCCAAATCTCCCGAAGGTGCGCTTCTACGTACGCGTTGGAGAGCCAGCCGTAGCCGTCGAGCCCCCAGTCAGGGCTCCATGAGTTACGGACAAGGACCGCTCCGGTGTCATAACCGACCGCGAGGACCGCATGTCTACCCCGTGCTGGTGAGGACGCAGCCGGCGCATCGATGCGACCAGCCTCGTCCGGGAAGAAGAACGCATCGACAACGATCAGCCCGAGAACGACCGGCTGACCGCCATCAAGCTCGGCTCGGATGGCGTCAAGACCTGCGGCATGTGCCGTCAGGTCCCCGGTGAACCAAGAATCGTCCGGCGGCGTCGGTGGCGCGTAGGACCTGCCAGCAGGTCGACTTGGCTCGTAAGGCCACGTCGCTTCGACCGGCTGCCCGTTCGCTGAGAGAGCGATCGCGGCAGAGGCGAAGCGGGTGCCCGAAGACCAGTTACCGTCGCTGACTTTGCAGCCCCAGAACAAGGCCTCCTCCGACAGATCCTCGACAACTGCCCCCCCATCAGCGCGGTCAAGCTCGTGTGCAGCCGTCACCGCGAACGCCACGCAGGTGCCGCGTTGACCTTGGTCGCGCACCGGAGGTAACCACGGCCGCAGATCCGCCCCGGGTCCGGTCACGCAGCCTGGCCCGCAGCAAGAATCGCTCTCTTTTGATCTTCGGCCAGGCCGTCCTCCGACTCGCCCGTTACGGCCGGCAAGGCATTAACTATCGCCTCGAAGGTCGACACGGCAGTAGCTGCTTGTTGCCACGGCCTCCGCTTTTCCAGCCGGATTCTGGCGTTGCCGGGGTGAGTAACTCGGAAGTGAAGGTGGCGGCGCCCGCCGCCACCTATGACGTCGTCCGATGATTGCTCTTCGTATTCGTCCATGACCAAGGACAGCGCTGCTGACGCGTCGTCAGCAAGTGTCCAGACGTAACCAGTGGTCGGGTTTTCCTCAAGGCTGACGTGAATCTCATCACGTAGGCGCGGGGTCAGTGCGCGACCTTCTTGTGACTCGTCAAGGATCCATACGTCAGCCCAAGAATTCGAGGGCTTAGCTCCGCTAATTGCGGTTTTGAGCGCGAGTGGACTCTGCTTGCGAAGCCTCTGCCCTGTGGACACGCCGATGATGTGCTGGCCGACGAGCTGAGTTACCGCCGCTCCGTAGCTCACCCCGAGTTCCAAGGCGAACTCATAGACCTGGCGGGGGGTTAGTGACAGTGGTTTGCCGGAAAATCCCATAGTGCGAAACGTGTAGTTCACGAGCTGCAGTGGCATCAAGAACTCGCCGGCGAAGGCTTGGGCAGCTACCTCCTGCAAGTCCTGGGGCCGCCGCATGATGCGGCCTTCGTCGTCAGCGCTGGCGGTGTGGCCGAGCACGTGGTGTCCGTATTCGTGAGCGGCGGTGAACCGTTGGAGCGTCGGCGGATGCTGGGAATTGATTACGATGCCGGCTGCATCGTCGTAGCGCTTGTACGCTCCGAACAGGTTCTGCAGTCGGGTGAACAATAGCCAGATTCGCTCATCTTCGATGACGTCGAAGATCTCAACGCGCCTATGGAGATCAGTACCCAAGCGCTGATGTTCATGCTGGGCAGCTCGTATGCCTTCGCGCGTGGCGCGCTGGTATGGGGTCAACGGAGGCATGGAGGGTGTCCCGTTCCCACCGGTCGGGGTGTCACTTGGCCTTGCGCCTAGCAGGTGCCTGGCCAGCCCCCCGGAGGAATTCGGCGAAGCGCAAGACTTGCTCCTTGTCTTCTGGCTTCAGGTTGTTGGTAGCGCGGAAGAGCGCAGTAACAGTCGCGTCCTCGGCGATCGGATCACTGTCCGTTCCATAGAACCAATCGAGCGGACGCTTGTAGATACGCGCGAATTCGCGCAATTCAAGGCTGCCAACCTTCCGCCTACCACTCTCGATGGCCGAGATCGAGGCACGCGGAATGCCAAGCGCCTCCGCTACCGCCTCTTGGGACAGACCGAGGAACTCTCGCGCTTCGCGCAGGCGCGATCCCATCGATGCGTAGCCGTCCGCGTCTTCCTGCGACATCGTGGCCTTTTCGTCAGCCATGGGCGCACTCCTGTTCTGGTTGGTGAGGATGACCGTCGTTAGTGCAAAGTCCGACGGCGAACGCCTCGGCACACTTGGTTGTATTGGTCATGCTGATCGCGACCGAGATCATGCCGATTGCTTCGGCCCGAAGCCTGGCGCGTCCGTGCAGCACTACGTGCGGCTGGCCATCGGCCTCGCTGACAATCTCGATCTCTGTAGGGGAGATTCCGCGGAACCCAGTTCCAAGCACCTTCGCGACCGCCTCTTTGGCAGCGAAGCGATCGGCAAGTCTCTCGACACGACCTGAGCTGAATGTCAGCTCGCCTGCAGTGAAGACCCGTTCGAGAAACCGCTGACCGGCGACAGCCATTGTCCGTTCGAACTCGTCGAGCTCCACGCGGTCGATACCCGCGCGCACAGGTCCGAGCTTCGAATCCTTCAGCGACGCTCGTTCCATCCAAGTGGTACTCATGCCGTCACCTCGAGTTCGGCTCGCGCCTGCCGGGCCAGCCCCACAATCGCGTTTCGTCCAAGCCCGGCGCCGTGCCCCAGCTCCAACGTGGCGGACGACGAAAGACAGGTCAGTTCTCCATGAGGCAAACCTGACTGTTGGCTCACGAAACGTAGGACACGGCCGAGCCCGAGGTAATTGCCGTAGGCACGACTGATGAAGTCATGACTGCGGTACATGGCACTGAGATGCACGTGGCCGTCTTGCAGGCTGAAACTCATGTGGCTCAGGCACGGAAATCCCCTGGTTTTCCGGTCCTTCCCACCAACGAAGATCGGAACTGCGATCGCGTCGTCATCAGGCATCGTTAAGCCCACTTCGTAGGCATTGCCGCGGCGATGGCCGTTAGCTCGTGCCTTCCGTAGACGCTCTACCACTTGCGCAAGTTGATTGAATGAACCCTTGGGGCCCGGCCAAGCGACCATGCGCTCGAAGTAAGTGCCAGAGCGATTGCGACGCCGACTGACCGTACGGGTGGTCCGTTCGAGGTTGTAGAGGTGCTCCTCTGCGGCCTCGCCCAAGTGCTCTGCGTACCAGGACTCAGGAAAGATGGTGTTCGCGACGGTAGAGACCAGCTCAACGGACTTCGGTCGGTTGCGACGACGCTCGCCATTGAACGCGTCGATTACTTCTCGGATACCCGGCTGCTCGACCGTTGGATCTTCGATGGCGACGGTCAAGTTAACCGCCTCCCCGTGTGGAGTAGCGAGCAAAGCCTCCACTCCGGCGAGCCAAGCATCTGACACGCTGCTACCGGCTACGAAAATCGCCATCACTGGCCTCCCGCATCGGAGTGCGAACCGTCAGCGTCGTGCCAGCGACGGTGAATCAGATCGGAGAGCGACGCCAGCGACGGAAGCACCTCGGGCTCGAGGTCCTCAACCTTCGCAAGTTCGCGCCCATACCGGGTTTCAAGGATGGCTATAACAGCCTCGGCCTCGCGCGAGTCGATCTCCATCTGGCCGCTGATACCGCCCATCTCCTCAAGCAGTTCGGGGACGGCCACAGCGCGTACCTCGGCCAGAGCGGACAGAACGTCGTCACGAATCTCGGTCGGAGTCAGTTCGGTGCGACTCGGTGCCGTGGGGGTGCTCACGATTGCGACCGCCTTTCCGACGGCGGAGCCAGCCTTCTGTCGGATTTCCTGACAGTGACAGTAAGGCCATCCTGTCGGAAAATCAAGCAATCCGAGACCCTGGTGTCGGAAAGCACGACGAACACACAGGGCCGACAGGGCCGAGGCCTGACTCCGCTCGTTACCCCACGACGGGCTTCAATGCGTCCGGGCTCTGATCTGGAGGCCGCGCCCCATCGGGTCCGACGAGGAGCCAGTCAGTGCCGGTCACCTCCATCCGCGCTCCATCAGCCGCCGTTCGGCGTCCTGTCAATCTCCGGGACCCGTCCGACGTTCGCTGACCGGTAGGTGGGCGACATGATCATCCGGCCGCGTTGCTACGCCGGGGGCGTCCTTTGGGGTTGGCGAACGCGCCGAGCTCACGGGAACGGTCATGGCGGATCGGGTGCACCCGTATCACCTGACCGTCCTTGGACAACTGCACCGAGCCGGCGACGATCGCCACGTCGACCTGCTGGCGGGCGAAACGACGCCCAGCCGCATACGGCATGCCGGCGAAGCTCACCACACCGCTGTTGTCCGCGAGCCGGGTCACCATCAACCCGACGGTCGCGTCCCGGGCACGGCGTTGCACCGGCAGCCGCGGCCGGCGGATCCGATCTGCCTGGTCGGCCTTGAGCCGCTGCGCATGCGTCGCCACCAGCACGCCAGCGTGCAGGATCTCCACCAGCCCGTTGGTGACGACGACCTCGACCGGCTCACCGGCGAACGTCGCGCCAACGACGTAGTCGAACCCTGCCAGTGAGATCCGGCCGTGCTGGTTGACCCAGCGACTGACACCGGCAGGTCGTGAACCAACTGGTTGAGCGGGCACCATCGCCGCCTCGAGATCATCGACGACGACAAGGCTGCGTTGCGCGAGCGCGAACCGCTCGAACGGCGGTCGACCACCGCAGGACTGGTGCGGGCGTTCGGTGTTGTACTCGACCACCCATGCGTCCAGCGCTGCCTGCGCATCCTCGATCGTGCCGTGCCGACGATCGTGTTCGATCAGGAACTCAGCACGGATCGTCTTATGCAACCGCTCGATCTTCCCGGTCGTCGTCGGCGAATACGGCGCGGTCAGCAGATGCTTGATCCCGTTGTCGTTACAGACCTTGTCGAACATCACCGGCCCCGGACCGAGTCTGAACCGAGCAGTGAACACCTTGCCGTTATCGGTCAAGATCTGCGTCGGGATGCCATGCCGGCGCAACGCCTCCAGCAGCGCGTTGCAGACCGGTCTCGCAGTCGCCCGGCCAACGAGCTTCGCGCAGACCACGAACCGGGAATGGTCATCGATCCCGGTGATCACCTTCAGCTCGCGGCCGTCGGCCAGATGCACACGGCCCATCACATCCATCTGCCACAACTCCATCGACCGCGACCGTTCCCACCGGCGGTAGTCCTCCCGCTTGCGCCGCCGTTTCTTCGCCTCCACCAGGCCGTGACGCACCAGCGCTCGATAGACCGACGACCGTCCCGGCAGCCGGTCGACACCGTCGCGGGCGAGCTGCCAGCGGATCCGGTCCGGACCCCACGCCGGATGCGCCCGACGCATCGCCACCACCGTCGCTTCCAGCTGCGCGGTCATCTGATGCGGACACGACACCGGCCGCGACGACCGGTCCGCCAACGCACCCAGACCATCGTTGGCATAGCGGCGCAGCCACTCGTGCACCGTCTGGCGAGTCACGCCGTTACGGCGCGCGACCTCCATCACCGAGGCGCCCTCGAGCACGTCCAGCACCGCCCGATACCGCTGCTCCACGACGTTCAGCTCCACCAGCACGACCGGCTCCTCCCCGACGATCACCAGATCGCGAGGAAGGCCGACAACCAGCGGCGCGAGCGTGAATCAAGCGGGAGTGTCGCCCACCTACCGGAACGACTGTCGCCCACCTACCGGAACCGCGTCCACAACCTGTCAGCCAGGAGCCGGAACCCTGGTGTCAAGCATGAACCGGAGAAGCACACGTTCGGCGTCCGCGTTTTGTGGAACCAATGTGGAATGATCTTGAAAGCAGAAGGGCCATGATCGTTGATCATGGCCCTGACCTGCTATTTCACTGGTAGCGGGGGCAGTATCTGAGTTCAGGACATCGTTGACAGGTGTCTCGGGACATCGTTGACACCCTCGATCGTGGGGGTGCGCGGTGTCGATGACCCGGCTCGTCATCACTGCCGTTGTC
>Ga0207707_10003747_pt1 | contig 13476 bp, 7 predicted proteins | sample KBSC83BmetaG_FD_184336 | JGI IMG/M metagenome (GOLD analysis project Ga0207707, IMG submission 184336) | Corn rhizosphere microbial communities from Kellogg Biological Station, Michigan, USA - KBS C8-3B metaG (SPAdes) (version 2) | ecosystem: Host-associated > Plants > Roots > Rhizosphere ...
CCCATGCGAGAGAGTACCCAGATGGCGAGCATCTTCGCGGTCATACAGAGCACCCTGGCGGGAATGTTCGCGCTGATCGGGCTGGTTCTTGCAGTAACCGGGATCTATGGAGTCGTGGCATATCGAACCCAGATGCGAACCCACGAGATCGGAGTACGAATGGCTCTGGGCGCCTCCCGCGTTGATGTGCTGAGACTCGTGCTGTTGCAGGGAGTGTGGCTCACAGGCGTGGGGCTGGCGCTGGGACTGGCGTTTGCGTTGGGACTGACACGTTTCATCGCCCGGCTGTTGTACGGAATCGGAGCCAACGATCCCGTCACCATGGCTTCCGTCATCACGCTTTTGGGAGCAATGTCTTTGCTCGCATGCTACTTTCCGGCACATCGAGCGATGCGCCGGAACCCCGTGACCGCGATTCGCGAGCTGTAAGCTGCAGTTCGGGCTCGACGTAAATTGCGCAATTTGGCGTGTGCGCGTGTTTCGCTTGATGTGCAGGGAGGATACCGAATTCCACTGGTGACAATCAAATCTCTGCCCGGTGGATCTTCGTTGTGCGTTGACGTGAACAGGGAAAATCACTCATTGAAGCGAACTCGGACTCCCACGGCAGCTCTCGATAAACGGGCTTGTCGCTATCAACTTCAGAATTGTTGCCACGTTGAAGTTGAAACTCGGTCGCCGACACAGGCCATGCCGATTGTGCCCGTCTCAATTGACAATCTCAGGTTTTGTAGCCACCTTGGTTGGCACTTTTCAGATGGGCACGAGCCGTGATCCGTTTGTGATCCGTTAGCACTGCTTACCACTGCCTTCCACTGCTGCTTTACGGTGCCCGCCGTGCGACTCTATGTTGTTGAAAATACGTGTACCCCAAAATTCGAATCCTATAGCGCCCACCAAACTGCCTGCAAGCACGAACATTAGCGTTGCGCGCATGTTCAAAGTGTCCAGTCGGTTCACTTTGCTTTCCTTGAGACGGCCATCGCGCCTTTCGGCTCCGGGCACGGTTTGGAGCTGTTTTTTATTAGTAAACGGCTCAGGCGCATGCTAAAGTGAATTTCGATCGGCTAGGTATTCCCCCTCCTAAGCATTAGTCCCCCCAGGCGCAAGCGACCGACTCGCAAAGGATCCTTATGACACCCGTATCCCGTGTACTGGGTTCTCTCCTGCTGTTGTGCTTCTCAGTGGCTACCGTGAACCAGACATTTTCGCAGTCGGTTACGACCTATCACTACGACAACCGCCGAACGGGCTGGAATTCGAACGAGCCAAATCTCACTCCGACGAATGTCGGGAGTGCGTATTTTGGGCTGCTCCGGTCGGTAACGCTGGATGATCAGGTGGATGCTCAGCCCCTCTACATGCCCGCGGTCAACATAACCAGCGGGCAGTTCCAGGGCGCGCATGACGTGGTATATGTCGCCACGGAAAACAACAGCGTTTATGCCATCGATGCGGAGGGCGGGGCGGTGCTGCTAAAGGCCAACTTTGGAGCGGCGGTTCCCAAGCCGCTTGGCTGTGACAACAATGGTCCGAACGTTGGAATCAATTCCACACCGGTGATCGACCCCGCGTCGAACACTTTATACGTCATGGTATATACGCTGCAGAGCACAGGGCCGGCTTATTTTCTTCATTCCCTGGATCTGGGGAGTCTGACCGACAAGGTTGCGCCCCGGCTGGTGACCGCTTCCCAGAGCCTAAACGATGACTCCACATTTAATTTCAATGCCAAATATCAGCGGCAGCGTCCGGCGTTGTTGTTAGCCAATGCCAATGTGTACGCAGCGTTCGGCAGTTTCTGCGATTACGCCCCTAACCTTTCCCGCGGTTGGCTGTTGGGATGGCAAGCGGGAACGCTGACGCCGCTGGCGGCCAACCACATTTTCAATTCGCAGGCAACTTCGCCGCATAACTTCTTCCTGTCATCGATCTGGATGTCGGGGTTCGGGCCAGCGAGCGACGATTTAGGGAACATTCTGGTAATAACAGGAAATTCCGATCCGTCGGGGACGACTTACGATGGAGCAACCAGCCTTCAGGAAAGTGTAGTTAAAGTTTCGCCGGATTTGTCGACGGTGCTCGACTTATTTACGCCATGGAATTGGGCGACGTTAGACCAGATGGACGCGGACCTAGGCTCGGGAGGACTGCTGGTTCTGCCCGATCAGGCGGGTTCGTACCCGCATCTGGCGGTGGCCGCCGGTAAGTCGGGAACGATGTTCTTAATGAATGGAGACAACCTGGGGGGATACTCCAGCACGACGAATAATGTGCTGGGGAAGTCTGCGATCGGTAGCTGCTGGTGCGGGCCCTCATACTTTGTAGATCCGGTGGATTCTGTGCCTCGCGTAGTAAGCAGCGGTGGAAGGACTGTGATCCTATGGAAGCTCAAGACCTCACCAACCACTTCGCTGACGTGGCTAGGCACATCCCCTTCGATTGGAGGTGGACAGGACGCTGGCTTTTTCACGACGGTTTCTTCCAACGGCACGAGCAATCCGATCATCTGGGCATTATCGCGGCCGACCAGTACCGACCTGTCTGTTTATCTTTATGCGTTCAATCCTGACTCGGGTACGCCAATGAAGACTCTCTTCAAAGGACCGGCTGGCACGTGGCCGAATCTTGGGGGGAACGCTAATCTTGTGCCAGTGGTCGCGAACGGGCAAGTTTTAGTGGCGAGTAACAAGCAGCTGGAAATTTTTGGCTTGACTGGCACGCTTACCAGTACCGCAGTGTCATCGAGCCTGAACCCATCTCCCTATGAAGCGTCGGTGAACATTACCGCGACGGTGAAATCCAAGACGACAGGGACGCCGACAGGAACGGTCACATTTCAAGACGGCACGACGACACTGGGCAGCGCGACGCTGAGTGGCGGGAGCGCGACGTTAGCGATTGCAACGCTAAGCGGGGGAGCTCACTCCATCACGGCCGTGTATAGCGGGGACGCGAATTTCGTCGCCAGCGCCTCGCCGGTGTTCGTGCAAACCATCAGCCCAGCGGCCAGTAGCACCACGTTAACTTCGGCGCCGAATCCGTCGCAATACAATCAGACCATTGTGCTCAGCGCGAAGGTGAACTCCGCAACGGGTGCGATACCTACCGGAAAAGTTACATTCAAGGAAGGACTCAGCAATATTGGAACGGTGGCCCTCACCTCGGGTGCAGCATCCCTGTCGGTCTCGAACCTGAGGGTCACGTCGCACTCGATCGTCGCAGCCTACAGTGGAAGCCCGAGCGTTAGCGCCAGCACGTCAGCGGCGATAACTCAAATCGTGAATAGGGCACCGACAACAACCACGCTTACTTCAACTCCGAATCCATCCACCAGCGGGACAGCGGTGACGTTCACCGCCACCATCCTTGGGGCCTACGGCGGGACTCCTAGCAACACTGTGACATTTAAGGATGGGACCACCACTATCGGATCAGTAGTGCTGAGCTCGACTTCGCATCAGGTTACATTTGTCATCTCCACATTGCCGGTGGGAACGCACAACATCACTGCCACGTTTGTTGGAGGCGCAAGCTTCGCGCCCAGCACCTCAGCAGTTCTCCAGCAGGTGGTGAAGTAGCGCAGGCAGGCCGTTGGGCAAGTTGAGTGATACGAAGGTTGCCGTTCTCTGCACTGAAGAACGCTGGTTCTACAGTGGCGGGATTTAGATCTGCAGTACATCGCCGGGCCGAGCGACGATCTCGTATAACACGGGATTCACGAAGAAGCCGATGAAGAGTCGTGAGATCAGCCCGGCGACGATCACGATAGCGAACGGCTTTTGCGTGTCCGATCCAATGCCGGTGGACAGAGCCGCCGGGAGCAGGCCAAGGCATGCCACCAGCGCGGTCATCATGATCGGGCGCAGTCGCAGCAGAGAGGCTTCCCGGGTCGCCGTGCGAATGTCCATCCCTTCCTGGCGCAGCTTGTTGATGTAGGAGACGAGAATCACCGCCGTCTCGACGGAAACGCCCAGCAGCGCGAGAAGGCCCAAGACTGAAGACACACTGAATGGAGTATGCGTGAGCTTCAGCGCTAGCAGGGCGCCCACTGGCTCCGTCATGATCACTCCCAGGGCAATCGTCAGCGGGAACTTGAGATTGCCATAGAGCGCGAACAGAATCATGAAGATCAGGCCGACTGCTAGGGGGCCGATAAAATACATCTGCGACTTGGCCTCGAGAAACAGGGTGTATTCCCCTCCCCAATCCATCCAGTAGCCTTGAGGTAGCCTGACCGCTTTGTTGACCGCGGCTTGTCCATCGTGCACCGTGCGCTCCAGGTCGCGCCCTTCGATGCTGTACTGCACTCCGATATAGCGAGAGTTGTTTTCCCGGTAAATGAATGACGCCCCGTTGCCCTGGCGAATGTCGGCCAGCTGGCTGAGCGGAACTTGCTGTCCGTCGGGCGTGCCCACCAATACGTTTCCAATTTCCCTGGCGCTGCTGCGGAACTGGGGCTGCATGCGGACGACGAGGTCGAAGAGTTTCTCGCCTTGAATGATCTGGGTGATCGCCTGCCCGCCCACCGCGGCGGAGATCACGGCCTCGACATCGGCGACGTTGATTCCATATCGCGCGATCTTGGCTCGATCGACGTCGACCAGCAGGCTCGGCTGACCCAGTTCGCGGACCACCGTCAATTCTTTGAAGCCCGGGACTTGCGCCAGAGTGTTCTTGATCTGAATGGCTTTGTCCTGAAGCACGTTCAGATCTTCCCCGTAGATTTTCACCGCGAGCGAACTCTTCAATCCAGTCAGCGCCTCATCCACGGCGTCTTCCGCGGGCTGGGTGTAGTTGAAGATGATGCCCGGGAACGCGCTCAGGCGCTTGTTGATGGCTTCTGTGAGTTCCTTCTTGTCGCTGATATCGCCATGCCACGCCTTGTCCTTGTAAGGTTTGAGGCCAACGTAGAACTCACAATTGAAGAAGCCTGTGGGATCGGTTCCGTCATCGGGGCGGCCCAACTCCGAGCCGACGACCGTGACTTGCGGGTATGACATGAGAATGTCGCGAATTTGCGGCGCGACCTTGCTGGCTTCTTCGAACGAGATCGTGTACGGCATGGTGGCGCGAACCCAGAGAGCGCCCTCATCCAAGTGCGGCATGAATTCGCCGCCGATGAAGGGTATGAGCAGGAGCGTCGCACCAAAGATCAGGGAGGCAATCACCAGAGTCGCTCGCGGCCGGTCCAGCGCCTTGTCGAGGTACACCGCGTATTTCCGCTTCATCCATTCATAGGCGCGGTTGGGCTTCTCGCGCACGCCGCCCTTGAACCAGTAGGAGGCAAGCACCGGAACCAAGGTCAGAGTCAAAATGAGTGCGCCGATTAAAGCAAACGACATGGTTTCGGCCATGGGGTGAAACAATTTTCCGGCGGGCCCACTCAAGGCGTAGATGGGCAGGTAGCCGGCGAGGATAACCGCGACCGAGTAGAAGATGGGACGGTCCACGTCCTTCGAGGCCGTGAGAATCACATCGCTGAGCTTGTACTCCTGGCCTTCCCGCAGAGCCAGTTCACGATAGATGTTCTCCATCATGACGACGGTTCCGTCGATCACAATGCCGAAGTCGATGGCGCCGATCGACAGTAGATTGGCGGCAACATCGTGGGCATGGAGGACGATGAAGGCAAACAGAAGTGCTAACGGAATGGTCAGCGCGACAATAATTGCGGCGCGGATGCTGACCAGAAAAAAGATCAGCACAAGCAGGACCAGGACCATTCCGCGCAGCAGGTTGGCTTCGACCGTTTCCGTGGTGAGATCGACTAGTTCGCTGCGATCGTAAAAAGGATGGATTTTCACGTCGGGCGGAAGAATCTGGCGGTTGAGTTCTTCCGTCTTCGCTTGGACGCCTTTGAGGACGTTTTGCGTCTGCTCGCCGCGCAACATCAGGATGACGCCCTCCACGGCGTCATCGTTTTTCTGGAAACCGAATTGCCCCAGGCGCGGAGCATGCCCAATCGTGACTTCGCCGATGTCGCGCACGCGGACGGGAACGCCTTTGTTGGCGCCTACGACGATATTGGCGATGTCATCCGTATTCCTGACCAGGCCGATGCCGCGCACGTAGTAGAACTGTCCACCCTGCGAATAGAAACCGCCGCCGGCATTGGAGTTATTCGCAGACAGAGCCTGCGTGACCTGGGCTACGGTCATGTGATAGGCATAAAGCCGCGCGGGATCGAGCAGGACCTGGTACTGCATGACCATTCCGCCCAACCCTGAGTCATCGGCCACACCGTGCACCGAGCGATAGGCTCGCTCGATGACCCAATCCTCAAGCGTCTTCAACTCCTGCGGGCTGCGGTCGGGACTCTCGATTACGTAGCGATATACCAGTCCACTGGGGCTGAATAGCGGCGCCAGGCTGGGTGTGACTCCAGTGGGAAGAGTGGCCTGGGCCATGCGCTCGAAAACGATTTGGCGGGCGAAGTAGTCGTCGGTATCTTCCTCGAAAGTCAGCCGGATGTCCGAAAGGCCGTATAGGGAAATGGAACGCATAACCGCCATGTGAGGCGTCCCGTTCATCTCCAGCTCCAAGGGCAGAGAGACGAGACGCTCGACTTCTTCGGCGGCGTGGCCGGGCCATTGGGTAATGATTTCTACCTGAGGCGGAGAAAGATCGGGGTAGGCGTCCACCGGCATCTTCTGAAACGAAATGATGCCCCCGACGGTAATAAAACCGGTCAGCACCAGCACGAGGAACCGTTGCCGCAATGCTGCTTGGACGATTCGATGGATCATTCAGAGGCCGTAAAGATCACTACTTCTACTCGGTACCGTGTGATTCAACGCTGCAGAGAATTTGCAAACTGCAAGAACAGGCTGCCCTCGCCAACCACCTGGTCTCCAGCTTTGATGCCGCTGGTCACTTGCGTCTGCCCATTGACGCTTTCGCCGGTGGTGACATGGCGCATGCCAAACTGGTTGGGAGCCACCGCTGCGTAAACGAAGGGCTCATTTTCGGCGTCGCGGAGAATCGCCGAGTCGGGCAGCGCTATGGCGTTTTGGATTTTGCCTCCCTTGACCGTTGCGGTTACATACATGTCTTTTTTCAACTTCTCCCCGAAATTTTTGGTTTCAATGCGTGCCTGGAGCGTCCTCGTGTTGGGGTCGAGGGAAGCGGCCACGTAAGCGATCCGGCCCTGAAATATGTCGGGATATGTGTCGGTCTGAATGGTGACCGGATCTCCGACGCGCACGTAGGGCAAATCCTTCTGATACACGTTTACCAATACCCACACGGTACTGGTATCGGAAATCATGAAGCACTGGGTGGCGCCTGTTTGCAGCAGTTGGCCGGCAGCAACGTCCTGCTCCACGACCTCGCCGTTAATCGGAGCCTTCACTGGGACTTCGAAGCTAGGGGGAGCCTGCACCAGCGCGTCTGGATCGGTGATGCCCAGCACTTTGAGCCCGGCCGTAGCGGAGGCGAGATCGCCGCCAGCCTGGGTTTGAGCGGACTCGGCTTGCTCCAGGACTTGCTCCGCGATTGCCTTGTGCTCATATAGATCTTTAGTGCGGAGATAATTCTTCTCTGCCAGCGCGTAAGCGGATTTTGCCTTGAGGTAGTTCGTGCGCAGTTGGGAATAATCGGGACTAGTGGCGTACAGCATGGGTTCCCCTTGCTTCACGTGCTGCCCGGGGAATACGACGATTCGACTTACCGGCCCGCTGACTTGGGTGATGACCGGAATGGTACGGAAGCCGTTGTAGGCGACCGCTCCGGTCAGACGCAAGGTGCGAATGAGCGTGGTCGGCTCGACGTGGATGATCTGCACGTGTGATGCCTGTTCGGGCGGTATGCTGAACAGTTCGGGATGATTTATGTTCTTTTGGTTTGCCGAAGCGCTGGAGGTGGATCGATCGCACCCGCTCAACACCGATGCGATCAGTGCAATCGCCATCAGGGGAAGACCGGACCTGTGAAGATGATTGCAGTTCATGGCAGGTTCCTCGTTGCTAAAGCCTGCTTCAGCTGTTCGACCGCTGTCATATAAGAAGCCAACGCTTGTCTGTAGGCCAATTGCGTAGCCCGGTAGCTGCGCGCTGCGTCAAGATAATCAAGCAGGCTGGCAGCTCCCCGCTTGTAAGCATACTCGCTGATTTCGCGCGAATCCTTGGCCTGCTGCAGGTATCCGGAAGTATAGAGCTGTACGACTTCGTCATTGGACCTCACAGCTTCGTACGCGTTGGAAACGTCGGAAAGAACCGTCTCGCCGGCAGAGCGTTCCTGCTCCTCGGCTTGGGTGAGAGCGTAACGGGTACGTGCGATCTCGCCCTGGTTGCGGTCGAACACGGGCAAAGGAACGTTAGCGAATAGCGATGCCGAGCTCTCGCCCGCGACGTGGCTGAAATTGTAAGTGCCGGTCACGTCCACTTTGGAATTGGCCTTGGCGAGAGCGACCTGGCTCTTGGCCGCCACGATGCCCAATTCGGCCGCACGATAATCAGGGCGCTGCCGCAGAGCCTGGGCCTGCAGATCGTCAAGGTTGGTCTTGACCGGCTCATATGTGAGTTCACCAACGATGTCGAAAGTGGCAGGCACGGCGTCGTAGCCCAGAAGTTCGCGCAGTCCGGTCAGCGCTTGCACCTTCGCCAGGCGCGCCGAGGAAACGTCCGTCTGAAATTGCAGGAGCTGCAACTTGATCTTCAGGAAATCGGCTTCTCCAATGTACCCGGCCTTGAATTGTTCCTGACTGATGTTGACCGTCTGCTGAAAATCCGCCAGATCCTGCCGGGCGAACTGCAGAGTGGAGTCGGCTAGCAAGCCGCTGATGAATTGTTGGCCTACGTTGAAGATCAAAGACCGTTCCGCATCGGAAATTTGAGCACGGGTGACGGCAGTGGCGTCCCGCGCGGCTTGCAACCGGTGCTGCCGCTTACGACCGCGTTCGAATAGATAGCTGAGCCCGATGTCGAACTGCTGGATCTCATTCAAATTCTGGCCGTTAAAGTCCTGGGGACTGAAGAACGGCAGGAATTGCGAATCCGCCCCTAAGGTCGGATTCGGGCGCAGATTGGCGGTGATCTCCTGGGCTTCATTCTGCTGAATCTGGGTGCGGGTCGCCCTGAGGGAATGATTGTGCGCGAGCGCCAGAGTGATCGCCTGGTCCAGGCTGATCAGGGTTGGGCTTTGAGCAAGCGCAGTCCCGGCCAGTGGAAGCAGCGCCGTGGTTGCCAATTTTAGGAAGAAACTTGCGCGCATACGGTCAAGCAAAATTATGCCACCCCGACGCTCCGGAACCGCCGGGTGTTATTGACCGGCATACAATCCCGCAACAGCGGTGGAACGAATCTTATCTGAGCCTGTGATACTTAGATGCGAGAATACGCTAACCCGTGTTGAGCCAGGGACCGGGTTTCTGCGTCAAAATGAGGCTTTCGTAACCCCCGCCTAGCCGATTTCTCAGGCGAATAGCCGGCGAACTAGGCGCCGAACGGATTAAGCGCAGAACTTAAGCGGCTTTCTTCAAAGATGAGCCCGCCGTGTCCGTCTGTTCAGCCGCTTCCTTGAGTGCTAAACGTCTGCCCTGTTCATGAAGGAGATCAGCGTTAATCTCGCCGCCTAACAGGATGGCAAATGCCGTCCAGTACAGCCACACCATCAGGGCGATAGCTGCGGCGAGGGTTCCGTAAGTCTTATTGAGATTCGTGAAATGCTGAAAATAAATGCCCAAGGCCCACGAAAGAAGAAGCCAGCAGGCGACCGCCAGGGCTGCGCCCGGAAGGGTCCTGCGGAACCGCTGTCGAACGTTGGGGGCGAGAAAGTAAATGAGTTCGATGGCCAGCACCGCGAACGCGACCGCGATGGACCAGCGCAGATAGGGCCATACCGCAACGAATATCGACCCTAAGCCCACCTTCGCGGCCAACCAGCCTCCGAAATTCGGGCCTACCAGCATGAGGGCCAGGGCAATCACGAGCAGGATGCCAATCAGGAATGTCAGCCCGATCGCCAGGGGACGCGTCTTCCAAAACGGCCGGCTCTCGGGCACGTCATAGGCGACGTTTAAGGCTTCCATCATGCTGGAGAAGCCACCGGAAGCCGCCCAGATAGTACCTACGATGCCGAAGGACATGAATTTGCCCCGGTGTGGAGTAATCACTTGGCGGAGCACGGCTTTGATCAGCCCCATGCTCTCGTGGGGCATAAAACGAGATGCAAGACCCAAAGCCTGGTCAAACAGATTGGGTACCGGCAGGGAGGCCACGGTTGCGGCAAAGACAATCAGCAGCGGAAACAGCGACATTACGAAGTAGTAGGACAGCCCCGCCGCCATCTGCAACGTGTGCTTCCGCTGGACGCCTTCGTAAGTACGTCCGAGCGCACTTTTGACTTGAGTCCACCGCATGCCATCCTTTGGATGCAGATGGCATGAGGAAGGGAGAGCGTCAAGCGGCGAACTCTACCGCTTCCCTTTCGTGGTTTACAGACCCTGAGCCACCCACCAGGTCAAGGCGGAGCCGCTCCATCTGCAGTGACGCTTCCATGATCTGTTCAGCACATTCATGACCCTGTCGTGGAAGAAAGCCGCCGTACTCCTGCAGCAGTAAACGGGCGTTCTCCTCCATGGCAGAGGTTTTGGACCGAGCCTGGTTGGAGAGAATGGATGTTAATTTTGCTAACTGCAAATCGCGCTGAGCAAGTTCTTGCCTGATTTCGGCCACTTCACGCTCGCGGGTCTGAGATTGCCGGCGGATGAAAGCAACCAAGCATCCGGTCACAATGAGAAGGCACGAACTGGCAGCGATAGTTTGCGTCAGGGCCTGTCTTGCACCCGTGTTCCTTTCTCTTTCGAGTGTCTCGAAGTTGCTGTTCTCGGTGGCCGAAAGCGAACTTAGTAGGGCGCGGGCTTTCTCCATGTACTCCTGTCCTTCGTCCGAATTCACCAGCATGAAGGCGCGATGCCGGTAGCCTCGCTGCCGCAAGCTGATGGAGCGCGCCATCTCAGCTTGTTTGGACTTTGCCATGGACTCGATTTCCGGTTGCAGGGACCGCTCGCTCTCCGGGCGCTGAGCCAATCCTGTGCGAAGCTTGGCCAAGTCTGTCGGGATATGGGCTGTTGCCTCAGTGTAGGGCTGCAGGTACGAATCGCCGCCCGTCAGCAGGTATCCGCGCTGACCTGTTTCCATGTCCGTGAGGTCTTTCAGAACAGTGGAAATATCCGCCTGGAGCGTGGAGGTTTGTGTCGTTTGGGCCACAATTTTCTGCGTCTGCAGCACATCCTTGAGCGCGAGATACGCATTCAGGGCCGCAAACAGCAGCAACGTGACAGTCAATACCGCCTGCACAATTTTCTTCATCATCTCCGGGCACCCTCAAATGGTGTTCAGAACACCTTCAGCCGTGATTCTGCTTGCTTTGCAAATCTCCGCCGCAACCAGGCCGGCAGCGTCGTTGCGGTGGTCTGCGGCTTCCGCGGACATCACCGAACTGGAAGCCAGAATGAAAAGGAGAGCATCTTCCTGGTTCTCGAAATAGAGAACGACCCGATTCGCCATTGGCATGTCTCCAAGTGGTTGTGCTCTTTGGATATTAGGCCGACTTCATGGCCTGGAGACGTTATCTCTTTTGGTGCGCTCGCCTGAAAAGGACCTCTTCACGCTTGAAATTGGAGGTTATTGAGGGCTCGTTCTTCCAAAATCGCAGAGTCCATGGCCTTTACAGATTTCTGACGCCGTTCAAAATGGCCGTGCTATGATGCGGCAACATCCGTTTGGGCCATTCATGGGAAGCGTTCTGGCCTCCGCCAACATTTTTCGTTTTGGACTCTTTGAGGCCGATGCCGCTCGCGGAACGCTGACCCGCAGCGGACTGCGCGTCAAGGTTCAAGACCAGCCTTTCCGTGTGCTCCTGGTATTGCTGGAACGGCCGGGAGAGATCGTGAGTCGCGACGAACTCCGGCAGAAACTTTGGCCGGAGGGGACATACGTCGACTTTGATGGCAGCCTGAACGTTATCCTCAAAAAGCTGCGCGCTGCCATCGACGACGATTCGGAGAATCCACGGTTCATCGAGACCGTTCCCCGGCGGGGTTACAAGTTCATTGCGCCAGTGTCGGTCGTGCAGGCAGTCGCCACGACGGGCGCGGAGACGTCTCTTCCCTCATCGCAGGAAACCATGGCTGAAGTTTCCGTTCACGTGGTTGAGGTAGCCGAGCATGCGGGACTCGGAACTCCGCGTGGGCGTCGCTATTTATATGCCGGATCGGCCGCGCTGCTTGTCCTGTTGCTGGGGTTCACCGCTCTGCTCGTGCAGCGCAAACGGGGCAGTGCCGCGCTGCAAAACCCGAGCGCAACGTCTCCCGTTCGGATGCGCAAGTCGGTGGCAGTGCTTGGGTTTCACAGCCTCTCGGGCAGATCGGAAGATGCCTGGCTGGGGACAGCGCTCGCCGAGATGCTTAGCACCGAACTTGCGGGCGGCGAACAGTTGCGTCTGGTGTCTGGGGAAGACGTAGCCAATCTTCGCATTGCGAATCCCTGGTCGCAAACCGACACGCTGGATCAAGCGACCACCGCCCGTATCGGGACGGCACTCAGTAGTGATCTGTTGCTGCTAGGTTCGTATATGAACCTGGGCAGGCCCGACCGGGAGCAATTGCGGGTGGACGTCCGGCTGCAGGATGCGCGCACCGGCGAGATATTAACCGAAGTGGCGGAGACCGGTAACACGCAGGATCTTTTCCGGCTTATCTCGCATGTAGGTACGCGGCTCCGGGAGCGGATGGGCGTACGGCATGTAGAAGATTCGGAAGAAGCAGGAATCCTCGCTTCGCTGCCGTTGAATCCCGATGCCGCTCGCTTCTATGCCCTTGGAATCTCAAAACTGCGTCACTTCGATGCGCTTGCGGCCAAGGACCTGCTGATAGAAGCGACGCAGGCCGACCCTAAATTCTCACTGGGACATGCCATGTTGGCTCGTGCCTGGGCCCAACTCGGATATGGACAGAAGAATCGGGAAGAAGCCAAGAAGGCGCTAGACCTGGCCACGGACCTGCCGCGGGCGGAGCACATGCTGGTCGAGGGCGAGTACTACGAGAGCCTTGGGAAGCAGGATCAGGCGGCCTCGGTCTACCACGCACTTTTTGAGCTGTTTCCTGACAACGTCGAGTACGGTCTGCGATTCGCACAGGCAGCAATGCTGAGTGGAAACTTCAGCCAGGCGCTTGAGTTGATCGCCAGGCTGCGAGCGCTGCCGCGGCCGGCATCGGATGATCCGCGAATCGACATCGCGGAATCGCGCGCTATTAAGGTGAACAAACCTGCATCGCTGCTTCTGATACGGAACGCGGTCAGGAAAGCGTCGGCTCAATCCAATATTCCTGTGTATGCCCTTGCCAGACGAGACGAATGTATGGCCATTCTGTATGGCGATGAGCCGCAGCGCGCCATTCCGGTCTGCGAAGACGCCTACAACCTTTTCCTATCAGAGGGCAATCGGGCAGGAGCAGCCGACGCCATTCGGCTC
>Ga0207707_10003750_pt1 | contig 13468 bp, 6 predicted proteins | sample KBSC83BmetaG_FD_184336 | JGI IMG/M metagenome (GOLD analysis project Ga0207707, IMG submission 184336) | Corn rhizosphere microbial communities from Kellogg Biological Station, Michigan, USA - KBS C8-3B metaG (SPAdes) (version 2) | ecosystem: Host-associated > Plants > Roots > Rhizosphere ...
CGGGCGGCACCGCCAACATCGACTTCGTGATGAGCCAGGCGATCATTCTGCTTCCCGACGTCGTCACCACCGCCACCGGTGAACAGCGCCGTGTGGAGTTGGGCAACGCCGTCACGGCGCTGACGGACGTGACGTCGAAGGTGGAAACGACGCCCGTCGCGAACCTCTCCGACTTGCTCGTCGCAAAGGCGCCGGGCGTTGTCGTGTTGCCAGGCGCCATGACCGGTGCCAACCCGACGATTCGCATCCGCGGCTTGAGCTCGCTCGCCACCAACGGCAGCGGCATCACCAACGATCCGATCTACGTCATCGACGGCGTGCGACTCGCCTCCAACACGATCAATCTTGGCACCGGCGGTACGACGGGCAGCTTGCTCAACACGCTCGACCCGAACGAGATCGAAGATATCGAAATCGTGAAGGGTCCTTCGGCCGCGACGCTGTACGGCACCGACGCCGCGAACGGCGTCATCGTCATCACGACGAAGAAGGGCCATGCCGGTGCAACGCGATGGACGTGGTACGGCCAGGGCGAAGCGGTGTCCGATCGCAACCCGTACCCGACGGACTATGCGTCGTGGGGACATGACGCCACCGGGAAAACGATTCGCTGTACGCTCATCACCGAGAGCCAACAGAAGTGCACGCTCGACAGCCTCACCTCGTTCAACCCGCTGCGCAACGACTCGACGACACCGATTCGGCTCGGCCACCGTGATGCGTACGGGATGAACGCGAGCGGCGGATCCGACCAGGTGCGCTTTTTCGTCAGCGGCGACATGAGCAACGAGATGGGTCCGCTGCACATGCCGCAGTTCGCGCAGCGCACGCTCGATTCGCTCGGCACGCCGATTCGCGACGAGTGGGTCAACCCGGAGTCGTTCCAGTCGCAGAGCTTCCGCGTCAACATCTCCTCGGCCTTCTCGCCGAAGTTCGACTTCAACGGCAACGCCGGATTCTCGAACACGAACCAGCGGCTGCCGCAGGTCGACAACAACACGTTCAGCGTTTACTACAGCGCGTGGAACAACCCCGGCTTCAATCACAACGGGTTGAACTACAACGAGCTCGGCACGCTGAACGAGTACCGGAACGGCTACGGCGGCTTCAGCCCCGCGCAGATCTTCCAGGTGCTCAATCAGAACGCCATCCAGCGCTTCACCGGATCGACCGATGCGACGTGGCGTCCATTCTCGTGGATGCAGAACAACGGCTCGGCGGGCATCGACCTGTCGAACAACGACCGCCTCGGCTTGTGCCGCTTCAATGAATGCCCGAACTCGGGCACGCAGCGGCAGGGCTCCGTCACCGCCGTGCAGACGAACCTTCGCAATTTCTCGGCGAAGCTGATCAGCAACTCCACGTGGCAGGCCCGCTCGAACCTGAACCTCAAGACCACGATCGGCGGCGACTACAACAACCTCGAGACCGACGGCGTCAGCGACGGCGGCACGAACCTCCCGCCGGGCGCGCAGAATCCCTTCCAGGCCGCGGTGAAGTCGGTCGGCAACAACGTCACGAACCTGCAGACGGTGAACAAGACGCTCGGCCTCTACGTGCAGGAAGAGGCAGCGTATCGCGATCGCATGTTCCTCACGCTCGCCGAGCGAACGGACCAGAACAGCTCGTTCGGCACGAAGTTCCAGCGCGTGGTCTATCCGAAGGCGCAGCTCTCGTGGATTCTGTCGGACGAAAGCTTCTTCCCGCATCCGGATTGGCTGAACCAGTTCCGCCTCCGCAGCGCCCTGGGCGCCTCGGGCGTGCAGCCCGGTGGCAACGTCGCGCTCCAGACCTTCACCTCGTCGACAGCGAACATCGCGTCGATTCCGGGATCCGCGACGTCCAGCGATTCACCCGGTCTGCTTCAGAACGCGCTGGGCAATCCGAACCTCAAGCCTGAGACGGCGACTGAGTGGGAGAGCGGATTCGAGTCGAATGTGCTCAGCAACCGCGTGCACATCGACGTGACGTATTACACGCGCAAGACGCATGATGCGATCATCAGCGAGCCGATCGCGGCATCGTCGGGCGCCGCTGCGCTGTCCGTGCTGAAGAACCTGGGCTCCGTGCAGAATACGGGCATCGAGTTCGGCGGCAACGCCACGATCATCGATCGCCGGAGCATCGGCTGGGATATCTCGGTTTCGGCGTCGCACAACAGCAACAAGATCCTCAACCTCGGTATCGATCCGACGACTGGAAAGGCGCGGACGAACATCGGCACCGGCGCGACGCGCGACTCGCTCGGCCTTTCGGTGAACGCGTTGGTGCTGCGCCCGTACACTTACAACGACGCAAATGGCGACGGCATCATCACGCCGGACGAGGTGACGATCGGCTCGGGCTTCATCTACTACGGCTATTCGCAGCCGCGCGACATCATCGCGGTGACGAACGGGATCGATCTGTTCGAGCGGCATCTGCGCCTGTCGGTGTTGATCGATCGCAAGGGCGGATACAACCTGAACAACGCGAGTGCGTCGTTCTACGCGACGAACTTCGCGACGTGGTCGTCGGAGAACCTGAAGAGCACCCCGCTCTGGGATCAGGCGCGCAACGTGGCTGCCTCGAGCGCCAAGAACCCGTCGACGCAGATCGGCTATTACGAGAACGGCAGCTTCACGCGTCTGCGCGAAGTCTCCGCGGCGCTCACGCTGCCCAAGCGCGTGTCGGATCGGCTCCGCGCGCGTGACGCGCAGATTGTGTTCTCGGCGCGCAATCTCCACCTCTGGACCAACTACACGGGCGTGGACCCGGAAGCGAATTACGGCAACGGCGACGTGCAGACGACGTTCTCCACGACCGCACCGCGCACGTACTTCAGCCTCCGCGCCAACCTGCACTACTAAACCGACCACACGCCTCCCAAGGATGAATCATCAGATGAATACCCTGATACATCGCATCCGCACGACGGCGGTTGCCGGCGGTGTAGCTGCTGGCAGCATGCTGGTCGCGGCTTGCAATCCGAAGCAGGAGCTGTTGGCGCCGCAGCAACCTGGCGTCATCAGCCCCAGCGACGTCGCGAACGCCACGGCGGCGGACGCGCTCTACACCGGCGCACTCGGCCGGTGGAAGAATTCCGTCAACGGCAACGGCAACAACACCGAGTCGCTGTGGAACTGGGAAGCGCTGTTCACCGATGAAGTGCGCTCGGCGGACACGTTCTCGCAGCGCAACGACGCGGACCAGCGCAACCTGCAGTCGAATGACGGCGTGCTCACGCCGATCTACCAGAACGCGCAGCAGGCGCGCGGGCGTGCCCGCGACGCCATCAACGGTCTGCTGGCGTATGATCAGACGCCGACCGGCAAGCAACACGTCGGCGAGATGTACCTGATGATGGGCTATCTCGAGATGCTCATGTCGCAGGCGTTCTGCAACGGCATTCCGTTCGGCGAGACCGTCGGCGGTATTCCGCAGTACACGCAGCCGCTGTCGGACGCCGACGGATTCAAGCTCGCCATCACGCGATTCGATTCCGCCGCCATCTATCTGACCGCGACGGACGCGGGCACGCTGAACATCAAATACGCGGCGCTCGTAGCCAAGGGACGCTCGCAAGTCTCGCTCGGCGACTTCGCCGGCGCGGCGGCGACCGTCGCCTCGGTTCCGACGACGTTCCAGTACAACTTCGACTACTCGCAGACGACGTTCGACAACGAGTGGTGGATCATGGGCGCGAGCGTGAAGCGCTACAATCCAGGCGACAGCGTCGACATCGCTGGCCCGATCTTGAACGCGATCCCGTTCACGACGCTGAACGACCCGCGCGTCTCGGTCACGGACACGAAGACCAAGGCCGAAGACAACACGTCCAATTACTGGAACGTGAACAACTGGGGCCGCGACGATCCGATTCCGGTGCTGTCGGGCATCGACGCGCGCCTGATCGAAGCCGAGGCGAAGCTTCAGGCCAAGGACATCGCGGGGATGATGACGATCCTGAACGCGCTCCGCACGGCGCCTCAGGTACTCGGCATCTTCAAGGTGCCGGCGATGCCCGCCCTCGCGGCGCCGCCGGATCAGACCACGGCGACCGATCTCTTCTTCCGCGAGAAAGCGCTGTGGCAGTTCCAGCGCGGATATCGCATGGACGATCTGCGCCGCCTCGTGCGCCAGTACAACCGCACGCAGGACAAGGTCTTCCCGACGGGCAACTTCACGCGCAACGGCACACCATCGGGACAGTTCGGCACGCAGGTCGCCTTCCCGGTGCCTGATGCCGAAGGCTCCAACCCGAACTTCCACGGATGCATCGACACGAAAGCGTAGAAGAGGGAAGCAGCGTGAGTTGAACCGCTTCGATACGTGAACAACGTAGCCAGCGGTACAGTGTGAACGATTAGATACGGGCATGAACGGAGTGAACGGGCAACAAACGGCACCACGGGAAGAAAAAAGAGAAGAAAAGAACCCGTCGTACGGTTCGTTGGCCGTTTCCTCCGTTAGTTGTCCATATCTCATCGTTTCCTCTGCAATCCAGCGGCGATTACAGCCACCGTGCGGGGATGGACGTACCAAACGTCCATCCCGCATGCCTCTCCAGGCCTGCCACCTAACCGACTATCCGCCCTAGACTTCGGCTCGTAGGAGGCTTACCTTCAACGGTCTACTCCAGAACACGATCCTACCCGGGCCTTTTGCCCCGAGCGTCATATGCATGCCTTCATCGAGACCCAGAAAGAGTGGTTGCGCAATATTCCTCCGTTCCGCGCCGGCGACACGCTTCGCGTGAACGTGCGCGTCAAGGAGGGTGAAAAGGAGCGCGTCCAGGCCTTCGAAGGCGTCTGCATCGCTCGCCGCGGTTCGGGCGTGAGCGAGACGTTCACCGTCCGGAAGATCTCCAACGGCGTCGGCGTCGAGCGCATCTTCCCGGTGCACAGCCCAATGCTCGCGGAGATCGTCGTTCTCCGGCGCGGCCGAGTCCGCCGCGCCAAGCTCTACTATCTCCGCAATCTCACCGGCAAGGCGACCCGCATTCGCGAGAAGAAGACCCGCGTCGCCGTTCCGGAAACGGGCACGGCAGCCGGCGAGTAAAGGCTCCAGGCCAATGGCGCGGGATCGGTGGAAACCGATCGAGCGTGAGCTCCGCCGCACCGTCGGGCCGCTGATCGCCGGAATCGATGAAGTCGGACGGGGCCCGCTAGCCGGCCCCGTCGTCGCTTGTGCCGTCGTCATGCCGCCGGACGTTCGCGCCATTCCCGGCGTGGACGATTCCAAACAGCTGACGGCCGCCGCGCGTGAGCGCCTCGCGGTCAAGATCCGCGAGCGTGCGCTGTCGTTCGGCATCGGCGCCGCGTCGGTGCGTGAGATCGACCGCGTCAATATCTATCACGCGACCGTGATCGCGATGCGCCGTGCGCTCTCGCGTCTCACGGTCGCGCCGAATCACGTGCTGGTCGATGGCAAAGCGATTCGCACCCTCGGTACTCCGCACACCGCGATCGTCGGCGGTGACGACAAGTGCTATACGATCGCGTGCGCGTCGATTCTGGCGAAGGTCACGCGCGACCGGCTGATGCACGCGCTCGCGCCACGCTATCCCACGTACGCCTGGGAGACGAATGTCGGTTACGCGACGTCGGCGCACCTCGGTGGCCTCGACGCGTACGGCATGACGCCGCATCACCGCCGGTCATTCGTCGCGTCACGCCAGCTGTCGCTGGACTTCAGCACCGCCGAGTTCGAGGTGTCGGCCGTTGGCGAGGTGGAAGCTCTTCAAGGCGAGTTGAGAGACTGAGCGTGCCGTTGGTCTCGCGAGCGCCGCGGTCGCGAGGGCTTATTGGAGAATGCGAATTAGCATTCTTGCCGCAACGCTCAGAAGGCGGGAATAACCCGCGCGCATTGTTGTCGGCGTCCGCCTCCAGTCGATTCACTCGGTAACGCATCCATCGCTCGGCCGTTCGACGAACAACCGTTTCGTCCCGTGTCTGACGCGGTTGGGCTTGATGAGAACTTCCTCCAAACGCTGATTCGCATACTCTCGAGCTGGCGCGGCGAAGCTGCCCGTTCCGCCACGCGTGGAATGATCTACGCACCCTCCGCTTCTGTGCTCTCGCCATGAGTGAACCTTTGGCGCGCTCGGCAGATTGACAATGAGAGCGAGGGCTCACAGAATGGTCTCGGGGCCCGGCGAACTTCGCAGGAGACGGTGTCATGCATCTTCGCAATTCTTGGCTGGTTGTGTTGGCCGTTTGCGCCGGCGGAATGAGCGCACAGGCGCAGTCCGCGACGCACTATCGGCTCAGCGGCACCGTGACCGGTCTCGACGGCGCCATTGTCCCGGACGCCGAGATCACCATCGTTCTCCCGACGGGAGAGCGGGCACTGCGCTCGGATACGGCCGGAAAATTTCTCGCCGCGGATCTTCCCGTCGCGGCGGTCACCGTTCGCGTACGACATCTCGGATATAACCCGAAGAGCGTCGACGTCACGATCAAGAGCCCGGACAACAATTCGTCCATCATCATCGCGCTCGAGGCGAATCCGGCAGAGCTGAACGCGGTCTCCGTGAAAGCGACGCAGGACGCTCCAGACGAGCGCCTGCGCGAGTTCTACGCGCGAAAATCGACGAACAGCTTTGGGCACTACATCGAAGCCTCTGACATTGAAAAAAAGCGGCCGCAGTTCGTCAGCGAAATGCTGCGTCAAGTTCCGGGGGTGCAGATCTCCGCGTCTACTCGGGTCGGCAACACCGTTCGCATTCGTGGATGCGAGCCGTTGGTGTGGATGGACGGCGTTCGAGTTCCGAAAACCCAGGTCGATGAAGTGGCGACGCCGACGGACGTTGCCGCAATCGAGATCTACAGTTCGTTCGCCGGCATTCCCGCGCAGTTCTTCGATCGTTCGGCGACGTGCGGAACAATTCTGGTCTGGTCGAAGACCCGATAGCCCAATACTCGACAGGCGAAAACAAAAAGCCCCGAGGCATTCGCCTCGGGGCCTTTTGCCTGGAGCAACTTCAGTTCAGCGCGTTCCGCAGCCCGTCGTGAACGTCGGAGCGGCGGACGGCGACTTGTCCCAGTACATCCGGGTGGTGAAGTCGTCGGTTCCACCCATCTGCGTCAACGCCGCGGACACCTGCGACGCGTTCGTCGAGTACTCGGTCGTCGAGTACTGCATACGGCGCGGCACCGTGTTGATGATCGCGTACGGTCCAGGCTTGAGCGTGTTTGGTTGGCACGTGCGGCGCCACAGCGTCCACGCCTGTCCGCCATCGGTGTACAGCGCGATCCATTCCTGCGTCACGATCTGCGTCTGGCCGGCAGTGCCGCTCTGCAACGCGACGGCCGGTTGTGCCAGGAAGGTCGAGATCTTCGTCGCGTCCGTCACACCCCATTGATTCATGGAGGCGGTGATGGCTGCGTTGTAGAATCCCTGTGCCTGACCCGCCGACAGACCGCCAATGCCGCGCGCCGCAGCCTCGGCCTCGAGGAACGCGACTTCGGCGTACGTCATCATGAACGCGGGCTGCCCCGCGCCCGTGCCGCCGGCAACGGCGGACTGGTTCGCCGCCGGCCAGAAGATCTTGCCGGGGCGCGAGGTCGTGTTGAAGTACGGCTGCGCCGTGGCCTGCGTGAGACCGTTCGGCATGCCGGCGTACTTCGTCGGATCCGAGAGGGTCGGCTGCGCGTAGATCCCGATGCGCGGGTCGTTCGTCGCATTGAGGATGTTCATCAACGTCTGCGACATGCGGTGATCGTCGCGCGACGAGAAGTTCACCGACCACGGGTTGTCGTACGTTCCGTCTCCAGGCCACGCGAACACGGCCATGTCGTTGTTCGACGCGAAGACACCGCCCGGAGCGGCCAATGCCGCCTGCACCTGCGCAGACGCCGTTGCCGGATCGACGTTCACGAGCTGCATCGCGAGACGCAACCGCAGCGAGTTGGCGAATTTCTGCCACTTGGCCGGGGCGCCCCCGTACACCGGATCCGCCTTACCAAGGCTGTTCGACGCGCTGGACAGCGACTTCGACGCGGCGTCGAGCACCTTGAAGAAATCGGCGTAGATGTCCTTCTGCGCGTCGTACTTCGGCGTGTAGCCGCTGCCGATGCTGTCGCCTGACAGCGCGCCGAAGTAGGGGATGTCGCCGAAGGTGTTCGTCAGATACGAGAAGTCCCACGTGCGCATGATGAGCGCCGGCCCTGAGGTACCAGGATCGTTCGAGGCTCTCTTGATGATCTGGCGATAATCCTCGAGTTGCGCCGTGTACGGATTGTCGAACCAGCCCGGCGTGGTGCCCGCCGAGGCGAGGAGTCGCTTGTAATCGTCCTCGTCCGGGTACTGCACTTCGGCCAGGTGCTGCGCCACCCATTCCAAACCGCGCAGGTCGTAGCCGTTGCCGACCCATGATCCAGCGGAGCTGCGAGCCGCGGTGGTGAACAGCGCCGTCGTCGGCACATCCTCCGGGCTGTTCGGGTTCTTGTTGATGTTGGTGAGCGTGTCGTTGTTGCAGGCCGCGGCGCCCGCGAGGGCGATCATGGCGGCGGCGAGGAGTCGAGTATGTCTCATTGGTGTGATATCCATTGGCTCGCGTGGTGATTACGGCGTGATTCGGACACTGAAACCCACGCTTCGCGTGTTGGGGATCGAGGCGTACTCTTCGCCCTGCGTTCCGGCCTGATTGCTGTACGATACTTCCGGATCGATGTTCGGCACGTTCGTCCACGTGTAGAGATTGCGTCCGGTGAGCGAGAAATTCATCGCCGAGGCGCGCAAGCGATTCGCCCAGCGCTGCGGCAGCTCGAACGACACGCGCAGTTCACGGAGCTTCATGTAGCTGTCATTGAACACGTAGCCTTCCTGCGCCGGATAGATGTTCTGGAAATACTCCTCCGACGTCACCGTATCGGTGTTCATCTTGCCGCCAGGGCACTGTCCCTTCGAGACAGCCGCGGCGTAGTCCGGGCACGTGTTCACGTCGATGCCGTGGACGACGACGCCGGGATTCTGCCAATCGACTTCGCGGCCCTTGAGTGAGCTCTTGAGCACACCCGCGTAGTCGCCCCAGTAATTCGTGATGCTCCAGATGCTGCCGCCACGGTGGATGTCGAGCAGGCCGCTCACCGTGAGGTGCTTGTACGTGAACGAGTTGTTCCAGCCGCCCGTCCACGACGGCGTGATGTTGCCGAGCACTTTCTTCGCCCCCGGAACCGTGACTCCGCCGTCCGTGTAGATGAGCCCCGTCGCGCTGTCGCGAGCAAAGCCGGTACCGTACAGCGCACCGTACGGAAGGCCTTCGCGAGCTTCGACGTTGACGCCCCACGCGGTGCCGATCGGCACCGTCGACACACCCGGATAGAGAGTCACGACGCGGCTCGAGTTCTTGCCCCAGTTGAAGGTGGACGTCCACTCGAAGCCGTTTGCCAGCTGCAGCGGAATGACCGACAGGAGCGCCTCAGCGCCTTCGTTCTTGATCATGCCCGCATTGATCGTCGTCTGCGTGAAGCCCGTGGCCGGCGAGATCGTGAGCGGGAAGATCTGATTGCGCGTGGCCTTGTTGTAGTAGCTCGCGTCGATGTCCATTCGGCCGTTGAAGAACCCGAGCTCGAGACCGATTTCCGAGGACTTCGTGATCTCGGGCTTCAGCGTCGCATCCGCGATGTTGTTGCTCAGGGTGAACTGCGGCAGGCCTTTGAACTGCGCGGAGAAGCCGTTGAACACCGTGCGGAGCTGGTACGGCGTCGCATCGTTACCCACCTGCGCGATCGAGCCGCGGAGCTTCGCGTAGGACAGCGGGCCCGTCTTGATTCCCGGGAACAGATCGCTCAGGAGGATCGACGTGTTCACCGACGGATAGAAGTACGAGTTGCCGCCCTGCGGCAGCGTCGACGACCAGTCGTTTCGCGCCGTGCCTTCGACCGTCCACCAGCCGTTGTACGTGAACGATGCGGATCCGTAGACGCTGTTCACTTGGCGGCGCGTCTCCAACTGCTGGTTCTGGAGCGCGATCGCCGCGTTCGACACGTTGTAGATGCCCGGCGCCGCGATACCCTGCGTCGAGACGGCCGCAGAGTTCAGAACTTCCTTACGAATGTTGCCGCCGAACGTCCCGGACAGCGCGACTTTGCTGTACGACTTGTTCGCCTGCAGCAGCGCTTCGCTGTTCGTCTCGTTGTTGTATTCGTTGGTGAGCTGGAACGCACCGTTGTATGCCGCGTTCACGGGGGCGCCGGTGATGTCGGCCGGGCTCCAGTCCTGATTGATGTTCAGGCGGTACCAATCCGAGCCGGTGCGGCCCGTCAGATTCAACCAATCAGTGATCTTGTACGTGGCCGACAGATTTCCGATGAGGCGATCCCGCGAATCCGTCTCGGGGTTGCCGTTCATCAGAAAGAACGGATTGTTGTGATAGTTGTAGTTCCAGTTGAACTCGCGGCCGTCGGGGCCGTTGTTCAGCGTCGCCGAATTCTGCCAGTTCGCCTTGAGCGCATTGACGTCGACCTGGCGGCCGAACCAGACGAAGCCCTCGAGGATGCTGTTGCCGTAACCCTGGCCGGGACGATTGCGCCCGCCATTGCGGACGTACTGCACGGAGGACTGCGCGCTCAGCCGGTCATTGATCTGCAGGTTGCCGGAGAGCATGCCGTTGGTCTTCTGCAGATACGTGCCGGGGATGAAGGACGAGACGTTGTCGGTGCCGCCCGACAGACGAGCGTTCGCGCGGTCGGTGCCGCCGCTCGCCGCGATCGTCGCCGATGCGGTGTGGCCGGTCTGGAAGAAGTCCGCGACGTTGTTCGGGTGCGCGATCCACGGGCCGCCGTTCACCGCGGTGAACTGCTTGCAGGGTGCGCTGGTATCGTACTTGTTCGCAATGCCGATGCCGCCGTTGAAGCCGGAGACGAAGGTGCAGCCACTCGTTCGGCCGTCGAGCTTCGGGCCCCAGCTCTGATCGGCGCCGTCGTTCACGCCACCGCCAGCGCCATCGATGAACTCGAACGCGCCGCCCGCGCCCTGGCCGTACTGGTTCTGATAGTCGGGGAGACGCGACGGATTCTCGAACGTATAGAACGAGTTGCCTTCAACGCGCATCCGGCCGCCGGTGTTCTTCCCGTTCTTCGTCGTGATGAGGATGACGCCATTCGCCGCGCGCGAACCGTAGAGCGCCGCGGCGTTCGGGCCCTTCAGCACCGTGAGCGTCTCGATGTCGTCCGGATTGATGTCGCTGATCGCGCTGCCGAAATCGAATCCGCCCATCGCATTCGCGCCGCGGTTCGTCGGCCCAACGTTGTCTCGATGCGAGACCGGCACGCCATCGACGATGTACAGCGGCGAGTTGTCGCCCAGGATCGAGTTGGCACCGCGGATCGTGATGTAGCTCGACCCACCCGGAGTGCCGCTCCCGGTGATCTGCACACCCGACACCTTGCCCTCGATCTGCTCCACGACACCCTGGGCCTTCGTCTGCGTCAGATCAGCGTTGCTGATCTGCTGCACCGCCGTGCCCAGCTGGCTTTTTTCCTTTTCGATGCCCAGCGCAGTCACGACGACGCCGGTCAACTCCGTCGCCGCAGCAGCGAGCGCAAAGTCCTGGGTGATCGCCGAGCCAGACAGCGTCACGCTGACGGTTTTGGCGGTGAAGCCGATGCGACGCGCCACGAGCGTCGCCGTTTGCCCCGCGACTCTGGTTCCCGGCACCGTGAAGGCGTACTTGCCTTCCGCGTTGGTGTACGCCCCGACGCCGAGCGATGGAATGCTGACGCTCACGCCTTGCAAGGGAACTTGGGCGTCGCTGGTCACGCGCCCGCTGATGTTGGTGCCCTGTGCTCGCGCTGTTGCGGGGAGTAGCCCCAGCAACACGCTCGCGACCGCTGCGATGCGGTGGAGGTGCCTCGTCATGACGTGTCTACCTCGTGTGAGTGACTGGCCAGTTCGCTCGCCTGCGGCGCGGCGCTGCGACGCGGTGAGGTGCTTCCCGCTCTGAGTTCGCTCGTGGGTCATGCGAACCACGGTGTTGGGGTGACTGTGGGGCAAACGCCGGCCGACGATCGCCACCAGTGTGCAACTTCACTATGGGGCCAAACGGCCACATTTTTTCGCACCGGGTAACTAACGGGTCGGCCAAAGCACAGTCAACCACATTTAGTTCCCTTCACAAGCTCGCTTAAGATTGTATAAAATAGACAGTTAACTAGTTAACTACTTCATAACATGTATCTTGGAACTATTGCCGGCAAGCCAGCGTGCGCTGGGACGAGTCGAAGCACGCTGACAACACGGCTCTTTATGGGGATGTGTGTGCAAATACGCATTCGGCTGCGCGAGAGGCAGTCCGGCACACGCGCGTGACGGTGACCACGCGCGAGCCACCTATTGTCATCCCGAGCGAAGCGAGGGATCTGCACCTGGACCGAAGTGCAGATCCCCTCGCTTCGCTCGGGATGAGTATTGGCGTGGGACGACGGGACGTGCAGATCCCTCGCCTATGGCTCGGGATGACAACGAGGCGCGCTAGCGCCTCGCAGGCGGACGTTTCGCTGCCGGCTTCTTCACAGCAGGATGCGTCGTATCCGGCGCAGTGAATGGCGCCCGGAGGCCGAGGAGATCGGCAGGATCGATCGTGAGCGCACCGAACCTGGCGCTCCAGTGCAGATGCGGCCCAGTCACTCGGCCCGTTGCTCCAACGAGGCCGATCTCCTGTCCGCGTTCGACGGTGTCACCCATCGCCACTTCCGGCTTACTCATATGAAAGTAGCCCGTGATCACGCCGGCGCCATGATCGATGTAGACCACGTTGCCGGCGAGAAAGAATTCCGCGACCAGGGCGACGACACCGCGATTGGCCGCGTAGATCGGCTCACCCGCCGCGCCGCGATAGTCGATTCCGAGATGGCTGCTCGTCACACGCCCGTTGAACACGCGGCCACTCCCGAACGTGCTCGTCACTCGTGAGGGGCGCGGCCGCAGAAAGGGATACGTCCAGAGCTGCGGCGTGTCGTGCGCCTTGTGGCCGACGTCGCGCGCGAGCTCATTCTCGTGCTCGATGCGCGCGTCCGTCGCCGAATCCATCCGTTGCGTGAACTTCGGATCGACGCGCAGCCGGCGAGCGCCCGGCGCTCGTCCCCGTTTCCCGGCAGGAGCGGGCACCGGCGCTGGATGGTGCGGGTAGTGCAGCACCGTTCGCAGCGTGTCGATCGCTCCAGAGGACATGTCGACGAGGACGCGAGCGACCACGGAGTCGCTGGCATCGATCGGAATGGCCGCGAGCGCAACTCTTCGGCCGCCAGCGGCTGTCACAAAATGAAGAGGCTCGCCGGCGAGCTGGCCCGCGATCACCTCGATCGAATCGCTCGAGGTGGACGGGCCGTCGACCGCCACCCGGATCAGCGACCCGGTGCCCGGCTGTTTCGGCTCGATGATCAGCCGCGGAGCCGGCGCTGGCGTGCGCGACGGTACGCTTGACGGCCGCGGCTGAGCAACGGCTACCGAAGTACCGGCGAGGAAAAAAAAGACGGGGAGAATT
>Ga0207707_10003754_pt1 | contig 13463 bp, 14 predicted proteins | sample KBSC83BmetaG_FD_184336 | JGI IMG/M metagenome (GOLD analysis project Ga0207707, IMG submission 184336) | Corn rhizosphere microbial communities from Kellogg Biological Station, Michigan, USA - KBS C8-3B metaG (SPAdes) (version 2) | ecosystem: Host-associated > Plants > Roots > Rhizosphere ...
CGGATCCATCACAACAACTGTGCCGGCGTGATTGCCGAGCGCGTTAACCGCAACTCGACGCACTTCCGGATCTTCACCACTGAGATCGTCTTTCGAAATAAACGTCTGGACCTCATCGCGCATGGCCTTGTCGATGGCCATCTGTCGAGCGATTGCCGCACGGCGTGCAGCTTCGGCACGACGACGAGCTTCGAGTAACGCCCGGCGATTTCGACCTTCAACACGACGCATCTCCGCGGCGCGCTCACGTTTCGTCAGCGGCCGGTGCAACCTTCGCTCGAGGGCTTTAATCGATGAAGCCTGCTCACGAGCTATCTGCGCTCGGCTGCGTCGAACTTCACGAGCTGACATTCGACCGCCGCGACGCGAACCTCTCGCAACGTATCGTCCTCCTCGGCGCGACGAGCGGGACGCTCGAGCCGAGGCTCTTCTGCTTTTCTGACCGCGGGCGCTCCGGCCCGAGGAGTGTTTTCTCTTCCCGAATGCTGTACCGGAAAAAACGAGACAAATGAGTACGAAGGAAATAAAGACGAGCCGGTGTGACTTAGGGGAATAGAAATTCAGAGTCATCAGGCTTTGGTACCTCTCTTTTAGGGATTAATCTCACCTACTGGTGAGCAGGAACGAACTTCCCAGTTGCGTTCCCGAAAAACTTGAAAACCTTGCAACCTGCTTGCAACACTGAGCTTTCTCAAAAAACGCCTCTTTTCGTGTCTTCGATCAAACCTTCTGCTGCAACTTGAGGGCGGGAAGAGTTTCCCTAACTGGCGGTCTCTGGGGACATTGATTTGAGACCGTCGCAAATATAACATCAACAGACAGTTGTGGGCAATCAAAAAGTAATCGATTATACATATTTCACTGGAACAGTACGTGCAAGCCGCTGGTCCTTGTTCCAGACTTGCAGCCCAAAAGCCACGAATTTTTTGCCAGACGTTTTAATAAAGATAAACACGCAATGCGCTGCATCTACCAGAACGCAACGTCAGATGCCGAAACAATCCTCTTAGTTTTCGCATGAAGTTTGCAGCCCAGATTCAAAGCTTCCGAGCCCGCCTCCTGCTACTGCTGGCGCTCATGCTGGGCCTCACACTCGGCATACAGTACTACTTCAACCTCCGCACCGTCCGTGCGAATGCGCGCATGATTGTCGAGCAGGAACAAGCCATCATGACCGGCATCGCGCTCGGCATCGAGAGCCTGCAAAGCGATCAGTATCTCGACGCCATCGTCGGCGGATTGCGAGAGCCGCTCCTGAAAGATAAGAACGTTCGCGTCAAGAACATCATGGTCGTAGACGACGCCGGGAACGTCCTCGACAGCATCATTCCGGAATTCAATCCGCGCCAACGTGAAGACAAAACCACGCGTTTCGTTCAGTTCAAGGATATTCAACTGCTTCCATTGCGAAGCGCAGTACAGTTTGCCAACGAGCAGGAACAGCTCCCCTCCTGGATTCCGCCGTCAACAAATGTCGATTTTGCCGAAGCCGGCGCGTTTTACTTTCCGGTGCAGACCGACAAGGGCCGCCGCTTCATCATTGTTGTGCTCGACTCAGCCCACACTCTGACGAACGTGCTGGAACGCCAATCGTCGCGTTCGGCGCTCTACACGCTCGGCGTTTTGTTCGTGACCACACTTATCACAGGGTTCTTCGTGTGGCGCTTCACTCGCCCGATCAAGGAGCTCTCAACCGCAGCTCGGAAGGTGGCCGGCGGCAATTTCGACGTGCAGGTTCCCGCCGATCGAGCCGATGAAATGGGAACGCTCGCGGCGGCGTTCAACGAAATGACGGCGAAACTGAGTCGCGCGCGTGAGCTCGAAATGCAGCTTCATCAAGCCGAGAAGGGCGCGGTCGTGGGCCGCCTCGCGGCTGCGATCGCTCATGAGATTCGCAACCCACTGAACTACATCAACCTGACATTGGACCATCTGCGCTCGTCGTTTGCTCCGCATGATCCGGCTAAGAGAGAAACGTTTGTCCGGTTGACTGATCAACTGAAGACGGAGGTCGCGCGTATCAACCGTCACATCACCGACTTTCTCAAGTATTCACGGCCGTCAAAACTCGAGTTACAGGACGTGGACATTCGAACAGAAGCCGAAGACGCGCTGCGCCTCGTTGAAGGCAGAGCTGAAGAATGCGGAATCGAGACGAGGATCGTTCAGGATGGACCACTGCCGGCAGTCGTTGCCGATCGCGAATCGCTGCGCTCTGTGTTTACCAACCTGGTCATCAACGCAGTCGAAGCAATCAACGGCGCGGGCGGCAGTATTTCGATCAATCTTACGAACACGCCGGCAAACTCTGTTAAGGTTGAAATAAGCGATACGGGATGCGGGATTGCGGCTGAAGACATTTCGAAAGTATTCGAGCCTTATTTTTCGACCAAGGAAACCGGAACAGGCCTGGGCCTGGCAATTGTCAAAAAGGCGATCGACGATCACGGCGGCACCATCAGTGTCGCTTCGAAGGAAGGCAGCGGTACAACGTTCACGATAATTCTACCGGCTAAAGAGAACAGACATGCCACGAAAGAACATCCTCGTAGTTGACGACGAGAAAGCGCAGCGAGAGATTCTCGAGCTGATCCTGACGGAGGAAGGTTACGACGTCACCACCGCGGCCTCGGGCGAAGCGGCACTGAAGTTCGCGAAGGATCGTAGATTCGATCTTGCTTTGACCGATCTGAAAATGACGGGTATGGACGGCATCGAGTTGCTGCAACACCTGCTCGCCTACGATTCGTCCATAATCGTCATCCTGCTCACTGCTCACGGTTCGATCGAGTCGGCCAAGGAAGCGCTACGGCGTGGCGCGTTCGATTATCTCGAAAAGCCTTACGACAAAGCGGCGCTCCTTGAAACGATCAATCGCGCACTCGATCGGCTCGATGCCATCGATAGCGAGATCATCTCGGCGTCTCCGAAGATGGAGACTGTCAAGAAGATGATTCTGAAAGTGGCGCGCTCGAATTCGACGGTGCTCGTACGCGGTGAATCGGGTACGGGCAAGGAGTTGATTGCGCGCGCGGTTCACAATCAGTCGCCACGCTCGACGGAGATGTTTCAGGCAGTCAACTGCGCTGCGATCAACGAGAACCTGCTGGAGTCGGAGTTGTTCGGACACGAAAAGGGTTCGTTCACCGGCGCTCATGCCGAAAAGAAAGGCCTCTTCGAGATTGCGGATCGCGGCACGTTGTTTCTCGATGAGATCGCGGAGCTCGACGTCGGTATTCAAGCGAAACTCCTGCGGGCGCTACAGGAACGAAAAATTCGTCGCGTCGGCGGTACGCACGAGATCAATGTCGACGTGCGCGTGATCGCTGCCACTAATCGTGACTTGCGCGCGATGGTGTCTGACGGGCGTTTCCGCGACGATCTTTATTACCGCATCAACGTGCTCTCGATTGATGTACCGCCGTTGCGCGAACGACGCGAAGATATTCCGGTTCTGATTGACTACTTTCTCAAGAAGCACACGAAGAACACATCGCGCCTCGTGCGTGGCCTGACTCCGGAAACGAAGAAGTTGATGAACGACTACAGTTGGCCCGGGAATGTGCGCCAGCTCGAGTCAGCGATTGAGCGCGCGATTTTGTTGAGTGAAGGGGATCTGATCACGCCGGAAGACTTGCCGACCGAAGTGCGTCAGGAAGTTGGACCAGCCGCCGAGGGCGCGTTCAAATTACCGGCCGAGGGAATCAACTTCGAAGAGGTCGAGCGCAATCTCATCACGCAGGCCATGGAACAGACGGACTACAACATCACCAAGGCCGCCAAACTCCTCGGCCTAACCTTCCGCACGCTTCAGTATCGGTTGGAGAAATTTGGGATTAAGAAGGCGGATGGTAAGGAAATCGAAGACGGCGAATAAAACACAAAAGGCACATGCTGCCGGTCGATTACTAACGGTATCGTACGTATCTCTGCACGCTCATATGAAAAGCAAATTACTGTTAATGGTTTTGTGTTGCGTGATCGCCGGGTGTGCGAAGGCGCCCGCGCCGGCGACGAACACGAGTGAGGCGCCACCGATTAGATCAAGCGATGTTGTGAAAGCTATGCCGCAACAAGCTACGCTCGCGGCGGGACAGTCGGGGGAGGCCGTGGTGGCGGTTCAGATCAGCAAGGGGTATCACGTGAATGCCAATCCGGCGACGTTCTCGTATCTCATAGCCACGCAACTGGAGATCAAGCCTGGCGACGGTATCTCAGTGGAATTCATGAGTTACCCGGACGCACTGACGAAGAAGTTTCCTTTCGCAGAAAAACCGCTCGCGGTTTATGAAGGCGACACGATCCTGAAGGCGAGACTAAAAGCTGAGAAATCAGTCAAACCGGGCTTGCACAACCTTTCCGCCCACCTGCGCGTCCAGGCATGTGACGATAATGTTTGTTACGCTCCCGGAACGCTCGATCTATCGGTGCCGGTGAATATCAAGTGAAGACGTTTTGGATGATCATGGCTGCCGCGGGCGGCGTAGTTGCCATACTCCTGGTGCTGCTGGAAAACTACGATAAAGCCTTCGTAGCCGCGGCAGCCGGCGCGGTCTGCTGGTTCCTGAGTTACCGGCAACAAGTGCGCGCAACGCTCGCGAGTGAAGAACTAGAAGATGAGGAGTCAGATGAAGAAGTACGTTTGTAATATCGTAATTGCCGTTTTATTCATCTCCGCTGGTGCGGTGGTAAAGGCGTCAGACCAGTCCGATGTTCGCGCCACAGTTCAAAATGTTTTTGAGCAACTGAAGTCTCACAACTACGAGGCTCTCTACGATTTCTTGCCCGACGCTTCGCGCAGTCGCATGTCGCGCGACCGTTTCGTCAATGCCCTACAACGCGCGCAGGATTTTTACCAACTAGATCGCATGGACATCGGCGCCGTCAAAGTGATGGGCGCTCTTGCTGTTGTCGATACAGTGCTTTACGGGAAAGTCGTGGCTCCGATTCAGGCGGAAGGAAAGATTGTCGCGCAGCAGTACCTGCTGCGTGAGGGTGGCAAGTGGCGCGTGGCCACGGGCGATCAGTCAAGTGTAAGAAAGGTTTTGGCTGACAATCCGGGATTTAGTAAAGGATTCAAAATTCGACCGCCACGAGTTTACGTGAAGCAGAACGGCGCATGGGTTGAATTCAACGCGCCACGCAAGTCTAAGTGAGCAGCAAATCGTCAAACGTCAACTGCGCGTCATCGACTCGCTCGGCATATTCACCATGACGAATGCGGTGTCGCGGAACTTCGAGCGACTCGCGCACAGCATCGAGATGAAAACGGATTATTCGCGGCGTTAACCTGACGGAGGGAATGCGACGCTTCGCAGCCAGGCGTCGCACAGTCGATTCACTGACTTGCAGTATCGCGGCAAGCTGCTTTGCAGTTAAAAACTCCTCACGCTCTTCCATGACCTTCACGACTTCGGCGGCAACGACAGCGCCACACGATAAACCGCAGCACCATCGATCTCCACGTCCTTCGTCACCGGCTCGCCGGTCGTCTTCACAACCACGCGATACTTCGCCGGTTCCGGTCCCAGTCGAAACTTGAACGAACCTGTTTCGGTGGTAATGCGTCCATCGATCTTCTTGGTCGTTCCGTCCTCGAGTATCCGCAACAACTCGATCTTCGCGTTCGGCACGCTTCGTCCGTCTGCGGTGAATACGCTGCCACTCAGAAACGCGATTGAACCCTCGTCGATGGTCAGTATCAAACGATCTCCGAGCGAGCGGGTCTTGCCGGCTTTGACTTCAACATCCTCAATCGTCCCGATACTCAATCCGGTTTTGCGAAACGTCAGGCCATAAACTCCCGGCGTCAAACGCGATACGAGAAACTCTCCATTCTTGTCGGTCGTGGAACGTGTGACTTCCTTATCGCCGCGTCGCACCAGTACGGTCACACCGGCTGGCGTGCCCGTTTCCACGCGCACTTTGCCTTTGATGGCTCCGAGGGTCTTATCCTGGCCGACCGAGATGCCCGCGGCAATAAAAACTATCGCCAGCACCGGCAAAATTTTAGTGAATCTCATAGTCACTCCTTCGCGTATTAGTTGCACAAATACCGATTTTAGACGCTCAGGATGATATCACCGTTTGCTTCGGCAGGTCGCGTCCGTATAATCCTGAGCGGCGCCCCCAGGGAGTATTAATGCCTAAACGATCCGCGGCTTTTTTAGCGCAAGTTTTTCTTCCTCTCCTGCTGCTGATTGCGGTTGCAATTCCAAGTGTGCCGCAGGATCAGAACCCCGAAAACAAGTCTCAACGACCGCGCAAGGTTTTTCCGAAGGAACCGCAGCCCGAAGAGATCCTGCGTTTTGACACGGATCTGGTGTCAGTCGACGTGACCGCGATAAACGCAGAAGGTAACCCGGTGCGCAATCTTCGCCAGGAAGACTTCAAGGTGTATTCCGACGGCGCCGAACAACCGATCTCTTTCTTCCAAATCGAGCAACGACAAGGTGAAGGACGGCCGCTCGCGATCGTCTTCGCGCTCGACGTTTCGGGCAGCATGACTGCCGAAGAGCTCGTTCGCTTGCGAGGCGCGCTACAGTCGTTTTCGAGTCATCTCGCCAAGCATCCCGTTGTTTACTCGGTGATGACTTTCGGCATGCGCGTTAAAACTATCCAAAAGTTCACTTCAGATCCCGGTAAACTGGACGAATCGCTGGACCGCCTCTCCAGAGACTCACCGAACGGATTATCGACGCATACTTACGACGCGGTTGACGACGCGATCAGGATGCTCGTTCGAAACGCACCGCGCACGCGTGAGAAACGTTTGATGAAGCGTGCGGTGCTGGTCGTAACTGATGGTTTTCCGGTGGGCGACACGATCGCGCCGCAAACAGTTATCGAACGCGCCAACGCAGCCGATGTCAGTGTTTATGTGGTCACGCTGCCGTCATACTCGCGTGTGATTGCGTCGTCAGCGCAAACTCCTTTGCCGACTCCGCTCGACGTGAGTGGACTGGCTGAATCGACCGGTGGTCGCAACGTGTACGCGAACGAGAAAGACTATGCCCCGCTCTTTCGTGCTTTAGCCGAAGAGGTCAGCTCCGCGTACGTCCTGGCCTTTTATCCGCCCGATGAAAAGAGACGAGATGGGCAATTGCACACGATCAGGGTTGAGGGACCACGTGGCTTAATTCTAAGACAAAGCCGCTCTGAGTATCGAGCAGCGAGCAGGTAAGCAACTGCCGATTACCAATTGCCGATTGCGAATCTTCGTTGTCGAGTTTAACGAACGAAACAATTGGCAAGTGGCCATCGAAAATTGGTAATTTCAGTATTCGTCTTCGTCCTCGTCTTCGTCGTAACTCTCCTCTTCCACGATGTCCAACTCGACGGGATCGAGTCCAACAACTTCCAGTTCAGTCCCACATTCTTCACAAGACACTATTTCGCCCTTGTCCGTGTCCAGATCAACGTGGACATCAGCATCGCATTCAGGGCAAGTTCCTGTCGGCACTTTTTCTTCCTCCCCGCAGTAGGTGAAGGCAGGGCTATCCCTCCAATCGGGAGAGCACCTCTGCCTTAGTAAGCAACCGAATCAATCTACCCGCGAGCGCCGGAATTTGCAACACTCTTTTCTACAGAACCTTGGGCCAGGCAACGTTACATTTCTATGCCGAAAGTATTTCTCCCGCAAAGACGCAAAGGCGCAAAGGAATCAGTTCATTTTCTTTGCGCTACTGTGGCTCTCCACATTTGCTCACACCGTACGAAACCGATCAGAACGCAGGGCTAACCTGATCGTGCGCTGTCACCACGCGCCTACTCAGTAAACCTGCCCGCGCTGAATAATGCGGAGCATGTTACAGCTCACCAACAAACCGACGCGCGCGTTGGCCCTCTTATTCCTCCCGGTGGTTCTGGTGCTCGCATGTGGTCCACCACTCACGCCAGACTCAAATCGATCTGAACTCGGTCCAAATGTCGACTTGGACCATGATGGATTGCCTGACAACGTGGAGTTACGAAGCTTCAATGACAGAGAAAACTTTCGCCGCCGGTTCACGTGGGGGGCGGAAATGCAGTTTTACAACCTCAGCGATCACAAACATTAGACAGGATTTACAGGATTTACAGGATTCACAGGATAATCATGAAAATCTTGTAAATCCTGTCTAAGAAAAGCACCTCGATAAGCGGGATCAACGACATGTATTCAACCTCCATTAACGCCATCATTTCCGCCGCTCGCTCGCTGGTTGGCAACCGCCGCTCGCTCCCGCTGATGCTCACAGTCTACGTCGCCCTGCTCGCAGCGATTTGTCTGTTCGTCAGCACACGCGAAGCAACAGTCTCCCAATTGCTTCTGACGCTCGTTACTGTAGTCGCCGCTCCCGCGCTCTTCTTCGTGCTGCAAGCCGTTATCGTTGGCCCAACTACCCGCGGGCTGATAACGCGCAGCCTTAAGCTGCTCTTCGTCAGTTTACCGGTGGTTACTCTCGAAGCATCGCCGCCATGTATGGCCTGATGAAATTTCAAACTCACCCCACAATCGTCACTACTGTGCGTTACCTGTTCTGGGCAGTTATCGCTCCCCTGCTCGTCGTGCAACTGTGGATTGCTGTGAGCCATGGCGGTGTGCGCGTGCGTGAGGTGTTTACCCGAGCGTTCGCGCCGCAGTCGATGTTTGTCTACGCGTGCGGCTTTCTGATCTTCGCGGTGGCTCCTTATCTGCTGTTGCAGAAATCGATACCTGCACGACGGCAGTGGATCGAAATCTCACTCGTCGCCGTGCGTCTCGGACTAACCGCGCTCCTCATACTGCTCGGCTGGGCACTCACACTCCGCGCACTCTCGATTCTTACGGTCGCGGAGAAGCCGTGACATGTTGAAGTTCCTTCGGCCACCCTTGCGCCTCACGTTTGCGACGAGCATCGCTCTGTGTCTCATCTTTGTGCTTTTTCGTGGTGACTTTGTTGACGCTCCTGCAAAACCGGACAACACAACCGTCCCAACCGCCGAGAACGATATGGACCAGCGCCTTCAGTCCGCTGCCGAGTCTGCGCTCGGCGAACGCGACGGCGCGATCGTGGTGCTTGATCCTCAGACCGGACGCGTGCCCGCAGTTGTCAATACGCAGCTCGCGTTTGACCACGCATTTACGCCGGGTTCGACCATCAAGCCATTCGTTACTCTGGCTGCTCTACGTACTCAAGTAATAAATCGCGACACGCGCATTCGGTGTCGAGGAAAGTACAAACGCACGCGTCTGGTAGACGCCTGTGCTCACGCTCGCAATCTCGGGCCGTTCGATCCGGCTGAAGCGTTGGCCTACTCCTGCAACTATTACTTCGCGACCGTTGGCGAAAGACTCAACGAAGACGATCTCGCACAAACGCTCTCCGAGTTTGGCTTCGGCCGTACGACCGGAATCAATGATGACCAGGAATCCGCCGGTCTGCTGGCGCGTGGCCGTTGGGGATTCGAGAGCGCAGTGGGCGAAGGCGTGTTTCTGCAAGTTACGCCCATCCAAATGGCGCTCGCTTACGCAGCGTTTTTCAACGGCGGCAAACTCTTCAGACCCTTCGTCGCTGGAGCGCCCGATTTCAAGTCTCAGCTTCGCTCTGAAGTTCACGTCGACGATGGCGAAAGATCTCTTCTGCTCGAAGGCATGCGAGGCGCGGTCGAGTTCGGCACTGCGAAGAATGCACATCTCGGTTCACTGTCCGCTTACATCGTTGGGAAGACTGGAACAGCCACGCCGCTTCAGGGCTTTCGCCCGCACGGATGGTTTGCGGGAATCGCTTTTCCGTCCGACACGAAGACGGAACGTGAGAATGCACAGCTCGCGATCGTTGTTTACCTGCGCAAGTGTCACGGAGCTGAGGCCGCTGGAGTTGCACGTTCCGTCTTCGCGGCACTTGAAGATACACGCTACACGAAGAAGGATTCGCTACAGGTTTCAGTGCACCAGGTCACGGAAAACTCTACGTATCGAATGCCGCTGGAAGATTACGTCACGGGTGTAGTGTCGACGGAAGCGAGCATTGAAGATGAACCGGAAGCGCTCAAGGCCCTTGCTGTTGCCGTTCGCACGTATGCACTAAAGAATCTGGGCCGGCACAAAAATACCGGTTACGATTTTTGCAGCACGACTCATTGCCAACGCTTTACCACAACACAAGCGCGGCCGGCCCTGGCAACCGCAGTCAGGCAAACTTCCGGACTGGTCCTGCTCGACGATCAACATCAGATAATCGACGCGTATTTCAGCGCCTCTTGCGGCGGTATGACTGCAAATATCAAAACACTGTGGGGAGTTGATGGGCCCGCATACCTGCGCGGGGTGCGCGATGATTATTGCAACTCCGGTGCTCACTACCGCTGGACAGACGTGATCGAGTCCAACCAACTGGCGAACGCTCTCCGCAGCGATCCGCGGACAGATGTCGGCCAAACAATTCGCGACCTGTCGGTGACCAGGTACGACGACACTGGACGCGCTGAGTTGTTGTCAATTGTTGGCGATGGTGCCCGTACGATAAGTGGATGGGAATTCAAGTTGATTGTCGGTCGTGCGCTTGGCTGGAATGTCCTGAAGAGTTCCCGCTTCAGTGTTTCGCGATTTGGATCGCAATTTGTATTTCGCGGTGGAGGATTCGGTCACGGTCTCGGTTTATGTCAGGAGGGTTCGCACGCGATGGCGGAGCGCGGATTATCGTTTCAAAACATTCTCGCGCACTATTTTCCGGGCACGACTGTGGGTGACTACCGCTGAAGTCATGTATCTGAAGTGATTGACAGCGAACTTGTTTTAGTTAATCTTGCTTTACGCCGTGCAGCGCCAAAGGCGCGAAATATAATAGCCAGGGGCAAGCGCTAAGCGTAGCGAAGCGCGTCGCCCCTGGGCCATAAAACTAATTGACCAGCAAGCTCTGAAAGAGCGGAATAATTGACCCTGGTATGTCGCGCCTTCAATGCTCTTTAAATTATTCCTGTGTTATAGGGGGCGACGCGCCTCGCTGCGCTCAGCGCTTGGCCCTGGGCTATCATATTCCGCGCCTTTCGCGCTCCCGGAATAAACCTGGCGACGAGCTGAACCCATATTCCTGACAAAGGTTAGACTCACATGAACGTTATTGCACGCCTCGCAGCGCTGTTGCTGTTTTTCACGATCCTCACTGCCCCGACCGGGGCCCAGAAGCGGCAGACGCCGGCGAAGCCGCAACCAAAGCCGGCGCCTGCACCGACCCCAACGCCCACGTTCGATAACCTGCTGCCCGCTGACGAGTACGTCATTTACTTTGAAGCCAGAGACGTCGGACAAGTGATTCGCTCCAGCGCGCTCAACGACCTGCTCGAGCCCGTCATGCAGCTTGCCGGGCCACCGAGAGAATTCAAGTCGGTAGTGAAATGGATCAACGCGCACGCTGAACAGGTGATGTCTTCACGTATGTTCGTCGCCGCGTGGCCCATGGATAAGAGTCTTCCCGATACACTCGTGGTGATCGAATTTGCTTCCGCCGAGGACGCCGCGAAGTTTGCGACGCCGTTGAATGAGTTCCTGCCTACGATCGTGACATCAGAGCAACCCGATCCTGCAGCGAAGAATGCGCCTCCAAAACCAGGCTTTCATCTCGAACGTCTCGGTTCGCTCGTAGCGATCACGCCGCGACCATGGTCCATGAAACAACTGCGACCGGCGGGCAGCAAGTCATTCGCTGACGAGTCCAACTTCCGCACGGCCCGCAACCGGTTCAACTCCGAGCCACTCTTCGCTTTCATCAATTTCAGGTTGATCGAGAAGGAAGACGAAGAATTCCGCAAACACAATGAAGAGGAACGACTCAAAGAAGAGGAGAAGAGAAAACAAGCGCAGGCTGAAGGCAAGCACAATCCCGCTGACACGAGCAACGTAGCGCTGCCCGAAGCTGAAAAAGTTATTGACGGTGTAAATGTTGCTGCCGGCCCGGTAGCTGTCCTCACTGCTCCGCCTCAGGAGGCTCCGCCGCCACCTGACCCGGTCTCGCATGCATTATCAATGCTCGGAAACTCGTTTTTTGGTGGCCAGACAAACGTGCCTGAAGCCTTCGCGCTTGCGCTCTCGTACGAAGGCGAATCATTCGATCTGCACGGTTTGCTCATCAACGCTGCAGGCGAGAAAAACGATCCGATTCCGTTCTGGCCGCGCGTGATCGCGGGCGCACCGATCGCGCCCGAGTCGCCGAACATTTTCCCCGCGAATACAGACCTGTTTGCAATGATGTCGCTCGACCTTGCGCAGATCTATACCGAGATGTCGACGCCTGCAAAGCCTCAACTCGCTGGCTACAGCGGGAACGGGACGCGGCTGGTAACGGGTGAGCCGCAAGCGCCATTCAAGGCGATCGAGAAGCAGATAAATCTCAGCATCAAAGACGATCTGTTGCCTCTGCTTGGTAGCGAAATAGCCGTCGGTTTACCGATGGAAGGTCTAAACTTTTTAGATCTTCCCGGACCAAACGGACCAAAGCCACGGAATACCGAGAACGCGCCCGAGCAGCCTGCAACCACTCATGGACCAATCGTGGCGATTGCAGTGAAAGACAAAGAACGTTTGCGCACGCTGATGCCGAAGTTGATCAGCTCACTCGCCTTCAAAAACGCGGGCGAATTTGCGTCAACAGAACGTCGTGAGGATACGGAGCTCGTATCTTATGGCAACGTTTTCGCATACGCCTTCGTGGGAAACTTCCTTGTGCTTTCATCTGACGCCGCAACTACGCGGAACGTCGTCGACTCATATTTGAAGAACGAAACACTCGCGACCGACACTCGGTTTCGGGCTAACACGCGCTGGCAGCCGCGACAGTTGCACGGACAGTTTTATATCTCGCCGGCGCTGATGGAAAGCTATAGCACCTGGGCCGCACAACCGACCACGAGGATGAACGATCAGACGAGGAACCTTTTCGCGCGCCTGAGCACGACGGCGCAACCGGTAACCTACTCGCTCTGGAACGAAGGTCTCGGACCAATTCACGAGCTGCACGTCCCGAAGAATCTGGTGGCGATGTTCGTGGCCGCGTTTTCCGGCGCGATCAATCCGCCGGAGATAGTTCAAAAAGAGCGACAGGCCATGGGAATGATGTACACGATCCTCTCTGCCGAGGAACAATACAAAGCCAAGAAGGGTGACGGCAGTTATGGCACGCTTGACGATTTGGTTGCTGAGAGTTTGTTCGCGAAGGAGAACCTGGAGAGTTCAGGTTACAAATTTGAGTTGACTGTCAGCGGCGATAAGTTCGAGATATTGGCCGTGCCAGTCGAATACGGCAAGACCGGCAGCCTTTCGATGTTTATGGACCAGACGCGCGTATTGCGAGGCGGCGATCACAATGGCGCCGCCGCGACCGCTGCGGATCCGGTGTTAAGCATGTACTGATCTTATAGATTTTCGATCTCGAGCGGTTCGACTGGTTCTGCTAGACCAAACCCAAACACCTTCGAGTAGAAGTACAGCTCTCCGTCGAGCGCGC
>Ga0207707_10003756_pt1 | contig 13461 bp, 8 predicted proteins | sample KBSC83BmetaG_FD_184336 | JGI IMG/M metagenome (GOLD analysis project Ga0207707, IMG submission 184336) | Corn rhizosphere microbial communities from Kellogg Biological Station, Michigan, USA - KBS C8-3B metaG (SPAdes) (version 2) | ecosystem: Host-associated > Plants > Roots > Rhizosphere ...
GGTCCGTCGCGGAGCGCGCGCAGGCGCTCGGCGTCGCCCTCCGCGGCGGCTGTTTCTGCAACCCCGGCGCGGCGGAGACGGCGCTTGGTTTCGATCCCGCGGCCGCGGAGCGGTGCCTCACCGAGGCCAGCGCCGAGGGCGAGTTCAGCCTCCGCCGCTTTGCCGGATGCATGGACGACCACGACCGCACAGCCGTCGGCGCCATGCGCGCCTCGTTAGGCATGGCGAACAATCTCGCCGACGTCCAGCGCGCCGTCGCCCTCGTTCGATCGCTCGCCGACTGACCCGGGGACGGGTTTCGATGGATGCCTTTGGCTCGTCTCTGATGAGCCATGGCCATCGCGCCCATCCAGACCGAAGCCGAGCGCTCGCGGCTCGCGCCGCCGGCCGCAGTTGTTGACTCGCGCACACCGCGACGCGGGCTAGCGCCAACCGACCGGGTTCGCGCGAGCTGCATCATCGCGCGAGTCGTGATCCTGTTGCTTGCGGCGCTCCGAGCATGGGACGGCCGGCACGATGTCTCACCGGATGGCATCTCCTATCTCGACCTCAGCGACGCGGTGCTGCGGGGACACTGGTCGGGATTGGTGAGCACGTACTGGTCCCCACTCTATCCGATCCTCATTGGCCTGGCGCGATTCGCGCTCGGCTGGACTTCGCTCGGCACGCCGGCCGGAGAGCTCGCGCTCGTGCACGTCGTGAACTTCGCGCTGTTCGTCGTTTCACTCGGCGCATTCGAGTTGCTCGTCCGCGAGATCACGAAGACCGCGGCTGGGTGGGGCAATCGTGCGCTCGCGACGGTGTGGGGACGTGTCGCCGCCTACGTGCTCTTCGGCGCGCTGACGCTGGCGATGTCTCCGCCCTCGCTCACGACGCCCGACCTCCTCGTCAACGCGGCCTGCTTCGCCGCCTTCGCGAGCATTCTCCGACTCGAGCGCCATCCGAGCGTAGCGAACGCCTGCCTGCTCGGTGTCTCGCTCGGACTTGGCGTGCTCGCCAAGTCCTTCATGCTTCCCTTCTCGGTGCTGGTGCTCGCTCTGGTTGCGCTGCGCGTCCGATTTCGCGGAGCGCGAGCACTCGCCATCGCGACCGCTGCGTGGTTGATGCTGACGGCGCCGTGGGTCGCCGCGATGAGCTACTCGACGGGACACTTCACCTTGGGCGACACTGGTCGATTGAATTACGTCTGGTTCGTCGACGGCCAGCAGCCGCCTAACGGCGCGGACCTTCCCGCGTCGGTGCTCTTCGATCCGGTTCGACCGATCGTGCCAGGGCTCGGCGTCATGCGAGAGGCGAATGGTACCAATCCGCTGTGGCTGGATCCGGCGCGATGGTACCCGGGGCTGCGCGCACGGTTTGACGCGACGCGCCAGTTCGCCGTGTTGAAGCACGGGCTACAGTACTATCTCACGCTCTTCGCGCCGCTTCTTCTCGCCGGTGCGGTGCTGCTCGCACTCACCGATCTCGAGCGTCTGCGTCTCGCGTGGCAACGCATCTGGCCGATCTTCGTGGCGTGTATCGCGGGCCTCCTCGCCTACGCGCTGGTGTATTCCGTCGCGCGCTATCTCGTCCCGCTCGCGACCGCCGCGGCCTTACTCGCCGCGATCGCCATTGGGCCCGCGCCGCCAAGCTCGCGCGCTGCGCTGCGCTCGGCGCTCGCGATAGCTCTCATGCTGGCGTGTGAATGGCGCTGGGGCGCGACGCGTCACTTTCTCGTTCTCCCGCTCGCCGTGGCGGCGGCGCTGCCTGTCTACGTCGCGCTCAAATCGCGGCGGGTGGTCATGTCGATCGTCGGCGCTTTGGCCGTTTCGCTTCTTGTCGCGATCGCCGCTGACCAGTGTCCTGCGTCCTGGTATCCGTTGTTCATCGTCGCGATTGGCGTTGCAACCTGGTTCGCGATGCGACAAGCCACGGCTGCCGGCGGAGCGGCTGGGGCAGTCCGCGCTCTGCGGAGCGCGGCGATCGCCGCCGCACTCTGCGCCCTCGTCGTGCGCGTCGGCCGGGACACGAGAATCGCGCTCGTAGGGGGACGGTCGGGCGCAGAAAACCCGTCGTGGATGCTCGCTCGCGATCTGGCCAGACTCGGCGTCGGCCCTGGCTCGAGGATCGCCGTCATTGCGTCACCCTACGACGCCGGGTGGGCGCGGCTCGGGCGGTTGCATCTCGTTGGCGCGGTGCCGCCGTCGAGAGCGGCGGGCTACTGGTCGCTCGACGAAGCGGGGCGGCGCGCAACATCGAAGCTCTTTGCCGATGCAGGCGCGATCGCGCTCGTCGCCGTTCCTGCGCCAGACACATTGCCGCGAGGCTGGACTCGCATCAACGGCGGCGCTGTTCTCCTCGTCTCCGCGCCGCCTCTTCGTTAGGCGCTCCCGGAAACCACAGACTCTTCCTGCATAGACGCCGGGCCACGCGCCACGAAATCGTTAGGCGCGAAGATCTTCGGCTACTTCCGTGCGGGACTCGTGCATGAACTGCAGGACTCCGGTCGGTGCTCGCACGGCGGCGTCGAGGAAGCCGCGGGGGCCGCACTCGATCACGAATTCGCACCCGGCTGCTCGCGCCGCCGTGATGAGATCGTCGTCCGTCGCTGCCGCGCCTGACGAAGGAGCGTGATCCGCGTCGAGGCGATTGAGGGGCCCATGATTTCGCAGCGACACGATCGGGAGCCGCGGTGCCTGGAAGGCGACCTCCGCGAGCGCTGCCGCGAACTGGTCCGATGCGGAGCTCGCTGTGCCGTTTCCATTCGTCGGTCGCATTGCCAGGGCGCGGAGCGCGGCCAGCCGCAACGCGGTCGAGAGATCGGTCGCTCCCGCGGCGGCGAGCCCAGTAAGCTCGCCGAGGCCGTCGCCGATGAGCGCGTCCGGTTTGACGCCGTGCTCCTGCAGTCCTTCGGCGATGAGAACGCCGGTGAGAACCACGCCGACGTGGGCAAGCTGTGGGCAGCGTTCTAGACGTTGATCGTGGACGGCGATGGCATCCATGTCGACGAGCGGCAGAAACGATTGCCGGAAGACTCGTCGTGACACTTCCTCCGCCTGATCGAAATAATCGGCAAGGTAAGGGAGATATGCGCGCAGCTCGCAGAGCAGCCGTCCGTCGTACGACGATGCATCCGGGAAGAAGAACGCCAACCGTCCTTCCGGAGCCGACAGCTCGCCGAGCGCGGGTATGAAGAGCGGCGTAGCCGGAGTTCGCCGGAGCGAGGCAACGCCCTGCTGCGCCGCCTGGGCGCCGAATCCACGCACGTCCTCCGGGAAAAGCGAGTCAGCCGCATCCGGCAGCACGAGAGCACGCTCGATGAACGACGACGCCTCCTGCTGCTCGCGAAATCCTCCATGGCCGCCAATGAAATCGCGGAGGGCAACCGGCAGGGGCGCCGTAGCGCCGGAAGCCTTCGTCGCGCAGCCCAGGACGAGGAATGCACACGCCACTGGCTCTCCATTCGTTCTCACGAGACGGAAGAACAGCTGCAGCGTTGCGCTATCGGCCAGCTCGCGGAGCGAAAGGAGGCAGCCGAGTCGCTCGCGCAGGGACACGGGTGCGAGGGCTCTCAACCCGTGCTCGAGAACGACCCACGAGACGTTGCCGAGCTCAGTGCCGTCCGGCGCCGACGTTCTCGCTCCGGCGACGAGCTTCTCCCAAACGCCGGTGAGAGGCCTGGTGCCTGTGAGAAAGAGCCGCGGGCCGCAGCCCGCGACGTCACCCTCTACGACCTCCCACGGCGCCGAGAAGAATTGCACGAGCTCTGGTCCGGGTGGACGAACCGGTACGGTATCCCATCCAGGTGCGCGATGCAACCCGTCCGGGGCGCCGAAACAGGCCAACCGATCCCTGCCGTACTGCGCCACCGCGGGCGCAGCATGGCGACATCGGTCCCGGTTGAGCTACTGATTCCCGCGATGCTTTCCCGCGCGACCCTTTTTGCCGGAAGCGCCTTCGCGATCTCGACCAACGAGGTGATCGACATCGTACTGGTTCTCGTCGATCAGCCGTTCGACGTGCTCGCCACTCGCGCCAGCCTGAGGACCCGTATCGGCGACCGCACCCCCCAGTCGCACGTCGTCGCGAATGAAATCCGCGCCTGCCGGATCCTCCAGCTTATCCTCCACGTCAGTCTGCTTCACCTTGAAGTGACCGTCGACGTCACGACCATTATGCGTTTTGCGGCGTTCCGACATCTGCTGATGCTCCGTTTCGTCTGGTCTGCTCGAGCGCGCCGAATGGCGTCGCTACTAGCCATCGCGCAAACCGCAGGCCCGTCTTGGAGCTATCGCTCGACCAACAAGACGAGATATCGTCCGCCTTCCCAGAATCCTTCGGGGTCGGTAATGCGCAGCCGATCGGCGTTCACTCGGCCGTCCCTACCGACGCCATCCGCAAAGCGCATGTCTTGACTCGAGAGCACACGTAGACGCGCGTGGCGCAGGGAGGGAAGTGGAAGCACCGTGTCTCGATAGCGGTCCAGCTCGCGGAAGTCGCCGTTCTCCGGCGCGCGCGACGACCCCTGCTGCTCGACGTCGGACTCGTCGTCGGCCGATGTCGCGATCGAGCCGAAGGCGGATCGGATCGTCGCCAGGCGCGCCAGCTCCGCGTCATGTGACGGCAAGAGCTGCTTCTCCCGCTGCCAGCCGCGCCAGTTCCGCTTCGCCACCGTCACCTCGCGAATGACGCCGGCGGCGAGCAGCTCCTCGCGCGTGCCGACGACGTAGTACACGCGGCCCACCCGCGACGAGAGCCTCGTTAGGCTGTCGCGCATCCGGTCGCGCTCGTCGGCCAGGGCGCGGTTCTCCACCCTCAGGCTGTCGAACCGCTCCTCGAACTCCGCGAACTGGGCAGCGCGCGTCTCCGCCAGCGTCCGGAACATCGCCAGCGTCTCTCCCGACGCCGCCAGCGCCTCGCGTGCGTTCTTGTCACTTGCCGTCGCGGCGCGAAAGAGACTGTCGCTGCGGTGGAGTTGCGTCGTCAGCCGGTCGAGGTTGGCGGCGATGCGCTGCCGCTTTGCCTCGAGCATCTGCCGTTCGCTCGTCGTGTCGCCGATCTCGCCATTCGGCAGCAGCGGCTGGATCGTGCCGCCAGCGCGGCCGCCGGAGAGATCGCGGTCGATCTCGTTCACGATGCTCGACAGCGCGTTGAGTTGGCCGAGCAGATACTCGTTCTTCTCGGCAAGCGCCCGATTCTGGCGACGAGCCGTGTCGCCTCGCGCGCGCTCCCCGTCGAGCGCCACATGCAGTCGCTCGACCGTATCCGGGCGGGCGTAGTCTCGGAGCACGCTCCGCCAATGATGGCCGTCGCCGCAGGCGGCGAGACCGGGAATCAGGAGAACCAACCACGTTCGATTGCGCATGAGAGATCCGGAAAAACAGCGCCGTACGCTCAGCAAACCTTCAACCGCTGCCAGTTCCTGCGCAGCAACCGCCAGAGTCGCTCGTTCGCGAAGTCCGTCGCCAGCGACTCCACGTGCGGAGGATTGCGCCGCAGCCGGAAGTAGATCGTTCCGACCACGCCGCAATCGATCGCCCCCTCACCTTCACGTCGCTCCCCGATGCCGTCGTCGCGCTCCGCGCCGCCCTTCGCCGCCCGCGCGTGGCGCGCGCCGACGGCGAACAACAGCGCCTTTGCCACGACGGGTGGAACGACGGTATCCGTAAACGTCAGCACGCGCGCGACCGGCGCGCCGTTCACCATAACGGTGTCGACGCGTCGCAACTGCCTCGTATGCGGAGGGGCATTCAACGTGCCGCTCTTGCCGTAGAACAGGAGGTCACCGCTGAGCTGCTTCGTGACCGCAGCCTGCGTCCCCTTGGCCGTGCCAATCGTCCCGACATCATGGAGCCCGCCGATGAAAGCCGGGTACCACGCATACTTGGACAAAGCCAACGGCGGAAACGATGCCCCTCCTGCCGTTTTCGGCACCAGCGTGAGACCGACGCGCCGGTCCGTCACGATGCGCGCGAAGAACTCCGTGAGGTCGAGAGTCGTGATGCGATTCTCGGCCGCGCCCACCGAGAACATCGCGAGTTGCCGGGCGGTCGCCGGACGGCTCCCCCGCATCAGTGCGAGCCGCGACTGCTCCGGCCACAGTCCCAGGGGCACCCGGACGGGATTGAATCGGTCGTCCCGAAGACCCAGCCAGACCGACGAATCGCGTCCCTCCCGGCCGAGCTGCGCCGCGAGCTCGAGGCTCGTGTTCAGACTGTCGAGAGCGAACAGTCCGGCGGCGAGTGCGCTCGCATTCAGCGTGTCCGCTCGAATCTGGTGATTGCGATCGAGCGCGAGATGCGGCCGCTGACCCGTGTGCGTCTCACCACCCAATCGGAAGGTGACGCCAGGCGCTTCCTCGAACGACGCCGGCTCGCGTCGGAACGCCGGCTGGAGCGCCGCCGCCACCAGCGCCGCCGAATAGCGATTGCTCGAGCAACTCAGGAATTGTCGCAAACCGATCCAGCCCATCGGACACGAAGCGCCGGACTCGAACGCCTTGCCTAACGGCAAGCCCCAGACGTCGTACATCGTCGCCGCGTCGTTCTTCACCTCGAGGCTGCCGAGCTCGGGGCGCTGCGACAGCGCCGCCGCCGCGAGCACGGGCTTGATCGCCGAGCCGACGTTCACCGGCTTGAGCAACCAGCTGCCTCCGCCCGCCGACGGCGGCCCATATTCCGCCACGCCGAGAACCTCGCCCGTCTTCGCCGACGCCAGCACGATGGTCGCGAACGCGAGATCACCCTCTTGCACGTGCCCACCCTTTGCCAGCTTTCCGTTGCCGGCGAAGTCGTCGAGCTCGGCCTGCAGCTCGTTGGTGAGCGTCTCGTCGAGGCTGATCGGAATGTTGCGGCCGCCCTCGAGCTCGACACTCGCGCCGAAGCCGGCGGCGCTCGCAAGCTGCCGCACGAACGGCGACGTGCGCGACACGCTCGGCTGCCAGCGGATCCGTCCGTTGATCCACTGCGTTCCGCCTAACGTGCCGGCGAGCGTCCACTCCAGAATCACCGGTTCCGGACGCACGCGGCGTCCGGCGGTGAGCACTCGTGAGTTGAACTGGAACATGCCGCCCGTCCCGATCGGCATCGTCTGCCGCGCGGGAAGCTGCTTGCCATCGTACAGCGTGCGCTCACTCGTGAAGAGCGTCGCCGTCCCCGTTTCGCCGAGCCGATCCGGGAAGCGCAGCACGAGCTGCGCGAATGGCGAGCCCGGTGCCGTACACTCGACGTAGACCGAATCCTTTACGGCTCGGAACGGACAGGCGGGCACGCCCGGAATGCGGCCGGTCCCCCGTACCGATTCCATACCCTTCCCCGAGATCCAGCCGATGTTGCGCGACCACTCGCGCGTCGTGACCGCGACGAGCCGCGCCGCATCGAATGGCGAAGGCACTCGCAGGTCGTACGGCACCGCGCGATCCGTGAGAACGATCGTGTCCCGCTCGCCACGGGCGTCGTCGACGTTATGAATCTCGGTGCGGAAGATCGACGGATTCTCCGCCGCGCGAAGGTCGCGCACCGAACCACCTGTCAGGCGACCGCGCCGCACGGCGTCGACGCGCTCGCGTTGGAAGGCGTTGAACCGGTCGATCTCGTCATGGAGGAATCCGCCCGGCTGGAGGCTCGGGTACACCGCCTCGTCGGCGACGGCAAGTGTATCGAAGGTCACGACAGAGTACCCGTGCGGCGCCGGCACGATAGCATCGACCTGGACGGCGCGGATGGCGCGGCGCAGCGGACGATCGGGCTCGTCGACGAGCGCGTCGTGCAGCTCGGCGAAGAGGGTGTCGTAGGTGAGACCGCGCCGCGCCGTGCTCGAGAGCGTGTACCTCGGCAGCGCCGCGCCTAACGCGACGAAGCCGACGAGCGTCAGAACGAGAAAGACGAGCCCGACGTGCGCCGTGGAAGGCAGTCGCGCCGTGCGCCGCGCGGCCCCGCCCTCCGGCTCACGCCGCGGGCCGGGTGTGTACGACTCCGCCGGGACCACCGGGAACTGCGTCTTCGGCGTCGTCATGAGTTGCTCCTCGGGCTCGTCGCCTCGCGGCCGCCGTCGGCACGCCAGAGCGCCACGACCATTGCCGACACCATCGCGCTCACGAACGACACGTCACTCCATGCATTCAGTCCGAGAAACGGCATGTTCTGTCCCGTCAGCGGAACGATTCCCAGGTTCGACGCGGCGACGTAGGCCGCGGGGATGGTGAGCATGAGCGCGCCACCCACCACTACCGCGAGCGGGCTCTCGTCGACCACAGTGGAGCCGGCGCGTTCACCGCGCGCCACGCGCCACGCGTAGAGGATCACGACGAGGGCCACCCAGACGTACAACAGCAGCACGGCGATACCGCCTAACAAGCCGTGCTCGGAGAGCACGTAGACCGAGAACGTGTTCTCCGCGTAGGAAATCGGTACCGGCACGCCGCGGCCGATCACCGTCGGGCCAGCAAGCCCCTCACCAAAGAGGCCGGACGCCGCGTAGGCGCGGCCGCCCCACGCCTGCTCCATCGACCGGAGAATCTCCTCACGCTCGGGAGATGGGGCCGCGCTCACGAGTACGCGCTCGAGCAGCTCGGGGTGCGTGGCCGAGAGACCGCGTACGACGGCGCGGATGACCGGATCGGCGGTGAGCGACCAGTGTCGCAGCGGCCCGCCAAGCTCCGCGAACGCTGCCGAGCGCGCGGCCGGCGAGTCCGCATGCTCGAGCGTTCCGAGATGCGGTCGCAGCACCGGCTCGGCGAGGACGACGATCGTCGCCATGATCAAGCCGAACGTCGCCGCGACACCGCGCGGCAAATAGGCGAGCCCCATCGCCAGCAGCAGCGTGACGACGAGCGGAACGCTGAAGACGAGACCGAGCCCGAAGTCGGCGCGCGTCGCGAGCAGCGTCGCCACGAGCGGAATGCCGAGTACCGCGAGCGCGGCGGGTCCTTTGCCTAACGCGAACGATACACCCGCGTCGCGGCCATTTCGTACGATGAGGAGGAAGAGAAAGAACAGGGCGGCAAAGAGCAGCGTCGGTCCGTCCAGCCGCCTCACGAGGACCACGAAGTTCAACGCGCAGAGGAGCGCGAGGGTGAGGAGCGGCGCCCCGAGACGGAGCCTGGGCGCGATGTCGGTCCGCCGCATCGCGCCGCGCTTGAGCCGCCAGAGCACGAGCGCCAGTACGTAGAGCACGAGGAGGGTCGCGGTCGCGAAGACGGCCAGCTGCCGCGCGATGACGCTGAGCGGCACGCCGCACGCCGCGATCACGATCGCCGCGCGCCGCGCCCAATCCTCGTCGCCCGGCTCCGCGCGGAGCACTTCGGCGGGTGTCGTCGCCGGCTCGCGGCCACGCCGTTGCGGACGCAGATATTCCACGCCGATCCAGGCCAGCATCGCAACGAAGATCACCATCAGCGCACCGATGACCGCGAACGGCCGCTGTACGCCGAGCACACCGAGCCCGATGGACATGAAGAGAATGCCGAGCGCCGACATTCGTCGATCCGGGAGACGCGCCGCCTCAACCGCGCCGGTGTAGCCTGTCACCGGCTCCGGCTGCAGTCCGGCGACGATGCGCGCCGCGCGATCCTCGATGCGCAGGATCAGCCTCACCACGCGTGGCGCCCACCGACTCCACTCGAGCAGCAGCACCGTGCCGAGGATGGTCGCGATCCATGCGCCGACCGCGGAATCGGCACCGCGCTCGTAGTACGGCGTCGCGTACGTGATCCGATAGCCGAGGACGAGTCGAACGCCGAGAAAGACGAGCGCGAGATTCGCGAGCGTCCACGCCGCCGCAGTCGAGGGACGCGCGCCGAGCACCACCGCGCTCGTCCGCTGATCGGAGCCGAGCAGCAGGAAGGCACCCGTGATCAGCAGCGCGAGCCCGGCGAAGGTGAGATTCAGATTGATGATCTCACCAGTCGCCACCTTGTGGATGCGCAGGAGATAGCCAGCCGTTCGGCGCGGCTCGGCGGAGCGCGCCCACACCGTCACGACCGAATCGACCGGCGCACGGTAGACGCTGTCCGACGCCACGATCTGCGCCGTGCGGTCGTTGACCATCCGCACGCGGCCGAGAAATGCATAACGAGTCGTGTCGAGCCCGAACCCGCCGAGGTAGAAGTGCGGTACGGAGGGTGGGAGCCGGGAGGTCGAGATCAACGTGCAGCGCCGCTGGGTGCCGCAGACCTCGTCCGATGGCAGCCAGCCGAGGCGGGGGTCGGGGCCTCGCACGAACCGGACGGCGATTCCTGGATCGCGATTGGCGCCGCGGCCGTGCTCGGCCAGCACGAAGGACCAGCGACGCCCGTGCGAGACCACGCGCACGGTGTCGCCCGTACTGAGGAAAGGACGCTCGATCGCCGGGCTCGACGCCTTGGTGACTACCCATTCCCCGTCGCGCGAGGCGAGGCGGAAGAGTAGCGGCGGCACGAGTCCCCATCGCTCCAGCGGCTTGAGCCGCGCCTGTGGTTCATAGATGAGCGTCACGACGAGGTCGCGCGCGGCGCTCGTATCGGGCACGCTCGGCCACGCGAGCTCGCGTAGCGGCAATCCTTCGCTGAGCTTCCTCGTGAGGCGGCGGCCGAGCACCTCGAGCATCGGCGAGGTGTCGGGAAGGACCAGCGGGGCGCGCACGCCGTTCCACTCGAGGAACCTTCCCTCGCTCGATTCGATGAGACGGAAGTGATGCGTTGGACCGCCTGGCCGCGCAGCGATCGCGTTCACCTCCGGCGAGGAGAGACTGAGCTCGTCGCCCCATAGCTGGACCCATGCTGGATCGAACCGAACCACACGCTCCCAGAGGCGTCGCACCGGCGACCGGTTTCCCTCGCGCTTCTGCTGGAGCGACTCGACGCCTTCCATACTGTCGACGATGAAGCCACGGCGCTTGGTGTCCCGTCGCAGCGTTACCGCCCATCGCTGCACCGGATCCGTCGATGGCTCGAGCCGGACATCGAGCGAATCGGGCGCGCTCCCATCCGCGCTCAGATCGGCGGCGCCGATGCGGAAGCCGCCGGATCTGGGCGCCGTGAGGTGCACGCCAACGACGTCGAAGCGCTCGCTCCGCTGGCGCTGGATCTCGACGTAGTAGCTGTTCACCGCGAACACCCACACGGCGGCGAAGAGCGCGAGGAAGTAGGCGGGGCGACCTTTGCCGCCATCGCGCGCACTCACCCCAGGCAGCACCGCGGCCGCACCGAGGAGTGCGACCCAGATCGCGAACCATGGTTCGTCGACATCCACGAACGACGCGACGACAAACAGCGCGATCGCGGCGAGCGCCACGATCCGGAGGCGTCGACCCAGCATGCTACCTTGGCAAAGGGGACGAACAAAACCGGGGATCCCCGCCTGGGCGTGATCCCGATACGATCGATTTGACACCGCTTCGGCGCACTACGTTGCGGCCCAGCGTGTGGTTCCGGCGTCCCGCGCCTCGATCCATATTCTCGGCGTGCCCGCCCTATCGCTTGCCGCCTTCCTCCAGCTCGTCGCCATCACGCACGTGACGGCGATCGACGTCGACCGAGGAACGGCGAGACCAGATCTCACCGTTCTCGTCGACGGCTCGCGGATCGCGGCGATCGGTCCCGCCGCGACAACGCCAACGCCGAGCACGGCAAGCATCATTGATGCCCGCGGCAAATATCTGATCCCGGGTCTCTGGGACATGCACGTGCACACCGCCGTTCCGACGGGTCGGCAGCTGCTCGGTCTTTATGTCGCAAACGGCGTCACCGGTGTGCGCGACATGGGCGGCGACTTCGCGACGATTCGTCGGTGGCGAAGGGAGATCGCCGCTGGCGCGCTGGTCGGACCGCGGATCATCGCCGCCGGTCCGTACCTCGAGGGCCGCTTCTCGCCGATCGCGCATATCGAGGTGCACACCCCGGACGACGCGCGCCGCGCCGTCGACTCGCTCGCATCGCTCGGCGTCGATTTCGTGAAGGTACACAGCGCGTTACCTCGCGAGACCTTCTTCGCGGCGGCGCGCGCGGCACGAGCGCGGCACCTCGCGCTGGCGGGTCACCTGTCGCGCAACGTCACCGTCGAGGAGGCGTCGGACTCCGGCCAGCGAAGCCTCGAGCACCTGCTCGGCTTCGTGAATGTCTGCACGCCGGCCGAATCGGTCGCGTTTGCCGCGATCGATCCACTGCGCCGCATAGTGTTTAACACTTGTACATCACGCGACCAGCGATCGGTCTATGCGCACCTCGCCCGCAACGGAACGTGGGTGACCCCGACGCTCGCGGCGGGGTGGGAGTTCGCGGTGCTGCCGAAGCACGAGGTCCCGGGTGATTCCCTCAGTCGCTTCGTGTCGGACAGCCTGCGCGCCTTTATCGTCGGCATCTTCGATCCGCCGCCGGCGCTTCCTCCGGATGGCGACGTGCTCGGTCGCCGGATGTTCGTGAAGCGGCGCCAGCTCATCCGCGCGCTGCACGACGCCGGCGTTCCGCTGCTCGCCGGCACGGACGCGCCGATGCGAAACGTGCCGCCCGGCTTCGGCCTGCACGAAGAGCTCTCCGAGCTGACGCGAAGCGGCCTGACCCCGATCGCGGCCTTGCGGGCGGCGACGCTCGAGCCGGCTCGCTACTTCGGCGCGACCGATTCGTTAGGCACGATCGCGGTCGGCAAGCTCGCCGACCTCGTGCTCCTCGACGCCGATCCCCGCACCGACATCGACAACGCGCGGCGAATCGCCGCCGTGCTGACGCGGGGCCGTGTGTACGACCGCGCCGCGCTCGGCCGGCTGCTCGCCGGTGTCGAGCGCGCGGCACGCCAATGAGCGGCGGCCGTTTGGGCAGCTAACGGACGTGCATCGACAACTCACCGGTCTGGAACAATACTCTTGAAGCGCGCTGCACGTTCGACCCTTACCAGCAGAGGTACAGATGACAGCTCCTACTGCGACCCCGCCCATTGGCTCGATGGCGATCCCGAGCCCCAAGCAGCAATTCCTCCAAACGCTCCAGAGAGAACACGGGACGACGCGGCGTGTGATCGAGGCGTTCCCCGCCGATCAATCGGAGCTCAAGCCGCATCCCCGCTCGAATTCCGCGCGCCAACTCATCTGGACATTCGCCGTCGAGGAGCGGCTCATCCTGCTCGCCCTCAGGAATCAGCTCCAACTCGGCGGCGGCTTTCCGAAGGCCCCGGACAGTTGGGACGAGGCTCTCAATACTTTTCTCCAGACTCACGCCGAGCTGGTGGAAGCGCTCGAGTCAGCGAGCGATGAAGACCTCGGCGGCACGGTGAAGTTCTTCACCGGACCTGGCGCGATCGGAGACATCCCGAAGATGCAGTTCCTCTGGTTCATGCTCAGCGACCAGATCCACCACCGCGGCCAGTTGAGCGTCTACTTACGGATGGCCGGTGGGAAGGTGCCGTCGATCTATGGACCGTCGGCGGACGAGCCCTGGATGTAGTGGGCAGAGAGCAGAGGGTAGTGGGCTGTGAGCAGAGAGCAGAGAGCAGAGAGCAGAGAGCAGAGAGCAGA
>Ga0207707_10003761_pt1 | contig 13449 bp, 10 predicted proteins | sample KBSC83BmetaG_FD_184336 | JGI IMG/M metagenome (GOLD analysis project Ga0207707, IMG submission 184336) | Corn rhizosphere microbial communities from Kellogg Biological Station, Michigan, USA - KBS C8-3B metaG (SPAdes) (version 2) | ecosystem: Host-associated > Plants > Roots > Rhizosphere ...
GATGATCGTCGTCAAGCTGCTCTACGACAAGTTCGAGCTCGATACGCTGCCCGGACGCCTCACGCTCGGCGTGCTGATCTTCCAGGACGTCTGGGCGATCGTCGTGCTCGGCGTGCAGCCCAACCTGCGCAATCCCGAGGTCGGCAAGGTGCTGCTTTCGCTCGGCAGCGGCGTGCTGCTCGTCGGCGCGACGCTGCTGATCAGCAAGACGGTGCTGCCACGCGTGTTCCGCTCGGTCGCGAAGCTGCCGGAGCTCGTCCTGATCGGCTCGCTCGCATGGTGCTTCATCGTCTGCGCGGCGGCGAGCGGCGTCGGCCTGTCGCGCGAGATGGGTGCGCTGATCGCCGGCATCAGCATCTCGACGTTTCCGTACAACATGGACGTGATCGCGAAGGTCGTCAGCATCCGCGATTTCTTCGTCACGCTGTTCTTCGTCGCGCTCGGCATGGAGATCCCGATGCCGAGCGGCGGCATCGTCGTGCTCGCGATCATCGCATCGCTGTTCCTCGTCGCCAGCCGCTTCGTCGTCGTGTTTCCGATCCTGCGCGCGCTGCGCCAAGGCCATCGGACGAGCCTTCTGCCGTCGATCAACCTCGCGCAGATGAGCGAGTTCTCGATGGTGATCGCGGCGATCGGCCTCGCGTACGGCCACATCGACACGAAGACCGCGACGCTTCTGATCTTCGTGTTCGCGATCACGTCGGTTGCCTCGACGTACCTCATCGGCTACAGCCACCCGCTGCAGGCGACGCTCGCACGCTGGCTTTCCAGGGCGTCGCTGAAGGATTTGGATGCGTCCGACGGCGCGGAGGACGACGCGGATGCCGGTCCGGAGAAGGACGTCGTGCTGCTCGGCTTTTTCACCGATGCGAGCGCACTCGTCCACGAATACGAAATGGGCGAGACGCCGAACGCGCAGGCGATGCTCGAGCGCCTGCTCGTCATCGACTTCAATCCGGAGGTGCACGCGGAGCTGTCGCGCCGGGGCATCGCCTGCCGTTACGGCGACGTCGCCAACATGGACACGTTGCATCACGCCGGCGTGCATGCGCCGAGGCTCGTCGTGTCGACGATTCCCGACGCGATTCTGAAGGGCACGAGCAATGCGCGGCTGCTGCGGCTCGTGCGCCGCTTGTGGCCCGAGGCGAAGGCAATCGTGACGGCGAGCGGTCCGACGTCGGCGATCGAGCTCTACGAGGCGGGCGCCGACTTCGTGTTCGTGTCGAGGCTGCACTCGGCGACGCAAATGGCGTCGATCGTCGAGCAGGCGCTCGACGACGATTTCGCGGCGGTGCGAGAAGCGCACATCGCGCAGATCCGGCGGCGGCGCGAGGTGCTCGCCTAGCAATCGTCTTCAAAGACCCGCGGCCCGACCTCGACGACCGTCACATCGGCGGCACGAGCCCGTCCTTGCCGACGGCAATGCGCGACGCGCCAAGCGAGCCGTCCGGCCGGATCGTGGCGTTGAACATCACGTGCGCGCCCGGCACGACCATCTCGCGGGTTCCCGGCTCGAACGTCACGATCGGCACGTCGGGCGGCACGAGCAGCGTCTGCTGACCGTCCTTGTACTTGAGCGTGAGTCGCCGCCCGTCATCGATGCCGACGACCTCGGCGACGGTCGCATTCGTCATCATGCTGCCCGGTCGCAGATCCCACGGGTAGTGACCTTCGCCGCTGCCGCGGCCCGATTCGGGAAACACGAGCACCTCGAGCGCGCGCAACGTGCCGTCGGGTTGCGGCATGCTCGCGGCGCCGACGAAGCTTCCCTGCCTGATGGCGTCGGGTGTCAGGCGAACGACCGCCGAGACCGCGTAGTTGTCGGCCAGGTCGACGTTGACGAGCTGATTCGTACGTGTCCTGACCTGCAGCTTGGCTCCCTCGATCGATGCGACGTCGCCTCGGATGCGCTGCGTGGACGGCTGCGCGGAGACGGGCGCCGCAACGGCGAGCGCCAACGCGACGACGATCAGGTGAATGGCACGCATGGCTCGACGCTCCCGTATGACTGCACGTCGAATGCAAACAGCCTCGGGCGCCTTGCTAATCCCGGCGGATCAGCGCGATCGCCGCCGCGATCATGCTCGCGAAGAACACGAACGTCCATCCGGCGATCGACAGGCCGAGGAACACCCAGCCCTTCTCGGCGCATTCGCCGCTGCCTTCGAGCACCTTGCGCACGACGTCGGTGAACGGCAGCGTGTCCATCATGTACGAAAGCCCCATGCCGCACGCCGGCACCTGGTCCTTTGGCAGCGCCTGCAGCCAGATCTGGCGCGCCGCGAACGCCGCGCCCGCGCCCGCGATGATCACCGTAAGCACCGCATAAAACGCCGCGCCGGCTCTTCGCGGGTTCTGAATCGCCGCAATCAGGAAGACGATCCCGACCGCCGACACGCAGACGCGCTGGAACATGCAAAGCGGACACGGCTCGAGGCCCTCGCCATACTGAAGCCACAGCGCCCACGCCATCAGCGCGGCGCAGACGATGAAGCCGAGGAGGTACGCCGCGCGACGCGGCGGCAGAACGATCAGCGCGAGCGACGCGACGCCGAGCGTCATCACGAACACGCGATACGCGGATTCCGACATCGCGGGCTGCGCGCCGAACGAGCGCAGCAGGAATTCCTGTCCGATCAGCGCGACGGACAGGACGAGCGCGGCCCAGGGCCACGGAATGGCGGCGTATCGGTTCATCGGACGCAAATGTGAACGATCGAAATGACGATGACGAAGCGAATGTTCAGCGCTGCGAGCGTTCGAGCGCCTGGTCGAGATCCCAAACAATGTCGTCGAGCGATTCGAGGCCGACCGACAGCCGGATCATCTCCGGCGAAACGCCGGCCGCGCGCTGCTCGTCGCAGTCGAGCTGGCGATGCGTGGTCGAAGCGGGGTGAATGATAAGCGTCTTCGCGTCGCCGACGTTCGCGAGATGGGAAAGGAACTGCGCGGCCTCGATGCAACGGACGCCGGCTTGCGCACCGCCTCGGACGCCGAACGTCAGGATGCCACCCGCGCCGCGCGGCAGGTAGCGCTGCGCCAGCGAATAGCCGGGGCTGCCTTCGAGCAGCGGGTAGTTGACCCATTCGACGGCCGGGTGCTGCGCGAGGTGCCGCGCGACTGCGAGTGCCGATTCGCAATGGCGCGGCATCCGCAGGTGCAGCGTCTCGATCCCTTGCAACAGCAGGAACGCCGACAGTGGCGACAACGTCGGACCGAGCGTGCGCATCGTTTCCATCCGCGCCTTCATCGTGAAGCCGAAGTCGCCGAACGTCTCGTGGAAGATCACGCCGTGATACCCGCGCGACGGCTCGGTCATCTGCGGGAAGTTGCCGTTGTCCCAGCGGAACTTCCCCGACTCGACGACGATGCCGCCCATCGTCGTCCCGTGTCCGCCGAGATACTTGGTCAGCGAATGCACGACGATGTCGGCGCCGTGCTCGAACGGGCGGCAGAGGTAGGGCGAGGCGAGCGTGTTGTCGACGACGAGCGGCACGCCGGCGGCGTGCGCGATGTCGGCGATCGCCGCGATGTCGGCGACGTCGAGCTGCGGATTGCCGATCGTCTCGGCATAGACGCACTTCGTCGAAGGCTTGAGCGCACGGCGGAAATTCTCCGGATCGGCGCCGTCGACGAACGTCGCGTCGATGCCGAACTGCGCGAACGTCACCGCGAGCTGCGAGTACGAGCCGCCGTAGAGCGTGCGTGCCGCGACGATGTGGTCGCCCGCGCGCGCCAGCGTGAGGAAGGCGAGCATCTGTGCGGCCATCCCGGTCGCCGCCGCCAGTGCGGCGCGCCCGTCCTCCAGCGCCGCGACGCGCTCCTCGAGGGCTGCCACGGTGGGATTCGAGATTCGCGAGTAGACGTTGCCGAACGTCTGCAGATTGAAGAGCGACGCCGCGTGGTCCGCGCTGTCGAAGACGAACGACGTCGTCTGGTAGATCGGCAGCGCGCGCGCGCCGGTCTGCGCGTCGGGAATCTGCCCGGCGTGCAGGCAAAGCGTGTCGAAGCCGAACCGGTGATCGGGCATCCGCGGGCGAGCACGAGCGGCGGCGAATGCCGCCTTCGGGCGCGATTATGCTGGAGCCGGCCAACCGGTGCGGCGCACGCGTGCAACCGCGAGAATGCGCGTCAGCCTGCGATCGCGGGCCGCCGCGACGAGATGACGCCGGTGTTGACGCCGGCCCAGTTGAGACCGCCGAGAAGCCGCGCGTGCTCGATCTTGACGCAGCGATTCATCACCACGTCGAGGCTGGCGGCGCTCGCGCGCCGCGCCGCTTCGTCGTTGACGATGCCGAGCTGCATCCAGAGCACCTTCGCGCCGATGGCGATCGCCTGCTCGGCGAGCGGCGGGATGTCCTGCGATCGCCGAAAGCAGTCGACCAGGTCGACGCGCTCGGCAATCGCGCGCAGATCCGGATAGCAGCGCTCTCCCAGCACCTCGTCGTAGCGCGGGTTCACCGGAATGATCCGATAGCCGTGATCCTGCATGTACTTCGCCGCAAAGTAGCTCGGCCGGTACCACTGCGCCGACAGGCCGACGACCGCGAGCGTGCGCGATTGCGCGAGGATGCGGCGCAGGCCGGCGATGTCGTCGACGATCGGCACGAAATCAGCGTTCCCAGTTCGGCTGGCCCTTGTAAGGATACCGCTCGGAGATCCTGCGACCCGACGAGATCCTGTTGTCGAGCGCGCGCGGGAGGCGCCGATAGTCGCCCGGACCGAACGTGCGGCACTCGCCGCGGAACTCGGCGTCGCTGCAGAAGATCCAGTAGCCGCGCTCGACTCGAAGCGACTGCGCGCGGTCGTTGAAGCCGGTGTTCGCGAGGTCGCGCAGATAATTGCCCTCGACGACATAGTGATCGCCGCGGAAGTCCGAGTTCGAGTAAAGAATCGCGCCGACGCCCCGGTCGTGCGGACGGTCCTGCGCCGCCACGAACGCGGGCGCCGCCAACGCGGTCACGGCGGCGAGCAGCATCGATGCCGCGAGCAATGCTTGCTTCATTCGAGCCTCCAATGCATTCGACGCCGAACGCGTCGGTTGATCGCCATGCTAATCGCATCCCGCCGCGTCGCGATGCCGGCAGCCTTCCGATCGAAGCGTCGGCGCGCTCCTACGCGACGCTATTTCTGGAAGCGGCGCACGCACTCGCCGATCGGTTCGCTGCCGGCGACGAACGCGCTCCAATCGCGCGCCGTGGGCGACGAGCGGCGAGCGGCGAGGTAATAACGCGTGCACGGCTTCGCGTCGATCGTCAGCGTCGCGCGGGTCGGGTTGCTCATGCGAGTCGTGCCGGGAATGCTGACGACCACCTCGTGCTTTCCCGGGGCGACGGGTTCGGCGGTGTCGATCGCAACGGCGCGGCCGTCGACCTTCAGGATGAAGGCCGGTCGCGTATCCGCGACCTCCATCTGGGCTTGCGGTTCGAAGAGCGCGTATGGCTGCGAGTACGCGGCGGCGCCGGCGAGCGAACCGGACGCTGTGCAAATTGCGATCAGCAGCGCCGCGCGCGCTGCCGAATGGAGATGGGTCGTCGTCGGTGGCATTACGTCTCCAATGCCGGATCGCGGCCGCGTTTTCGCAACTGACCCGGCGCCGCGCCGGTCCAGCGGCGGAAGCTGCGCATGAAGGCGCTCACGCCCGCGTAGCCGAGCGACGCGGCGATGTCGTCGAGCGCGAGCGCCGAGTGATCCAGAAGCTCACGGGCGATCGCTGCCGAGAAGGCGCTGGAACGTCGTTCCGCGCGCCGGCAGTCCCGCGGCCGCGACGACAGTGCACGCGTCGACGCCGAGGTTGTCGACGAGGCGCGGGCAGCCCCGTCAACGCACCGACCCGCTGGCCCCACGTATCGATCGGCGGCTGCGCCTCTGCGATCGCGCGCCGCTTCCGTCGCTCGGTCATGCGTGGTGAAATCGGGACCGCCGGTTTCAATTCGTGCGGCTGCCGTTTCGAGAGCTCTCGCCAATCGCAATGACGCGTTTCGTCGAGGTCGTCGAGGTCGCCAAGGTCGCGCGACTGCGCGCCCGGCAGGCCGTCACCGTACAGGCACCACACGGACCGGTTGCGATCTTCGATGTCCGCGGCCACGTGTTCGCGCTTCAGGCGCACTGCATTCGATGTACGTCGAGACTCGCAGCCGGCGCGCTTGCCGGCTACACGCTGTCCTGCCCGCGCTGCGGCTGGCGGTACGACGTCCGTACCGGTGAAGTCGTTGGCATTCCGAGCCTGCGCCTTGAAATGTACGCGGTGAAATCGCCGGAGCGTCGTTCATGCTCGGCGATACGTTCCTGCCTCGAAAGCGATCTTGATGGCCACCTGAAGCGCCGGTCTTCACATTTCTCGACATCGAGACAAGAGCGTCAAGCGCTCGATCGGCTGTCGAGATTTGCGAAGACGCGATCTCTCCGTCGCTCGCAGCATTGCCCCACGACGTCCAGCATCGGGCGTATCCCGCATGGCGTGATGCGGCCCGGCTTTCGAGGAGCAGCGCAGCGATGACCAAGCCCGCAGACAAGGCCGGCGCCAATGGCGCGAAGGGCCAAAGCGCAACGCGCATCGAACTGAACCAGTTCTTCTCCGCAGCCGAAGCCCGCGTCGACCGCTGGCGCTCGCTGCATCGGTTGACGAAGGCGCTCGCGGCATCGGACGCGAGCGCGTCGGAGCGCGTGCGCAACGACGTGAAGGCACTCGTCGACGAGCTGCGGCCGCTCGAGGAGCTGAACGGCTATCCGGGGCCGCAGCTCATGGCGCAGCTCGACCAGCAGCTCGAAGCCGCCGACGCGCAGGCACTCGCGCGCACCGTGCAGCGGATCAGCGCCTCGCTGCTGTCGAACAGCTATCGCGACGACGCGCACGCGTGGAGCGATGACGAGGACAACGAATCGCGAATGGCCGACGCGATCCTGCCGCCGACGCTCGGCCGCGGGCAGAGCCGCCGGCCGTATTTCGAAGTCCTGATCGTCGCCGCCGGCGAGCGCGCGACGTGGCCGGAGCTGCGCGAGACGTTTCGCAAGCTGCGGCGCGACGACGATGCGTTCGTCTACGAGCCGGTCGTCGTCGGCAGCTTCGAGGACGCCGTGCTCGCCACGCTCTTCAACTACAACATACAGTCCGTCATCGCGGTCGAAGGCTTCGGCTTCGCGTCGAAGCATGCGAGCCCGGTGCTGCGCGAGATCCTGTCACCGCACGTGCCGGCCGACGCCGTCGACCGCGGCGGCGATACGAGCGGTTCGCTCGCGCGCGTGCTGCGGATGCTGCGTCCCGAGCTCGATTTCTTCGTCGTCACCGACACCGACGTCGCGAAGCTCGCAGGCGCCGAGGACTCGAGCTCGATCCGGCGCGTGTTCTACGGCGTCGAGGAGCCGATGGAGATTCATCTCGCGGTCCTCGACGCGATCAAGGATCGCTACGAGACGCCTTATTTCGACAACCTGAAGAAATACGCGGCACGGCCGATGGGCACGTTCCACGCGCTGCCGGTCGCGCGCGGCAAGTCGATCTTCAAGTCGAACTGGATCCGCGACATGGGCGAGTTCTACGGGACGAACCTGTTCCTCGCGGAGTCGAGCGCCACCACGGGCGGCCTCGACAGCCTGCTCGAGCCGACCGGCAACATCAAGGTCGCGCAGGACAAGGCCGCACGCGCCTACGGCGGCGACCGCACGTTCTTCGTCACCAACGGCACGTCGACGTCGAACAAGATCATTCACCAGGCGCTGCTCACGCCCGGCGACATCGTGCTGATCGACCGCGACTGCCACAAGTCGCACCACTACGGGATCGTGCTCGCGGGCGCCCAGCCGCTCTACATCGACGCCTATCCGCTCACGCAGTACTCGATGTACGGGAGCCTCGCGATCAAGCCGATCAAGCAGGCGCTGCTCCAGCTCAAGGCAGAGGGCAAGCTCGACCGGGCGAAGATGCTCGTGCTCACGAACTGCACGTTCGACGGCCACGTCGCCAACGTCGAGCGGACGATGCTCGAGTGCCTCGCGATCAAGCCCGACCTGGTCTTCCTCTGGGACGAGGCATGGTTCGGTTACGCGCGCTTCTCGCCGTTCCTGCGCGGACGAACCGCGATGGGCGCCGCGGCGAAGCTCAAGGCCATGTTCAGCGATCCGGCGTACCAGCAGCGGTACGAGAAGCAGCAGGCGGAGATCGGCGCGATCGATCCGCGCAATCCGAAGCTCCTCGACATGGAGCTTCTGCCCGACCCGAAGAAGGCCCGCATCCGCGTCTACGAAAGCGACTCGGTGCACAAGTCGATGTCGGCGCTGCGGCAGGGTTCGATCATCGTCGTCGCCGACCAGGACTTCCCGAAGGTCGAGGCGGCGTTCAAGGAGGCATTCTTCACGCATACGTCGACGTCGCCGAACCTGCAGATCATCGCGTCGCTCGACCTTGCGCGGCGGCAAGTGGAGCTCGAAGGTTACGAGCTCGTGCAGCGCGCCATCCAGCTCGCGATCGAGGTGCGGCGCGAGATCAACAATCACCCGCTGATCTCGAAGTACTTCCGCGCCGCTACGCCGGCCGAGATGATCCCGGCCGAGTACCGGCGCTCCGAGTTCCAGGACTATGGTGCGCCGGGCTGGACGATCGCGAAGACGGCGAAGGCGCTGCGCGAGGACGAGTTCTTCCTCGATCCGACGCGCATCACGCTCTTGTGCGGCAACGCCGGCTACGATGGCTCGCAGTTCAAGGGGATTCTCGCGTCCGACTACGACATCCAGATCAACAAGACGTCGCGCAACAGCGTGCTCGTGCAGATCAACATCAACAACACGCGAAGTGACATGGCGCACCTCATCAAGGCGCTCGCCGACCTGTCGCGGTCGATCGAAAAGCGGCTCGCCGATGGCGGCGACGCGGAGCGTCAGGCGTTCGCGGCGCGCGTGAAATCGCTGGTCGAGGACGTCCCCGATCTGCCGAACTTCAGCCGGTTCCACGATGCCTTCCGCGACGACCCGAAGAGCAAGACGTCCGAGGGTCACATGCGCGCGGCGTACTACATGGCGTACGACGCGGCGTCGTGCGAATACATCAAGCTCAACGACAGCAGGATCGACGAGCGGCTCAGGAACGGCCCCGAGCTCGTATCGGCGAAGTTCGTGATTCCGTATCCGCCCGGATTCCCGATCATGGTGCCGGGCCAGGTCGTCACGGCCGAGACGATCGCCTTCATGCGCAAGCTCGACGTGAAGGAGATTCACGGCTTCAACGCGAACAAGGGCCTCGAGCTGCTCAATCCCGATGCGCTGGCCGGCCACCGTGCCCAGTCAAGCCAGCGCTGACCGCAAGGACAATCCGATGGAGCAAGGGAGAACGACATGATCGAGTGGTTTTTCGGTGCGCTCAAGCAGTATCCCGAGATCGCGATATTCCTGGCGCTGGGACTCGGCTACTACTTCGGCAAGTTCACCTTCAAGGGCATCGGCCTTGGATCGGTGACCGCCACGTTGATCGCTGGCGTCGTGATCGGACAGATCGGGATCACGATCAACCAGCCGCTCAAGGCCTTTTCGTTCCTCATGTTTTTATTCGCCGTGGGCTACGGTGTCGGGCCGCAGTTCGTTCGCGGCATCGCGAGCAGCGGCCTGCCGCAGGCGGCTTTCTCGGCGGTGCAGTGCGTGTTCAGCCTGATCGCCTGCGTGGTGGTTGCCAAGCTCGCCGGCTACGACCTCGGCTACGCGGCCGGATTCTATTCGGGCTCGCAGACGATCTCCGCCGCGATGGGACTTTCGACCGACGCCATCAACCGGCTGGGTGTGGCCGCCGATCAGGCGAAGGCGCTGATCGACTCGATGCCGGTCGCCTACGCCGTTACGTACATGTTCGGCACGATGGGCTCGGCAATCGTGATTGCCGTCCTCGGCCCGAAGCTGCTCGGCATCGACCTCGTCGCGGCCTGCAAGGATTACGAGGAGAAGCACGGGGGCGGCAGGAAGGAGCTTGGCGGCCCGGGCACCGGCTGGTATCGCCGGGTGGTGCGGGCCTATAAGATCCAGACGGGCGGCAAGGCCGCAGGCCTGCGCGTTGCCGAGGCCGAGGCGTTGGTGCCCGAAGCGCGTCTCTTCATCCTGCGCATTCGCCGCAACGGTCAGATCATGGACGCGACCGCGGATACGATCCTGAAGGACGGCGACGTGGTTGCGATCGCGGGCGAGCGCGACGTGCTGCTGCAGGCGTTGCAGAGCGCGGTCGAGGTCGAGGATCGCGAGCTATTGGCCATGCCGATCGAGGGGATCGACGTTCTGGTCACGAACAAGGACGTCGACGGCAAGACGCTCGCCGAGCTGGCCACGCGACCGGAGACACGTGGCGTGTTCCTGCGCAAGATCACGCGCGGCGCGACGGCCACCGATATTCCCATCCTCGCGGACACCGAGATCAATCGTGGGGACCTGGTCACCCTCGTCGGCCGCACGCAGGACACCGCCGCCGCCACGAAGATGCTGGGCGTCGCGGACCGCGCGACCGACATCACCGACATGGCGTTCGTCGGTGCGGCCATCGTGATCGGCGGCCTGATCGGCGCGCTGGTCTTCAAGGTGTCTGGCGTGCCGCTCACGCTGTCGACCGCCGGCGGGGCCCTCATCGCCGGCATCATCGGCGGATGGTGGCGCTCGGTTCGCCCGACCTTCGGACGCATCCCGACGCCCACGGTCTGGTTCATGAATTCGGTGGGCCTCAACATCTTCATCGCCATCGTCGGCATCTCCGCCGGGCCGGGATTCGTCAACGGCCTGAAGACGCAGGGCATCGGTCTCTTTCTGTGGGGCGTTGCGGCAACCACGATCCCGCTGGTACTCGGCATGTTCACGGCCAAGTACCTGTTCCGCTTCCACGACGCGCTGACGCTCGGGATCGTCTCCGGGTCGCGCACGACGACGGCATCGCTCGGCCTCGTCTGCGACCAGGCCAAAAGCCAGATCCCGGCGCTCGGCTACACCGTCACGTATGCCGTGGGGAACACGCTGCTGACGATCTGGGGCATGGTCGTGATCATGCTGCTTTCGTGAGTCGCACGTTCCGGCGCATCGAATCCGCGAGGAGCATCGAATGAACGACTTGAACCTCAAGCAGTACGAGAAACTGGGGCCGTTCGAGATCAAGGACTTCCTGCAGAAGGTGGCCTCGAAGGCCGCTCTCGAATCCTCGATGTCGTATCTGAACGCCGGCCGCGGCAATCCGAACTGGGTCGCGACGGAACCGCGCGAGGCGTTCTTCCTGCTCGGGCAATTCGCGATCACCGAGTGCAAGCGCGTGCTCGATCTGCCGCCGGGCGTGGGCGGCATGCCGAAGGCTCCTGGCATCGCGAGCCGCCTGGAGGCGTGGCTTGCGCAGCACCACGACATGCCGGGCGCGCAGGTGTTGCAGGCGATGGTGCCCTGGGCCGTGAAGAAGTTCGGATTCGATGCCGACAAGTTCGTGCACGAGCTCGTGGATTCCATCATCGGCGATCACTATCCGGTGCCGGACCGGATGCTCGTGCACAACGAGCAGATCGTCCACGAATACCTGCAGTGGGCGATGTGCGGAAACCCGCGGCCGAAAGGCGAGTTCAAGCTCTACGCGGTGGAGGGAGGAACCGCCGCGATGTGCTACATCTTCAAGTCGCTGAAGAGCAACCGCCTCCTCAATCCCGGCGACACGATCGCGCTCGGCGTGCCGATCTTCACGCCCTACATCGAGATGGCGCACCTGGAGGACTACGACCTCAAGTTCGTCGAGGTGCATGCGAAGCAGGACATCAAGTTCCAGTACCCGGATGAAGAGCTCAAGAAGCTGCTCGACCCCAAGGTCAAGGCGTTCTTCATCGTCAACCCGGGCAATCCTTTCGCCGTGGCGCTCGACAACAGCACGATCGAGAAGATCGGCGCGGTGCTGAAGAAGCGTCCCGATCTGATTCTGCTGACGGACGACGTCTATGGCACGTTCGTGCCCGGCTTCCGTTCGCTGATGGGGGCGTTCCCGAAGAACACCATCGGCGTCTACTCGTACAGCAAGTACTTCGGGTGCACCGGGTGGCGGCTCGGCACGGTCGCGGTTCACGAGGACAACATCTTCGACGAAATGATCGCGCGGCATCCGGAGCCTCTCAAGAAGGTGCTGGACAAGCGCTATGGCGGACTCACGCTCGAACCGCGCAAGCTCGCGTTCATCGACCGCATCGTGGCCGACAGTCGCGATGTCGCGTTGAATCACACCGCCGGCCTGTCGCTTCCGCAGCAGGTCATGATGTCGCTGTTCTCGCTCTACGAGCTGATGGACGAGAAGAAGGCCTACCAGAAAGCCTGCATCGGCATCGTCAAGAAACGCGTCGCGGCCACGATCGAGGGGCTCGGCATCGAGGTCGGCGAGAATGAACACTTCGACTACTACTACGGCCTGATCGATTTCGAGTTCTGGGCGAGGAAGTACCTGGGCGACGACATCGTCAAGTGGATGAAGGACAACGTCCATCCGCTCGACATCGTGTTTCGCCTCGCCGAGGACCACGGAATCGTGCTGCTCAACGGCAGCGGTTTTGCCGCTCCCGACTGGTCCGTGCGCATCTCGTTCGCGAACCTCGACGACCACGTTTACGACGACATAGGCCGGGCCGTCCGCGCCATTGCGCGCGGCTATCGGCGAGCCTATGAGGCGGCGACCGGCAACGGCAAGAAGACTGCTGGAGCAAAGAAGCCGGCAACCGCGAAAGCCAGCTGATCGGCACCGCGATCCACGTTGCGATCTCCGCCAGGGACGAATGGCCACGAGATGAGCGAGTAGCACAGTCGAACAGGCAGGAAGCGCGGGGCCGCGTCGGACCCCGCGCACTGCAGGGGAGGGAGGCTTCCGTGAAAATCGCGCGGCTCGACGAGATCGCGCCGGGAACCGCCACGGCGGTGACGATTGCCGACGCAACGATTGCGCTGTTCAACCGGGACGGCTCGTTGACGGCGCTCGAGGATGCGTGCGTGCGCTGCGGCCGCTCGCTCGCCACTGGAACCTTCGAGAAGAACACCGTTCGCTGCTCGGGCTGCGACTGGTGCTACGACGTGACGAGCGGATGCGTGAATGGCGTTCCGGCGCTTCGAACCGAAACCTTCAAGGTCGACGTCGTCGACGGTGACGTCGTGCTGCTCGACTTCACCTGAGGCCCGTCATCGCCGCCGCAACGCGGCGCATCGCGCGCCGTCTTGCGGCGACTCGTCGCGTCAATCGTCGACGATCTTCCAGCCGTCGCCGAGCTTGCAGAGCTTCCAGGTGCTCGCGTTCTTGCGGCCGCCCGCGGTCGTCGCGAAATCGGCGCTGCGGCAGCGCGCGCCGTCGCGCGCGAACGAAGCCTTCGGCGTGACGGTGCCCGATGCGCCGGTCGCCGGGTTTTCCCAGCGATACGTTTCGCCGTCGTTGCCGCCGTCGAGCGCGCCGTTGATCTTCTCGATCGCGATCTTGCGGTCCTGCTC
>Ga0207707_10003764_pt1 | contig 13444 bp, 10 predicted proteins | sample KBSC83BmetaG_FD_184336 | JGI IMG/M metagenome (GOLD analysis project Ga0207707, IMG submission 184336) | Corn rhizosphere microbial communities from Kellogg Biological Station, Michigan, USA - KBS C8-3B metaG (SPAdes) (version 2) | ecosystem: Host-associated > Plants > Roots > Rhizosphere ...
CGGCGAGTCAGGAACGGGGAAGGAGCTCGTTGCTCGCATGCTTCACCGGCTGTCGCATCGCGCCACCGGTCCTCTCGTCGACATCAACTGTGCGGCGATTCCCGATGCGCTCGTGGAGAGTGAGCTGTTCGGTCACGAACGAGGGGCGCACGCGGAGGCGTCGACGCGCAAGGTGGGACTGTTCGAGCTGGCGAACGGCGGCACGATCTTCATGGACGAGATCGGAGCGCTCGATCCGAAGGTGCAGGGCAAGCTGCTGCGCGCGCTCGAGCTCGGGACGTTCTATCGGGTTGGCGGCACGCAGAAGGTGCGGTCGGATCTTCGCGTCGTGGCGGCGAGTAATCAGGACCTCGCACAGCGCGTCGCGAACGGAACCTTCCGCAGCGATCTGTATTATCGCATCAACACGATCAGCATCACGCTCCCACCCTTGCGCGAGCGAAGCGTCGACATTCCGCTGCTCGCGCGCCACTTCCTGGAACACGCGTCGGACGGTGTCGCGCGCACGTTGAGTCCGGACGCGACCGACGCGTTGCAGGCGTATGCGTGGCCGGGCAACGTCCGTGAGCTTCGGAACGTCATCGAGCGTGCGGCGCTCGTCGCTACCGGATCGGTGGTGCGCGCGAGCGACGTTCCACTGGGCACCCTTCCCACGTCGCACGGGGCGCGCGCAACGGATCCACTCGCGCCGCTCGAGCAGGTGGAGCGTCAGCACATCGAGACCGTGCTGCAGCACGCGCGCTGGCACCAGGGGCGCGCGGCCGACATCCTTGGGATCTCGCCCAAGACCCTCTATCGAAAGATTCGCGAGTTCGGGCTGCGTCGCCCGAACGAGCGCTGATCTCACGGACACATGAAGATTCTGGTGATCGAGGACGATCCAACCGTCGGCCAATACGTCAAGCGCGGACTCGAGGAGCAGCGTTGGGGCGTGGACCTCGTCACGGACGGCGAGGAGGGCGAGCGGCGCGCGGCGTCGGAGCCGTACGATCTCGTCGTGCTCGACATGCGGCTGCCGGGCCGGTCGGGCATGGAGGTGCTGCATTCGATACGCGCGCGCGGATTCGAGCGCCCGGTGCTCGTGCTCACCGCGCAGGATGCGGTGGACGCGAAGGTCGAAGCGTTCCGCGCCGGCGCGGACGACTACGTGACAAAGCCGTTCGCCTTCGAGGAGCTGCTCGCACGAGTGGAGGCGCTCAGCCGTCGCACGCCCACGATGTCCGCGCCCGTGCTCAGGATCGCCGACCTGGCCGTCGACAAGAACACCCGCACCGTGACGCGCGGCGGGGAGCCGATCGAGCTCACGCCCAAGGAATACACGGTACTCGAATATCTGATGCGCCACGCCGGTCGCGTGATGAGCCGCACGCTGATCACGGAATATGCGTGGGGATATCACTTCGATCCCGGCACCAACATCGTGGACGTGGTGATCAATCATCTGCGCAAGAAGATCGACACTGCCGGCGCGGTGAAGCTCATCCACACGGTTCGCGGAGTGGGCTACGTCGTACGAACCTGACGCGCGCGGAGGTTGCGAGTGAGCAGCATCAGGGCGCAGCTGACCACGGCGTACGCGGCGGCGCTCATCGGCACCGTGGGTGTGTTCGCCGCGGTCATCTTCACCACGCGCCGCGACGGCACGATCGACGAACTGCGCCGGCACGCTCTCACGGAGGCGAATCTCGCGCTCCGCCTCATCCGGCAGTCGGAGCTTGCGGGCGAGCCCGTGACTTCCAGCCGCGACTCCCTCGTGGGCGCTCAGCTCGACGCGCCGCTCCGCACGATGCTCGAGGGGATGCCGGACTATCTGCTCGTGCTCGATGCGAGCGGGCGCATTCTCTACGTCTCCGCGCCCATTCGCGACCTCAACGAGGATCCCGATCAGCTGCAGGTACTCATGGCGGCGGCGCTGAGCGCGCCCACCACCGGCGAGGTGAAGAAGGTCGTGCTCGACGACCGCACGCTGCTAATGGTGGCGCAGTCGCCGGCGGATCGCGGCTCTACCGTGTCGCGCGTGGTCGTCGCGACGTCCGCCGACATTCCCGATCCCGCGCTCCGCAATCTCGTCGAGACGATGGCGGCGGTCGCGCCGATTCTCCTGATCGCTTCGATCGCGCTCTCTTACGCGATCGCGGGCCGCGCATTCCAGCCGGTGGACCGGCTCGTGAACGAGGTGCAGGCCATCACCGACGGCCGCAGCCTTCACCGCCGTCTTCCCGTCACCGCCGGCGAGGAGATCGCGCGGCTCGCGGTCACGCTGAACGAGATGCTCGAGCGGCTGGAGAGCTCCTTCGCCGCATTGCGCCGATTCACCGCGGATGCGAGCCACGAGCTCAAGACGCCACTCACCGTCATGCGCGCCGACGTCGAGCGCGCGATGAGCGAGCGTGCACCGGGGCCGGACAAACTCATCGCGCTCGAGGAGGCGCTGCACGAGACCACGCGCATGGCCGATCTCGTCGACAGCCTCCTCACTCTCGCTCGCGCCGACGAGGGGCGCTTCGACCTTCATCGCGAGCGTGTGCCGATCGCGCCGCTCGCGCACGAGGTCTTCGAGACCGCCTCGATCCTCGGCGAGGCCGCCGGACTCGAAGTCACGATGCCCGAAGTTGCCGACGTGATGGTGCTGGCCGATCGCGCGAGACTACGCCAGCTATTTCTGAACATCGTCACGAATGCGCTCAAGTACACCTCGAGCGGTAGCATCGAGATGCGGATCGTCGCGCACGACCGCACGGTCGCGTTCTCCGTGCGCGATTCGGGAATCGGCATTTCGGCGGTGGACCTTCCGCACATCTTCGAGCGATTCTATCGCGCGGACCGCGCGCGCTCGCGTTCCGCGGAGCGCGGGGGATTCGGACTGGGGCTCGCGATCAGCCAGTGGATAGCAGAGGCACACGGGGGCACCATCTCCGTTCGCTCACGACTCTCCCGCGGCAGCACTTTCACGGTGACACTGCCCGTTGCCGATGAACTCCAGCTTCCGAATACGCCGGCGCTGGTGCCAGCAGAAAACGTTACACCCGACTCGAATAGCGAGCGCGACGGGCGTAATGGCTGACCGTGAACGAATCCTAACGGCCGCTTAATGAGTTCTTAATCCGCGCAGCATTCCATCGCTAACAGCGGCTCGTAGGTTGCGTTCCAGTTCCGTCACATCCGCTCGTGTACTCCATCTCGGATCAACCACGCGCATGTTCAACAACCTGATCGAGTCGAAACGCAAGAGCCAGCGAACGTTCGGGGAAACCCTCGTCAGTATCGGGCTGCACGCGGTACTGATCACGCTCGCGGTGTATGGGACGTTGAGCGCCGGCCAGAAGGTGGCAGAAAAGAACCGCCAGGAGGATGTCGTTTTCGCGAAGGCACCACCGCCGCCACCGCCTCCGGATCAGCCGAAGCCGCCACCGCCGGACGTCGTCGCCGCGCCGCCACCCCCCAAGGGGTTCCAGGTGCTGCAGGCGCCAATCAATATCCCGGACAAGATCCCGGACATCGATCTCTCGAAGGCCGTGACGGATGAGAAGGATTTCTCCGGCAAGGGCGTCGCGGGCGGCAAGGCGAACGGCGTCGTGGGCGGTACGCCCACGAACTCCGATCAGCCGTATTTCGAGTTCCAGGTCGAGAAGCCGGCGCTGGCGCGCGAAGGCAACCCGAATCCCAAGTATCCATCGATGCTGGAAAGCTCCCGCGTCGAAGGCTCGGTGCTCGCGCAGTTCGTCGTCGACACCTCCGGACGCGCGGACATGAGCACCTTCAAGATCCTGCAGGCGAGCAACGAGCTGTTCGGCTCGTCGCTCAAGTCGGTGCTGCCGTCGTGGCGCTTCTATCCGGCCGAAGCGGGCGGACACAAGGTGAAACAGATCGTTCAGCTTCCAATCAAGTTCGCGGTTCCAGCCCACTGATCGTCGCGGTCCAACCAATCGTTCTTTTTCATTGAGAAGAGGTCATCATGAACGTTTCGCTGCTTGCGCTGTTCCGGTCGATGGGTGGATTCGCGAAGGGAATCGTCTTCGTCCTCGCCATCATGTCGGTGTTGTCGCTGACCGTCATGGTCGGCAAGTGGTGGAGACTTCGTAAGGCGCAGCGCGAGACGCGCAAGTTCGCCCCGGAGTTTTCGCAGTTCCTCGAGGAAGACAACCTCAACGAGGCGATCCGCCTCGCCGAGGGCTACAAGCAGTCGCACGTCGCACGCGTGCTCGGTGGCGCGCTGGGCGAGGTGAAGCCGCTGCTGCAGGATGGTTCGGTCACGGTCTCCGACATCAACTCGGCAGAGCGCGCGGTCGAGCGCAACATGATGATCATTCTCTCCGAGCTGAAGCGCGGCCTGGCGATTCTCGCGACGGTTGGCGCAACGGCGCCGTTCGTCGGACTTCTCGGTACGACGATGGGTATCGTGAACGCGTTCACGGGCATGGCGCAGTCGGGCGCGGGCGGAATGGGCGCGATCTCGGCCGGTGTCGCCGAGGCGCTGATCACGACGGCGTTCGGTCTGCTCGTCGCAATTCCGGCGGTGTGGGCGTTCAACTACTTCACCACCAAGATCGACAACCTGTCCGTCGAGATGACGTACACCTCGAAGGAAATGATCGATTATCTGATCAAGGGCGTCGCTGGCGAGTTCGGTCGGTCGCGCTTCACCCGTGAGTTCAACACCACGGGCGGCGCCGGCCCCATTTCGCAGTAGTCGCGGCCACCCGGGGAGGCTAGCTCATGGCAATGTCAACAGGGGGAGGGGGCGGCGGTGTAGCCTCGTCCCCGAACGTCACTCCGATGATCGACGTCATGCTCGTGCTGCTGATCATTTTCATGATCGTGACTCCGCTCATCAACGCCGGATTCCAGGCGGTGCCGCCCGCCGGCATCAACCTAAAGTCGCATCCCGAAGACAATGAGGATCAGGTGCTCGGGATCGATGCCTTCGGACAGTACTACCTGAACAAGAAGCCGATCAAGAACGAGACGCTGGCCGATCAGCTCAAGACAATCTTCGATGCCCGGACACAGGACAAGATTCTCTATGTCAAGGCGGACAAGAATCTCAAGTACGCGAAGGTTCTGGATGCGATCGACATCGCGGCGCACAATGGCGTGCGCGTCGTCGGCGCCATCTCGGACCAGGAACCGGGAACGCAGTCGCAGGTCGCGGGCGACATCCCCACCACGACCAAGAAGCCCTGAGGAGATGATCGCATGGCGATGACTACCGGAGGAAACACAGGGCTGTCGAACGACATCAACGTCACGCCGATGATCGACGTGCTGCTGGTGTTGCTCATCATCTTCATCATGGCGGTGCCCATGATGCGGAAGGCGATCGACGTGCAGCTCCCCGATCCGACACCGCAGCCCAACGTCACGCAGACACCGCCTGACCAGATCGTGCTGCAGGTGCTGCCGAACAGCCAGTACAAGATCAACAGCGAGGCGGTCACGAAGGACAACCTCTCGAAGCGACTCAAAGAGGTCTACGAGAACCGGCCGGACAAGATCATCTTCGTGAAGGGCGACACCACCGTGACGTACCAGGACGTGATATTCGGCATGGACGTATCGCGCGGTGCGGGCGTCAAGGTCATCGGGATTCCGCCGAAAGACGCCGCGAAGTAGTACCGCACCAGCTCTATTTCGCGACGGGCGCATCTCACGGTGCGTCCGTCGCGTTATTTTTGGGGCACCCAGAGGTCATCATCGATATGTCACCGCACCCGGCTCCGAGCGAGCCGCCGAGCGCACGCCCGCCCTACCGTCCGCCGATTGGTGTTCCAGCCGAGCGGGACTCGCGGTGGGCCGGTGCGGTCTCGGTTCTCCTGCACGCGCTGCTCATCGCTCTGATGATCGTGCCACTCGCGATCGTGCACGACGCGCCGGACGCGTCGCGCGGCGCAGGCGGGGCCGGCGCTGCGGGCGGCGGCGGCGGTGGGAGTCGTGGCGGTGGCGCACCGTTCGTGAAGGAGGGGCTGCGCTTCGTCCAGGTCGTTCCGCCGCCGCCCCCTCCTCCGCCTCCCGCGCCCGTGATCGTGCCGCCGGTGCCCGTGCCCAAGCCACCGCCGCCCAAGCCTGTCGTGGCGCCGCCTCCAACCGTGCCGCCGCCAACCGTAGAGGCGCCGCCGGCCAAGCCCGACTCGGCGAAGGTGGAGGTGGCGCAGGGGCCCGCGCCGGGTCCGGGGAACGGCGCTGGGGCAAGCGCGGGACCGGGCGCGGGTCCAGGCACAGGCGGAGGCACCGGAACGGGCAATGGCACGGGCAAGGGATCGGCAACGGGGCCGGGCGCCGGTGGAGGGGAGGGAACGATCTATCCACCCACCGCGGAGCTGCTCCTGATCCCCGAGCTGCCGGTGCCCGGAGCGCTCCGCGGAAAGACCTTCATCGTCCACTTCGAGATCGATGAAACGGGACGAGTCGCTCGCGTGGATGTCGACACGGGCGACTCGCGCTACGATCGGCGGCTGCGCGATCGGTTCATGCAATACAAATGGCGCCCCGCGCATCGTGCGGATGGCACGCCCGTCGCCGCCGGAGTGGACGTTCCGCTCGGCCTGTAACGGGCAATTCGTGGCAGCTGCGACCTAGCGCTTCCATAGAGCGGGCCGTTACTTTCCCCCCGATTTACTGCCCGGCGCAAGACCGCGTGCTCCACGGTCCTGCCCAGTCATCCTGCCCGCCCGCGTACTCCGCATCGATCGAGGAAGCACATGACCGCTGGGACCATCGAGCGCGAAGAAACGCTGTCTCCCACCGAATTCGTCCGGGCCATGACCCTGACGGATGCGACGATGCTCGTTGCCGGCTCGATGATCGGCTCGGGCATCTTCATCGTGTCGGCGAGTATCGCTCGGTCGGTCCAGTCCCCCCTCTGGCTGCTGCTCATCTGGGCGCTTACCGGCCTGATCACGCTGCTCGGCGCGCTCGCTTACGGCGAGCTCGCGGCCATGTTTCCCCGAGCCGGCGGCCAGTACGTGTTCCTCCGCGAGTCGATGGGTCCTCTCATGGGTTTCCTCTATGGGTGGACCCTTTTCGTTGTGATCCAGACGGGCACGATCGCCGCCGTCGCGGTGGCGTTCGGTCGCTTCCTCGGCGTGATCTGGCCGGCTATCACGCCGGACCGCTATGGCTGGTTTCCGCAGGCCGACATCTGCTTCCGCGCGCTCGGCTGCACCGATCCGTCGGCCGCGATCCAGCTCGGACTAACGCCGCAGCGGCTCGCGGGGCTCGTCACAGTGTGGCTTTTGACCTGGGTGAATCTCCGCGGCGTGCGCGAGGGAAAGTTCGTGCAGACTACGCTCACGGTGGTGAAGACCGGCGCGCTCGCGTTGCTGATCATTCTCGGCTTCACGATCGGACGTAACGCGACCGCGATATTGGCGAATTTCGGCAAGTCGTTTACGGCCGGACCGTCGTGGAGCACGGCGTTCGTTCTCGCTGCGGGCGCCGCGATGGTCGGCTCACTGTTCTCGAGCGATGCCTGGAACAACGTCACGTTCGCGGCCGCCGAGGTGCACAACCCGCGACGCAATCTTCCACTGGCGCTGCTGCTCGGCACGGGGTTGGTGAGCCTGTTGTATCTGCTCTGCAACGTGTCGTATCTCAACGTGCTGCCACTTAATGGCGCCGTGGATGGCGCGACGGTGCTGACGCGCGGCATCGCGCACGCGACTCAGGACCGCGTCGCGACGGCGGCGACGGAGCAGATGTTCGGCGCCGCGGGCGCGACGGCGATGGCGATCGCGATTCTCATCTCGACGTTCGGCTGCAACAACGGTTTGATCCTGGCGGGCGCCCGCGTGTATTTCGCGATGGCGCGTGACAAGCTGTTCTTCCGCCGCGCGGGCACGCTCAACGCGCGGCACGTGCCGGCGTTCGCGCTGGTGGTGCAGTCGGTGTGGGTGTCGCTGCTCTGCCTCACGGGGACGTACGGTCAGCTGCTCGACTACGTGATTTTCGCGGCGCTCATTTTCTACGTGCTCACTACAATCGGACTGTTCATCCTGCGGCGAAAGATGCCGGACGCGGAGCGCCCGTATCGCGCGCTCGGCTATCCAGTGCTGCCGGCGCTCTACATCGTGCTGGCCGGCGCGGTGAGCGTGATCCTCCTCATCGCGTCGCAGACACGCACGCAGGCCTTCTTCGGGCTGGTGCTCGTGTTGATCGGCATTCCGGTCTACGCGCTCTGGCGCCGCGTGGAGGCTGTTTGACCTGGCGCGCTGCGATGCAGGCGCGCGCGTTTCTTTCATCGACTTTTCCGCTCGCCGCCTCTGGCGCGACGGCGCACGTACCACCCACTGGAGACATTCACTAATGCGCATGATGTGCCCTTCGTTTCGACGCATCCTCTCGCGCTGGCCGGCGATGCTGCTTGCGATGCTCGCCACCCCGTTCGCTGCGCTGCGTCTGTTCGCGCAGGACGCGGCCGCCGGCGGCGAAGCGAACCTCAAGGTTCCCGATCTTTCGCAGGTCACCTTTCTCAACGGCATTCCGGGCGACAAGCTGCTGCTCTGGGGGCTGTTGATCTGCGCGCTTGGCCTGCTCTTTGGCGTCGTGATCTACGCCAAGCTCAAGGCGCTTCCAGTGCACGAATCGATGCTCGAGGTCTCGGAGCTCATCTACGAGACTTGCAAGACGTACCTGACCACGCAGGGGAAGTTCATTCTCCTTCTCGAGGTGTTCATCGGCCTCGTGATCGTGCTCTACTTCGGCTACCTGCTGAACTTTGCGCCGATTCGGGTCGCGATCATTCTGGCGTTCAGTCTCCTCGGCATCGCGGGGAGCTACGGCGTTGCGTGGTTCGGCATTCGCGTGAACACCTTCGCGAACTCGCGCACGGCGTTCGCGAGTCTTCGCGGCAAGCCTTATCCCTGCTATGCCATTCCGCTCAGCGCAGGCATGAGCATCGGCATGCTGCTCATCAGCATCGAGCTGCTCATGATGCTCTGCATTCTGCTCTTCATTCCGGGCGACTACGCGGGGCAGTGCTTCATCGGCTTCGCGATCGGTGAATCGCTGGGCGCCGCGGCGCTCCGAATCGCAGGTGGAATCTTCACGAAGATCGCCGACATCGGTTCCGATCTGATGAAGATCGTGTTCAACATCAAGGAAGACGACGCCCGCAACCCGGGCGTGATCGCGGACTGCACGGGTGACAACGCCGGTGACTCCGTTGGTCCGAGCGCGGACGGCTTCGAGACGTACGGCGTGACGGGCGTCGCGCTGATCGCGTTCATTCTGCTCGCCGTGCCTGACACCGCGGTGCAGGTGCAGCTGCTCGTCTGGATCTTCGTGATGCGCATCGTGATGATCATCGCGAGCGGCGTGTCGTATCTGCTCAACGGCGCGATCGCAAAGGCGCGGTTCGCCAATGCCGACCAGATGAACTACGAGACGCCGCTCACCACGCTCGTCTGGCTGACGTCGATCGTCTCTGTTGCCTTCACCTATCTCGTGTCCAAGCTGATCATCCCGACGCTCGGCGACGGCACGCTATGGTGGAAGCTGTCGACGGTCATCACCTGCGGAACGCTCGCGGGCGCGATCATTCCGGAGCTCGTGAAGGTGTTCACGTCCACGTCGTCGCGGCACGTCAAGGAAGTCGTCACGTCGTCGCGCGAGGGAGGCGCGTCGCTGAATATCCTGTCGGGACTCGTGGCCGGAAACTTCAGCGCGTACTGGCTGGGGATGACGATCATGGGACTGATGGCAGCGGGCTACTACGTGAGCATGGGCATTCCGGCAATCACGCCGGGCACCGTGACGGAGGGGGGGCTGATGCTCGCGCCGGCGGTGTTCGCGTTCGGCCTCGTGGCGTTCGGATTCCTGGGGATGGGACCCGTCACGATCGCCGTCGATTCGTACGGTCCGGTGACGGACAACGCGCAGTCGGTGTTCGAGCTTTCGACCATCGAGCAGATTCCGGGAGTCGCGGCCGAGCTGCAGTCCAAGTACGGTTTCGCGGTGAACTTCGAGCGTGCGAAGCATCTGCTCGAGGAGAATGACGGCGCCGGCAACACCTTCAAGGCTACCGCCAAGCCGGTGCTCATCGGCACCGCGGTAGTGGGCGCGACCACGATGATTTTCTCGATCATCGTCGCCCTCACGGACGGGCTCAAGCCCGAGCTCATCGGTAATCTCTCGCTCCTCCATCCGCCGTTTCTGCTTGGCCTCATCACCGGCGGATCGATGATCTACTGGTTCACCGGCGCATCCATCCAGGCAGTGACGACGGGCGCATATCGCGCGGTGGAGTACATCAAGGCGAACATCAGGCTCGAGGGTGTGACGAAGGCTTCGGTGGAGGACAGCAAGGCCGTCGTCGAGATCTGCACCAGATATGCGCAGAAGGGAATGCTCAACATTTTCATCTGCGTCTTCTTCGCGACGCTCGCGTTCGCGTTCGTCGAGCCGTACTTCTTCATCGGCTACCTGATCTCGATCGCGCTTTTCGGACTGTACCAGGCCGTGTTCATGGCGAATGCCGGCGGCGCGTGGGACAACGCGAAGAAGATCGTCGAGGTGGAGCTCAAGCAGAAGGGAACGGAGCTGCACGCTGCGACGGTCGTTGGCGACACGGTGGGCGATCCGTTCAAGGACACGTCGTCGGTGGCGCTCAATCCGATCATCAAGTTCACGACGCTCTTCGGGCTGCTCGCCGTGGAGCTCGCGGTGTCGCTCACGGCGCAGCGCGGCGTGGCATTCAGCCGCACCTTCGCGCTCGTGTTCTTCATCATTTCCGCGATCTTCGTATACCGGTCGTTCTACGGGATGCGAATCGAGGAGGCGGAAACGCGGGAGCCGGCGCTCGGCGCGGTGGGGAGCGGGCGTTGACCGCGCGACGAGGAGCATCCGAATGAGCGGCGGAGATGGACGGGGAGGGAGCCGCTGATGGCATCGTCCCTCTTCGTCCGGAAATCGGTGGCCGACTGCGAGGCCGACATCGAGCGTCGCGGCGGACTCAAACGGTCGTTGAACAAGTGGCACCTCACCGCGTTGGGTGTGGGAGCCACTATCGGCGCCGGGATCTTTGCCACCACCGGCACGGCGATCGTCGGAGACTCGCTGCGTCCCGGGGCAGGGCCGGCGATCATCTTCTCCTTTCTGCTAACCGCCATCGCGTGCGGGTTCGCCGCGCTGTGCTACGCCGAATTCGCGGCCATGGTGCCTATCTCCGGTTCGGCGTACACGTACGCGTACGCGAGCATCGGCGAGTTCGTCGCGTGGATCATCGGCTGGGACCTGATCATCGAGTACGCCGTTGGCAACATCGGCGTGGCGATCGGGTGGGCGGGATACTTCCGCGAGCTCCTCGGCCACTTCGGGTTGAGTATGCCGGCGTGGCTGGCCACCGATTATCGGACCGCTCACGCGGCATTCACGGCGCTCGGCACGGGTCCGGCAGATCCGCTGGGGACCTACCTCGCCTCGGCGTGGAGCAACGCGCCGCATTTCCTGGGCATTCCGTTCATCATAAACCTTCCCGCCTTCGCGGTCGTAGCACTGATCACGGTCATCCTGGTGATCGGGATCAAGGAGTCGGCCGACTCGAACAACGCGATGGTGGTGCTCAAGATCGGCATCATCCTGTTCTTCATCGCCGTCGGATCGTTTCTCATCAAGCCGCACAACTGGAACAACCCGGCCACCGGAGGCTTCGCGCCCCACGGGTTCCCCGGCATCAGCGCGGCGGCGGCGATCATCTTTTTCAGCTACATCGGCTTCGACGCAGTGTCGACGGCGGCCGAAGAGGCGAAAAACCCCGCCAAGGACATGCCCTTCGGCATCATCATGAGCCTCGTGGTGTGCACGGTGCTTTACATAGCGATCTCGGTGGTGATGACGGGGATGGCGCCCTGGCAGTCGTTGGGCACGGCCGAGCCGATGATCACTGCGCTGCAGTATGCATCGGGTCCGCCAGCGCTGCTCACGGCATCGCGGTTCATCGTGTCGCTGGGCGCGGTGGTGGCCATGGGGAGCGTGCTGCTTGTGTTCCAACTCGGACAGCCGCGCATTTTCTTCTCGATGGCCCGCGACGGACTGCTGCCGCCGGTCATGGCCAGAATCCATCCGCGTTTCAAGACGCCCTACGTGGGGACGATCCTCACCGGCGTGTTCGTCGCGACATTCTCTGCGTTCGCCAACATCGCCGAAGTAGTGGACCTGACGAACATCGGGACACTGTTCGCGTTCGTGCTCGTGTCGGCCGGCGTGATCTTCCTCCGCCGACTCGAGCCGGATCGTCCGCGTCCGTTTCGAGTGCCGTGGGTGCCGCTCACCCCGCTGATCTCGATCGTCGCCTGCCTGTATCTGATGTGGCAGTTGCCCCGGGTCACGTGGATCCGGTTCGCCGTGTGGCTGGTGGTCGGTCTGGTGTTCTACTTCATGTACGGTTACCGGCACTCGGTGCAACGGCAGGTGATGGCGGATCGCGCTGCGGCTGGCGTGCCGCCGGTTTCGAGTGAGTAGCGCGGCCGCGCCACGGCGTCCGGGCGGGCTCTTTCGCCGCCTCACGCTGACGCACTGGATTTTCATCTCGATGGTCGTCGGCGTGCTCGTGGGGATGGCGTTCCCGAACGCCGTGCCGGGCGCGCCCAAGCCCATCTTCGAAGCGGCGTCGCTCAGGATACTGTCGACGATCTTCCTGCGGATGATCAAGCTGCTCATCGTGCCGCTGATCTTTTCGACGCTCGTGGTTGGCATCGCGGGACACGGCGATGACATGAAGCGCGTGGGCAAGCTGGCGCTTCGATCGATCATCTACTTCGAGATCGTGACGACGCTCGCCCTGGTGATCGGCCTCGCCGCCGTGAACATCATCCGGCCCGGCGCGGGAGTGAATATCTCGAACGGGTCGGCGACGCTCGGCAACGATCTCGCGCAGACGCACGTGACTATCCTGGGCGTGATCGAGCACATCGTGCCCCAGAGCTTCTTCGAGGCGGCGGCCACGAACGAGGTGCTGCAGATCGTCTTCTTCTCGGTGCTCTTCGGCGTCGCGCTCGCGCGCACGAGCAAAACGCAGAAGCTCACGATGCTCGCCTTCTGCGAGAGCCTGTCCGAGATCATGTTCAAGCTCACCGATCTCGTGATGGCGTTTGCCCCGTTCGGCATCGGCGGCGCAATTGCGGTCACGGTGGGTGCCAGCGGGATCGGCATACTGAGCCATCTCGGGCTGCTCATCATCACGCTTTACGTCGCGCTGGTCGTTTTCATCGTCTGCGTGCTGATCCCGGTCGCGCTACTGGCGAAGATTCCGCTCGGCAAGTTCTGGCGCGCCGTGAAGCAGCCCTGGCTCATCGCATTCTCCACCGCCTCATCCGAGGCGGCACTGCCGCGGGCGTTCGAGGCGATGGAGCAGTTTGGCGTCCCGCGGCGCATCGTCGCGTTCGTGCTTCCCACCGGCTACTCGTTCAACCTCGATGGCAGCACGCTCTATCTCGCCGTCGCGTCGGTG
>Ga0207707_10003765_pt1 | contig 13441 bp, 15 predicted proteins | sample KBSC83BmetaG_FD_184336 | JGI IMG/M metagenome (GOLD analysis project Ga0207707, IMG submission 184336) | Corn rhizosphere microbial communities from Kellogg Biological Station, Michigan, USA - KBS C8-3B metaG (SPAdes) (version 2) | ecosystem: Host-associated > Plants > Roots > Rhizosphere ...
GCTAACGATCGACATCCGGCCGACACCCGGCGCATCGAATGGAGGCACGTCAATGGCGCCGCCGTTCGCCTTGATCTTCTCGACCGTTTCGTCCGCGTTTTCGACCGCGACGTAAGTTTTCCAATGCGACGGAGGTGGCTTTTCACCCCAGCTTTCGTTGATTTCCATCATTCCGCCGTAGGCGATGTTGTCGATGACGATTTCTTTATAATCCATCGGCGACATCTTGGTTTGGGGCAGGCTCCAGCCGAATAGATTAGAATAAAAATCCATCGATTTTGCCAGATCCTTTGTGGCCAGCTCTCGCCAGCAGATCTCGCCTGGTGTAGGTATTTTGAATTCTGCCATCTGTGCTCCTTTTATGCGTGGGGTCGACTGACTCGGTCGCGATGATCCTTGTCACCTTCGGATGAAGGATCTGTTAACTCTTCCACTTAAACAATGCAATATGGGCACCTGTCGGATCGGCAATGATGCTCATCCGGCCCACGCCCGGAACGTCCATTGGCCCGCGAGTTACGGTTGCGCCGAGCTCCTTTGCTTTGTCGGTAGAAGCATCGACATCGTCCACCGCGACGTAGCTCATAAAGTGCGCCGGCGGCGGATTACCGCCAAACCATGCCGGATCGATCTGATATAGGCCGCCGGCCGGATATTCGGTGCCGGGAGTTGAAAACTCGTTATAGGCCATGCCTGCGGCCCCGTCGCCTTTTTTGAACTCCCAGCCAAAGACATTGGAATAGAAATCCATGCATTTTTCCGCATCGTTAGTTGCGATCTCGGTCCAACAGAATTGACCGTGTTTCAACGGCGTAAATTCCACCGGCGGGTGATCATGTTCGGGTTGGGACATATTTTCCTCCAATCGAGAATTGGTTTTTGCTTAGGTCGGAGTTTCAAGAGATTACCATTGTTATGCTAAACAGTAAATCCGCTCTGAACGCTTTTATTCGGCGCCAGAGCGGATCTCGATGTGGAGTTTTGAGCTATTGAGCGAGGTATCTCCTGCGACCATGGAGAAGACGCAGGCCGGGTCCGTAATAGCTCAAAACATAAGTTTTAGCTTGCTCGACGAAGTGGCAATCTTTCGACTTCGCCCGGCCGCTGCATATCCTGAAGATGCTTGATAAAGCTCGATGCAGCACTCTTACTTAGCTCATCGGTCCTGCAGCTCATCACCGAGTTGCATTCCTCGTCAGCATCGATCCTTAGCTCGCGTGCAAGAGCGCGTATCATGCCCAACTGCTTCGCCGTGACGAGTTCACCAAGATTTCGTGCCACCGGCTGAGTCGGGAAACCATCGTCATCATGTGACGCAAGGGAGCCGTCTCGTTCGATTACGTCGGACTCTTTCTTATAAAGGTCGCGGGCGATACCAAATTTCACCGCCGCTCTCTTCAACGCGTCGTGCTCGGCTTTCTTAATACCCATTTCATTGTGAGCATTTCCGGTTCCGATGCCTTCGCGGGTAACACCGTCGATTGTGATCGCAACCGTTACGGTCATGATGTCGCCGATCTGTTCTATATTCTTAACGGTGTGTGTCCAGTGCGGGGCAACATCGTCGAGAATGTCGGCGACAGTGTGCCATTCGACGTAATCGACGGTCTGCACATTGCCGTTGCGGTCACGCCAGCCTTCACGCTGCTTCACCAGCTTTGGATCGACGTTTCGCCGGAGCTCCTGCAGTGTAGCCGAGAAATCCAGCACGTTGTTCGATCGCGCCCGGTCGTCATTTGACTCAATATCTTTTGTTGCTACTTCTTTAAGGTCGTTCTGTTTCATTTCAATATCTCCTTGTGTTGCCTCAAGTCGAACCGGCTTGGCCTTTTCATCCTCATCCCGTCCTTCGGATAAGGCGTCGGCATTCAGCGACTTCGACTCCTGTTCGCCACGCTCGGACGTGCGTGACTCAGATCGGTCATTACCCTTCGAAGACCCGGCCGCCGCTTCCTGCTGCGCCAGTAGGGCATATTTCACGGCCAGGATATGCTCGCAGCGAAACCCGTTCGTTCCGCCCTCGCTTGTAAATTCGGGACAGTTGCAGACAACGGCTCCCGATTCATTCCGCCAAACTTCGAACCATTTCTCCCGGCCCTTAATGCTCGGCGTAAATACTCTAAAATGATCGCCATCGCGATTCACGAGGCCCATCGCCTGGATCGCCTTCGCCTTTTTTTCACGTTTTTGCTGAATTTCGATGCTCACATTTACCTCAAACCCGTTTTGTTACTTTCTAGCTGACGATGTTTCATGTGCCATCTATGAAACATTATAAAGAAAAAATTTATTTGTTGCAAGCCTGAAACAGGGTGTTGCATTTAAAATATTTGTATGTTATGTTTTATGCGTGAAATGGTTTGTGCATCAGTGACACTACCAAATCCACGGAGGAAGGACGGTAAACATGGCATTCAAAAATGAGAACTTGATCAACACGGCGGAGCTCGGGAGGGCGATCAAGCGTCATCGCGAAGAGCTGAAAATGAGCCTCCGCGATGTTGCGGATGAGATCGGCGTGTCGGCCTCAACGCTTTCGCGCATTGAGAACGGGACAGGCAAGCCTGACGCGGACAATATCGCCCGGATCACGGGCTGGCTGGATATGCCGGTCGACCGTGTGATGAGCAATCAGCGATCTGCCGTGGAGCCGGTCGTCTATTACCCGCACGAAGCGACGCCCGAGATCGTCGAGGCGCATCTGCGTGCAGACAAAAAGCTATCGCCCGAAACGGCCAAGGCCCTTTCAGAGCTGTTTCGCGTGGCATACCAGCAATTTAGCAAAACTGGAAAATAGGCCTTAATCAGGCTTTTTCATCAAGAATCTAATCGGAGGCGCAGTTGGATCATGCATCTGGACGCTCTTAGGAATAGTGTTGTCTCTTCTCGTAGTCTTTCTATTGATACGACTTTTGTTCTTTTCTTTCTTGGCCTCGAGTCTGGCCGGACTTTGTCGGACCTCAGCATCGACACTGTACTGATCTTCGTGACCATGGCGATGGTTGCGGTGCTCCCATATTATCTGCTCCCGTGGATCGAGCGTCCGTCATTCTCTAAATGGTTGATGGGCAGGAGTTTGGTAGGAATTTTCGCGATCGCGATTGGAGCCGTCCTCGCTCCGTTATACGGTACACTGATGCCCGAAAGCTTCCGATTTCTACCGCTGACACTTCTGATCCTAGCCGCAATGACTAGCTGTTTTATTCAATTTTATGGTTTAATGAGGCTCCGTTTGGTGAAATAGGCAAAAGGCACCAGGCGCGACCTTACAGATCCGCTGCCGTACGGGAACGGCAGCGGATTATTATTTTGACGAATTCCTCGTTATAACATATGTTATACAAGAGGTGTATCTATTATGACTGCCGTACTCAAGGTGACGACCGTAGGAAATTCTTTCGGAGTCGTGCTTCCGAAGGACATTTTGGCAAAGCTCAGGGTCTCAAAGGGCGATCGTCTGTACGTCACGGAGACCCGCGAGGGTATTGAGCTCGTACCATTCGATCCTGAATTTGCCGAGCAGATGGAGGCTGCCCATCGCGTGATGCGTAAGCACCGAGATGTGCTGAAGAAGCTCGCGGAATAACCAAATGGACCCGATATGGATCCGAACCGGCGTCGCTCTCGCGATGCATAGCGAGCAGATTGCCGAACATGGCGGCACGGACGGTGTTCGCGATGCTGGCTTATTGGAATCGGCGCTGGCTCGCCCTCAAAACTTGTTCGCCTATGGCGAGGATGTAGATATGGCTTCGCTCGCGGCGAGCTATGCTTTTGGCCTTGCCAAAAACCATCCGTTTCTCGATGGGAACAAACGCACGGCGCTCGTAGTTTCGGTCACATTTTTGAATTTGAACGGTTACGACTTTGACGCCTCCCCTTCGGAAACATACACTCAATTCCTCGGCTTAGCGGAAGGTCTGATCTCAGAAGAACAACTCGCGACCTGGTTTCGCGAACATCTCTATTCGATGTCTGCTGAGTAGCTCAACACAGCGCGAACGAAAATTACGCCGCAAGGTTTGTTGCTTCACTCAGTTCCATTTCTGTCTGGTAGACCACCTCGAAAATACCTCGGACCTGGTCAAAGAGTTCGCGATATTGTTCCGGAGCCAAGGCCTGAGCGCCGTCGCACAAGGCCTCCTCGGGCCGTGGATGAACCTCGATGATCAGCCCGTCTGCCCCGACCGCAACTCCGGCTCGCGCGAGCGGACCGACCATGTATGAGTGGCCGCTAGCGTGCGATGGGTCGATGATCACCGGCAAATGCGAGAGCCGACGAACGGCAGGCACTATTGACAGGTCAAGCGTGTTTCGCGCATGCGTGGCAAACGTTCGAATACCACGTTCGCATAGGATGACATTATAGTTTCCCTCGGCCATGATGTATTCGGCCGCGAGGAGAAATTCATCAAGTGTCGCCGACATACCGCGTTTTAAAAGCACCGGTTTCTCCGCTCGGCCGACATATTTCAGAAGCGAAAAGTTCTGCATATTGCGCGCGCCGATTTGAATGCAGTCACCATATTCTTCGACCGCGTCGACGCCGGCTTCGTCCATAGCCTCGGTCACGATATTTAGGCCAAATTCATCTCGAACATCGGCGAGAATTTTTAGACCTTCGAGACCGAGGCCCTGAAAAGCGTATGGCGATGTTCTCGGCTTGAATGCGCCGCCGCGGAAAAAGTGTGCGCCGCTGTCGGCGACCACACGCGCCGCCTCAAAGACCTGCTCGCGGCTCTCAAGCGCGCACGGACCTGCGATCATTGCCATTTCCCGTCCGCCAACGAAGCCGCTGCCGACCTTGATCACCGATTTCTCCGGCCGGAGGTCGCGTGAGATCAGCTTGTACGGCTGAGTGACGCGAATGGCATCAGCCACGCCCGGCAAATTCTCAAAATGGGCTGGGTCGACAGCGCCTTTATTACCGGTAACGCCAATGGCGGTCCGGGTCTCGCCCGGCATCGCGTGGCCGCGAAATCCGAGCTTTTCAATGACTCTGATTACTCTCTCAATCTCCGACTCGGTAGCGTCGGATTTCATTACGATCAACATAACTATATAACCCGCTCAGATGAGCAAAACCTAAACTTTAGATACCCGATGGTGTTTTTGCAACCTCTGGGACCATTCGCCGGATGAAGTCCCGAACGCGTTTGATCGCGTCCTCGCAAGTGACCGCATGCCCAATCTCATTAACGATCGCGGAACCGACGACTGCCGCATCCGCATAACGCCAGACGTCCTCGATCTGCCTCGGTGTCGATATTCCAAATCCAACTGCGATGGGGAGATCGGTGTATTGTCTAACTCGGTCCACAAGCTTTTCGGCGGCTGAGCTCGTTTCTGCTCTTGCGCCTGTCACGCCCGCTCGTGAAACTGCATAGATAAATCCGCGAGCACGCTCGGCGATCTTTTCTAGTCGTTCATCGGTCGTCGTCGGAGCGACAAGCGAGATCAGATCAATATCGCTTTCCGCAAGTTGGTCGCTGATTGCTTGTGCTTCGTCATCGACTACGTCGGTCACCAACACGCCATCGACACCGGCTGCGGCCGCATCGTCGCGGAAACGAGCGAGGCCATATTGCATTAGCGGATTTAGATAGCCGAAGAGTACGATCGGGGTGTCAAAATTATTACGAAACTCGCGCACAACGATGAGGACATCGGGTAGAGAAACACCATTCATCAACGCTCGCTGCGACGAGGCCTGGATCGTCGGGCCGTCCGCCATAGGGTCGCTGAACGGTACGCCGAGTTCGATAACATCGGCACTCGCTTCAGCCAACACTTCGACGATCGATAGGGAAGTCTTAAGATCCGGATCGCCCGCCGTCACGAACGGCACGAACCCTTTTCGTTCGGCTCGCCGAAGTTCTGCGAATTTCTTTCCGATTCGGCTCATAAGTTCCCTAATAGGTCTGCGACCGTATTCACATCTTTATCGCCGCGTCCGGAAAGATTGACTATCATCACCTCATGCGGGTCCATCTGGGAAGCGATTTGTGCCGCATACGCAACCGCGTGCGATGACTCAAGTGCGGGTATGATCCCTTCGGTTTCCGAAAGCATTCTGAATGCATTCAGCGCCTCATCGTCAGTAACCGATGTATACTCGACCCGGTTTGCGTCGTGCAAAAATGCATGTTCAGGCCCGACCGAAGCATAATCCAGTCCGGCGGATATCGAGTGCGTCATAGCGATCTGTCCAAACGTGTCCTGAAGTAGATAGCTTTTTGTTCCCTGCAAAACCCCGACCCGGCCATCATTCATAAATCTCGCAGCGTGCTCGCCGAGGGCCGAGCCGCGTCCGCCGGCCTCGACGCCGATCATCCGGACCGACTTATCGTTTAAGAAGGGATGAAACAATCCGATCGCGTTAGAGCCGCCGCCGACGCAGGCGATGAGCACGTCCGGCAAACGGCCTTCCTTTTCAAAGATCTGCTCTCGAGCCTCGCGGCCGATCACCGACTGAAAATCGCGAACAATCATCGGATATGGGTGGGGTCCAAGTGCCGAGCCAAGCAGGTAGTAAGTCGTTTCGACGTTTGTTACCCAATCTCGCAGGGCTTCGTTGATCGCGTCCTTAAGCGTCCGCGATCCGGAATCGACCGGCCGAACTTCGGCACCAAGCAGCTGCATTCTAAAAACATTCAGCTCCTGCCTGCGCATGTCTTCCGTGCCCATGTATACAACGCATTCAAGGCCAAACAGCGCACATACAGTCGCGGTCGCCACACCATGTTGGCCAGCGCCAGTTTCCGCAATGATCCGCCGTTTCCCCATGCGTCGGGCCAACAATATCTGCCCGATGCAATTGTTAATCTTATGAGCTCCGGTGTGATTAAGGTCTTCACGCTTCAGGTAGATCCCCGCGCCGCCGAGTTTCTCGCTTAGACGTTTCGCAAAATAAAGCGCCGTCGGCCTTCCGGAATAATTTTTTAGGAGATCTGCAAGCTCAGCCTGAAAATCAGGATCATCACGATACGTGAAATAGCTGGTTGTCAGCTCATCAAGCGGCGCAACCAGAGTCTCGGGCACAAAGCGTCCACCGTATTCGCCGAAATAACCGCGTTCATCTGGTAGCGAATTCGTCATGCATTTTTCGCGTTTCTAATGAACGCTTCCAATTTTCTCGGATCCTTTTTCCCGGGCGACGATTCGACGCCGCTTGCCACGTCGACCGCGAATGGCCTGACAGTCCCGACAGCTTCCGCCACATTATCCTCGTTTAATCCGCCGGCAAGTATGATCTTTTCTTTTAGGCCGTTTAGGGCGTCCACGACTGACCAATCAAACGTTCTTCCCGACCCGCCGTACTCATTCGAGTAGCTGTCGAGGAGAAAGTAATCGGCGTCGTTTTCTACGCTCGGCCAGGTCGATCGGTCCTTGGTGATCCGGCAGGCCTTTATTATTTTGGTATGAGTCTTACTCCGAAGCTCGCTTACAAACGCGTCATCCTCGTCGCCGTGAATCTGTATACCATCGAGGCCGACCATCGAAACGAATTCATCGATCCTGGATGCTTCCATATTCACAAATACGCCAACCTTGAAAACACTTTTTGGGATCTTTTCGGCTATATCGCGCGCCGTCGGCAGCCCAACAAACCGAGGGCTTTTTTCATAGAAATTGAAGCCAAGCATATCTGCTCCAAGACGTGCGGCAAGCAGAGCGTCGTCGAGATTTGTGATTCCGCAGATCTTCACCTTTGTCATGCTCAGGCTACCAGCTCCGCCAGCTTTGCGTCTGCGGTCTTTGTTCGCATCAGGCTCTCGCCGACCAAAAATCCGTCGAAACCCAACCGCTGCAGCTCCTCGATCTCGGCCCGCGAAGATATACCACTCTCGGCGATCATGACCGCATCCAGAGGCTTGTATTCGATCAATTCGCGCGAAACGTCCAACGAAACATCAAAGGTGTGCAAGTTGCGATTGTTGACACCGATAAACGACGCTCCGACTGCGATGGCGGTCTCAAGTTCGGCCGCCGTGTGTACCTCAATTAACGCATCAAGGCCCAGCTCTTGCGCTGACGTTTGAAGATCTCTGAGATCTTCAAACGTCAGCGCGGCGACGATCAGCAAGATCGCGTCCGCTTCTGCCGCCGCTGCCTCATAGATCTGGATCGCATCAATAATAAAATCCTTTCGCAGGATCGGCAGTTCGACAGCGGCCCGCGCGGTTTCGAGGTCGGAGATCGATCCCTTAAAAAATCGGTCTTCTGTCAGCACGGATATCGCACACGCTCCGCCCTTCTGATAATTGAGAGCGGTCTCACGAACATCGATCCGATCGTTGATCACTCCTTTTGATGGAGAAGCCCGTTTTATTTCGGCGATGATGTTGATTCGATCTTCGTTTTTCAGCGCGGTCCGCAGTGCATTTTCCGAGCGGCGAGATCGACGCTCTCGGGCCTTCGCCTGCAGGGCCGCGACATCAGTCGACGCCCTAAGCCGTGCAACGCGCTCGCGGGTCGTTTGGAGTATTTTGTCCAGAAACGTTTCGCTCATCTCGTCGCTTGAGTCAGCTCCTTTAACTTCGCGGCGGCGCTTGTCGACCGAATGCTTTCCATCACGGTAGAATACGCAGCTCTCAAGCTATCCGCGCGACCGGCGACATAGATCGCCGCAGCCGCGTTTAGCAATACCAACTTTTCTGCATCGCGGTCCTTCATTTTGTTGTCGAGTATCGCGCGAATTATTTCGGCGCTTTCTACAGACGAGCAGCCAGTCGGAAGATCGCCGGTAAATCCATCGATCCCGATCTCGCGAGCTGTCACCTCAAACGTTTTGAATGCGGCCTGATCAATGTCCGATACCGTCGTTTGGCCGGTGACCGAGATCTCGTCGAGCTTGTCGTAACCATTGACTATCCACGACCGCGTCGTGCCTAAACGTGCGAGCGCATCCGCCATTTTCTCGACCAGGGCTTTGTTCCAGACGCCGATGACCTGATGCGGCGCGGATGCGGGATTGCACAATGGCCCGACACAATTAAAGATCGTCGGGAAACCGAGAGCGCGGCGGGCTCTTGCCAGTGTCGGCGACAATCGATGATGCTTCGGCGCGTACATAAAGCAAATGCCAATCTCGTTCAGACACCGCTCGGCAACAACGGGCTCGATATCCGCTGCAACGCCAAGCTCAGTGAGCACGTCGGAGCTTCCCGAGTTGCTCGTCGCGGCCCGATTGCCGTGCTTCGCCACCGCAAGGCCCGTGCCGGCAACTACAAATGCCGCGGCCGTCGAAACGTTAAATGTCTTTGCCGAGCTGCCCCCGGTTCCGACGATATCGACGAATGTCACATGCCGCGAATTCACCCTGACGCACCGCTCGCGAAGCACCTTTGCGATCGAATATATCTCATCGGCCGCGATGCCCTTGTGCTCCCACCCGCGAAATAGATCCACCAACTGCGCTTCGTCTGTTGTTGCGATCATCTCGTCGAGCAACACTTCAGCCGAGTCGCCGTCGAGGTCCCGGCCCGCGGTAAATCGCTCTGTCATCTCCCTGATCAGCTCGGACATCAAAATTCTCCCGACTCCGCGATCTCGACCGCCCGCAGCAACGCCTTCGCCTTGTTTACCGTTTCCTCAAACTCAAGCGAAGGAACCGAATCGACCACAATGCCCGCGCCGGCCTGGACGTGCGCGACGCCATCTTTTAATACGAGCGTCCTGATCGCAATACACGTGTCCATGTTTCCCGAATAATCGAAATAGCCGACCGCGCCCGCGTATATCCCGCGGTCATCGGGCTCGAGCTCGCGAATTATCTCGACCGAACGCACCTTTGGCGCCCCAGAAACGGTTCCGGCAGGGAAGCATGCCGCCAGCGCATCAAACCGGTCACAGTCGGGGCGCAGCGTTGACGAGAGCGCGCTAACCAAATGCTGCACGTGCGAATATTTTTCAACGTGCATCAACTGATCGACCTTCACGCTGCCAAATTCAGACACGCGACCGAGATCGTTGCGGCCGAGATCGACGAGCATCACATGCTCGGCAACCTCTTTTTTATCGGCCCGCATTTCGACGCCGAGACGCGCATCTTCCTCAGGCGTCCGGCCTCGCGGGCGGGTGCCGGCGATCGGTCTATATTCCAACCGGCTGCCGGTACAGCGGACGAGCATTTCAGGTGAGGCCCCGATCACCGACCTGTCGTCGAACCGCAGCAAAAACATGTAAGGCGACGGATTGGTCGAACGCAACGCGCGATAGATCGACACATCAGACGCATCGGTCGGGCGTGAAAAACGTTGCGACAAAACCACCTGATAACAGTCGCCGGCATAAATATGCTCCTTTGCCGCGGCGACGGCCGTCTCGAACCCTTGCTGGTCGAAATTGGAGATCACCTCGGCGGACGAAGTTTGCGGGCCGCCGGACCTTCGCGGGAATGCGGCGGTCTCGAGCGTTTCGCGGACGCGCGCGTTTCTTTGGCGTGCGGCTTCTGTGGCGTGGTCCGCGTCCTCACTGTCAAAGACAAGCGAGATTATCTTTACGACCTGCTTCGCATGGTCGAAAGCGACGATCGACCTAAAGAACATAAAGGCCGCTTGATCGCCCGCGTCAGTCCGCGAACGTTTTAGTGTCGGCTCAAACCACTCAACGCAAGAGAAGTCGAAATAGCCGATCGCACCGCCGATAAAGCTCGGTAGGTCCGCGGGCCGGTCAGCCCCGATAGCCGTAAAGCGTTCGCGAAGAAATTCAAATGTCGGTTGGTCGATCGCACGATCGCCCGACCCATCTCTGACAACTGTCCGCTCGCCGTCGCCGCGAATGACCATCTCAGGCTCGGCGCCGATGAACGAATACCGGGCCAGCGTCTCGCCGCCCTCGACCGATTCGAGCAGAAAACAGTTTTCCGCGTCAGCCGAGAGGGCCAAAAACACACCGAGCGGCGTCAGCAGGTCGGCCGGCATCGTCTCGACGATCGGGGTCGCGGTTAGGCGAGCTTTTTCAGTTTGAATACTTGTGTCCACGTTTCGCAAAAATAAAACGCCGCTCAAACGGATCTGAGCGGCGCCTTTTGGTTTTTTTCGCTATAGCGGTCAGTAAACCGTTAAAGTGGAACAAACCTGAACAGGCGACGCTGGGCGCCACCACCAAACCTTCAGATTCGCTCCGCGAAAATTCATCTGACGCATTTGTATCAGAAAAGACCTATTACTGTCAATTTCCAATAATTTTACCGGAGGTCACATCTTTTCCGGCACTTCGATGCCGAGTGTTGCCAGCGCGGAGGTAAGCGCCCTGCGCGACATATCGGCGACCGTGACGAGGACGGAGCGTTTGAGCGGATCCGCCTCCGAAATTATTTTGTGATTGCGGTAAAAGAGGTTAAAGGCCTTCGCGAGATTGAACGTATATTTTGCAAGCACGGCAGGCTCAGTTGCCGATGCCGCCTGCTCGATCGTTTCCTGCAGCCTCGCGGTGAGGACGGCCATTGACCAGATATCGTCGCCGATCTCACCCGAAAGCACTTGGTTGACAGCCGCTTGATCGCCAACTCTTGCAACGCACGCTTCGACCGTCTCGCCCTGCTGTTTGAGCTTGCGAAAGATCGAATTTGCCCGAACGGCCGAATATTGACAAAAGGCCCCGGTCTCGCCGTCGAACGACAACGCCTCTTTAAAATCGAAAACGATGACCGTCGTCCGTGTAAATTTCAGCAGGAAATAACGCAGAGCCCCGACGGCTATCTGCTTTGCGATCCGCTTCTTTTCGTCTTCGGGGGCGTCGGGATGGCGACTTTCGACCTCGGCCAGGGCATTTGACTCGAGTCGGTCGATCAGGTCGTCCGCCTTTACGCCGAGGCCTTTTCGGCCGCTCATTTCTATGAAAGACTTCTGTCTGTCCTCGTCAGAGAGAGCAAAACCCAGCTCTTCGGCGGCGGCAGGTGAGAGGGCAACCATCTCGTACGAAAGGTGAACGCTCGCACGTTCGCCCTTTTCGGATGATATCGCCGCAACGCCTTTTTTTACTATCTCCTGTGGGTATGACTGCCGCGAGTCGATGACGTTGTAGATCGTCTCGCCGTGACCGAATTCAACTGTATGCCTTACGTTCTGCGCGGGGTCAGATGTTGTCATCCACGCGATCCGCCCGTCAGGATATTCATGAAACGGGCGGTAGAAAAAGTCCAAGCCCAAAATACCCAGCTTCCACATCTGATAGGCGATGTCCTTGCCCGTGTAGGTGACTGTCCCGTTTGACCTTACCAGGATCTTATCGGCCTCGTGCTCGTCCGAACCCTCGTGCGACTCAAACGGCATGACCCAGCAGCCGGCGAGCTTGCCCTCGGTCTCATAACGGATCACGCCGAGGCTCTTCATCTGCTCGAAGGCCTTGTCCCAAAAATGGAGGTGCAATATTTCGGACTCACGGGGCAGAAGGTCATACTCAATGGAGAGCCGCTCCATTGTCTTCAATATCTGCTGGACGTTTCGCGTCGCGACATGATCAGCCAGCTCGGCGGTCGGGTTATTTCCGGCCTCGATCTGGTGCAGGACCTCGGTCCGCTTTTGCTTAAGCTCGTCGTTCGCCTCGTAAGCCTTGCCGGCCTTTGTATAAAGGTCCCAACAATAGTAGTCAAAGCCTATCCCGAATTCTTCAAGTTCTACATCAAGTTTGTGAATGGCATCCAAGTCTTTATTCTCGAGATAGATAAAGCCTACGACTACATCTGCTACTTGAACACCGGTATTGTCGATATAGTTCTGAACTTCGACCCGTTTTCCGGTTGCTTTCAGGATTCGCTGAAAGGTGTCGCCCAGGACCGAGTTGCGGACGTGGCCGACGTGCGCGGCCTTGTTGGGATTGACCGAAGTATGCTCAACGCAGACCTTTGGAGCCGAATCATCCAGGGCCCCCGCGATCGGCCGAGCGACGGCGTTTTCTGCCAAAAATGCACTACGATCGAGAAAAACATTGAGATAACCCGCGCCCGCAACCTCGACTCGGGCGATCGCCGGCAGGCTCAAAAGCTCCGTTTTAAGCAATTCTGCGATGTCCCGCGGGTTTCGCTTCTCGCCCGTCGCCTGCTTTATCCGTTTCGCTAGCTCAAACGCGACCGGAAACGCCAGATCTCCGAGTGCGGTCTTTGGAGGCACTTCGACGGCGATCTGATCAAGCTCGACCACGAGTTTTTCCGCAGCGGTCTGTCTGACTTTATCGAGCAATAGCCTCTGAATTTCGAGAATGGTCATGAGATCGTGCTGTTCCAGTTAGAGAATAAACCGTGATTATATGGGCCGCAGATGCCGAATAGCAAAATAACCACGGCAAATCGGCTTGAAACGGCTAACCCGCTAAAACATGAAACACCTGAAACACTTGAAACACCTGAAACGCTCGGGACTGTTGGAACACCCCGAACGGATGAAACAAAGGAACGCTGAAACAAAGCGTCCACACAGCCTTTTTTCTTTCCGGCCGG
>Ga0207707_10003776_pt1 | contig 13422 bp, 11 predicted proteins | sample KBSC83BmetaG_FD_184336 | JGI IMG/M metagenome (GOLD analysis project Ga0207707, IMG submission 184336) | Corn rhizosphere microbial communities from Kellogg Biological Station, Michigan, USA - KBS C8-3B metaG (SPAdes) (version 2) | ecosystem: Host-associated > Plants > Roots > Rhizosphere ...
CCTTATAAAAAAAAATTCAAATCAATCAATAAGATAGAAACACAAGAAGCCAGAGGCACAGGCCTTGCAATATCGGCTCAGCGGGCGCGCGGGCATCGGCCGCCTCCGCGGCTGAAAGCTTGGTCCTTCGGTTTGAATTACCGCTCTCTTCAGGAGATTCTCAAAATGAAGTCTGTGCAAAAGGGTTTCACCCTCATCGAGTTGATGATCGTCGTGGCGATCATCGGCATCCTGGCCGCGATCGCGATCCCGGCCTACCAGGACTACACCATCCGCTCGCAGGTCACGGAAGGTCTGAATCTGGCGGCGCCCTCGAAGGCGTCCATCGCCGAGTACTTCGCGAACACCGGCAACTTCCCCGCGGGCAACACGGAAGCCGGCGTCGGCGCGCCGACCGAAATCCAGGGTAAGTATGTGGCGAGCGTGACCGTCGCAGGTGGCGAGATCACGATTGCGTACGGCAACCAGGCCAACACCAAGATCAGTGGCTCGACGCTGTCGCTGTTCGCCGGCACCGACCCGAACAATGACGTCGTGTGGGTCTGCGGTGACCACGCCGTGCCCAGCGCCAGCATCTCCATGGCGGTGACGCCGGCTCCTGGTACGGTCCTGGACAAGTACCTCCCGCAGGTTTGCCGCGCCGGATCGTAAGCAAGCGACTCGAGGCGCACTTGCGCCAAGTGGAAAGGGCCCCTCGCAAGAGGGGCCCTTTTTCTTTGTCGCCGCGGATCGGTTCGTGCGGTCCCCGACTGAGGTTCCCGAGGATCGGTCGCCCCCCCTGGGTGGGCCCTCACGGCACGATTTGGGAGGCGAATCACGCAGGGCCAGGGCACTGCCATGCGAGTATTCGGCAATATTTGACAATTGCCCCAGGCCCCGACTCCGGTAGACTAGGATACGGCTTCGGGTGGGTCGCCTTGCAATAAGTCCATGAATGACAACGCTTCCTTAGCGCTCGGTGGCGCTCGCTCCGGCCTCGGCGGCCTGCCTCAACGTTTGGTGCAGGACGGCGTCGTCGAAGAAGCGGCCATGCTCGAGGCGATGAACGTCGCGCGCGAGCGCAAGACCAGCGTGGTGACACAACTCGTCACCAGCGGCGCGGCAAACGCGCGCGACATTGCGGTGGCCGCCTCCACCGAGTTTGGCGTGCCCCTGTTCGACCTGGATGCCGTCAACCTCGATCTGGAAACAGTCCGCCTGGTCAGCGACAAGCTGCTGGCCAAGCATCGCGTGCTGCCCGTGTTCCGGCGCGGCAAGCGCCTGTTCCTGGCGGTGGCCGACCCCACCAACCTGCACGCGATCGATGAGATCAAATTCCAGACGAGCCTCGGGATCGAGGCGATCGTGGTCGAGGACGACAAGCTGCAGAAGGCCCTCGACAAGGCCATCGAGCAGGTCGACAACCAGATGTCCGCCCTCACCGATGAAGAGGGCATGGATCTGGATTCTCTCGAGACCGTCGGCGGCGAGGACGAGCTCGATGAGAAGGTCACCCGCGATGACGTCGAGGACGCGCCGATCGTCCGCTTCGTCAACAAGGTCATGCTGGATGCCATCCGCCGCGGAGCGTCCGATATCCATTTCGAGCCGTACGAAAAGATCTATCGCGTGCGGCTGCGCATGGACGGCGTCCTGAAGGAAATTGCCCAGCCCCCGGTACAGCTGGCACAGAAGCTGTCTGCCCGCCTGAAGGTCATGGCGCGGCTCGACATCGCCGAGCGGCGCGTCCCCCAGGACGGCCGCATCAAGATGAAGCTGTCCAAGAATCGCGCCATCGACTTCCGCGTGAGCACCTGCCCGACGCTGTTCGGCGAGAAGATCGTGATGCGTATTCTCGATCCGTCGCAGGCGATGCTCGGCATCGACTCGCTCGGATACGAGCCGTTCCAGCGCGATATCTACACGAAATACCTGGCGAAGCCCCAGGGGATGATCCTGGTCACCGGCCCGACCGGGAGCGGCAAAACCGTCTCTCTGTACACCGGCCTCAACATCCTCAACCGCGAGGACACGAACATCTCCACGGCCGAAGATCCTGCGGAAATCAACCTGCCGGGCGTCAACCAGGTGAACGTGAACAACAAGGTCGGCCTCACGTTCGCCGCCGCCATGCGCGCCTTCCTCCGTCAGGATCCCGACGTGATCATGGTCGGTGAGATCCGCGATCTGGAGACCGCCGAGATCGCGATCAAAGCGGCGCAGACCGGACACTTGGTGCTGTCCACACTGCACACCAACGATGCTCCACAGACATTGACGCGCCTCGTGGACATGGGTGTGAAGCCATACGCGATTGCCACCTCGGTCAGCCTGATCATTGCCCAACGGCTGGCTCGCCGTCTCTGCGCCAGCTGCAAGCAGCCCCTCGATATTCCCAAGGAGGCGTTGCTGAAGGAAGGCTTCCTGGAAAGCGACGTCAGCTCGGGATTGAGGATTTTCGGTCCCAAGGGCTGCGCAAACTGCACGGATGGCTACAAGGGCCGTGTCGGTATCTATCAGGTTCTGCCCGTGACCGACAGTCTCGCGCGCATCATTCTTGGCGCCGGCAGCGCCGTCGATATCGCCGACCAGGCGGCGAAAGAAGGCGTTTGGGATTTGCGTCGCTCCGGCCTGGAGAAGGTGAAGGCGGGCCTTACCAGTCTCGAGGAAGTCAACAGCGTCACGACCGAGTGACGCAGGACGTAACCGATCATGGCACAGGCAGCTGCAACTCAATCCACGCGTGCCCTCAAGCGCGACATCCCGTTTGCCTGGGAAGGCCGCGACAAGCGCGGCGCCCGCATCAAGGGGCGCAGCCTCGCTCCCGACGAGCAGGCGCTGCGGGTCGAGCTGCGACGCCAGGGCATCGCGCCATCGCGCATTCGCAAGCAAAGCACCGCCGTGCGCGGCGGCAAGGTCAAGACCGAAGACATCGCAGTGTTCGCCCGTCAGCTGGCAACCATGCTGGCAGCCGGCATCCCGCTGGTTCAGGCGTTCGAGATCGTCGGCAACGGCTCGGACAAGCCGTCCATGCAGAAGCTGATCCTGGACATCAAGGGCGACGTCGAGGCGGGCACCTCACTGCACGAGGCGCTCGCCAGGCACCCGCTGCATTTCGATGACCTGTTCGTCAATCTCGTCGAGGCCGGTGAGCACGCCGGCGCGCTCGAATCGCTGCTGGACAAGATCGCCACGTACAAGGAGAAGACCGAGGCGCTGAAGAAGAAGGTCAAGAAAGCGCTGTTCTATCCCGCCGCGGTGATGGTCGTCGCGGTGGTCGTGACCGTTATCCTGCTGATCTTCGTCATCCCGCAGTTCGAGGCGCTGTTCAAGGGCTTCGGCGCGGATCTGCCGGCCTTCACCCAGATGGTCATCAACCTCTCCAAATTCGTGCAGGCGAAGGGCATCCTGATTGCGATCGTGGTGGGCGCCGGGATCTGGGCGTTCATTTACTTCAAGAAGCGCTCCAAGGGGATGCGCATGTTCCTGGATCGGGCTTCCCTGAAAATCCCGATCGTCGGTCCGATTCTCAACAAGTCGGCCATCGCCCGGTACGCCCGCACGCTCTCCACCATGTTCGCCGCCGGCGTACCGTTGGTGGAGGCGCTCGAGTCGGTCGCAGGGGCCTGCGGCAATATCGTGTACGAGAACGCGGTTCTGAAGATGAAAGACGAAGTGGCCACCGGCCAGCGTCTGCAGCGCTCGATGGAGAACGCCAACCTGTTTCCGAACATGGTGATCCAGATGATCGCCGTGGGCGAGGAGTCCGGATCGCTGGACGCGATGTCCGCCAAGGTCGCTACGTTCTATGAGGCGGAGGTGGATAACGCCGTAGACTCGATGTCCAGCCTGCTCGAGCCTTTGATCATGGCGATCCTCGGCGTGCTGGTCGGTAGTCTGGTCATCGCCATGTACCTGCCGATCTTCAAGCTGGGCTCCGTCGTCTGATCGAACTGCTCGCGACGTCGCCGCCGTACTTCATCGGCACCTGTCTGGTGCTGGGGCTGGTCGTCGGCAGTTTCCTGAATGTCGTCATCTACCGGCTGCCGGTAATGCTGGAGCGCGAGTGGCGCCAGCAGTGCGACGAGATCGCGCGCAATGACGCCACGGCTGGCCTGCCGCACGCGGAAAGGGACGCCCCACCCGGGCCAGCAGCCTCTCAACCGGCCCAAGAGCCCTTCAATCTCGCGGTGCCCCGCTCCGCCTGCCCTTCCTGCAACGCTCCCATAACGGCCCTGCAGAACATTCCGGTCGTGAGCTACCTGGTGCTCCGGGGCCGTTGTGCCCGCTGCGGCGCCGCGATCAGCGCCCGCTATCCGCTGGTGGAAGCCCTCACCGGCGTGCTGTCAGCCGCCGTGGCCTGGAGATTCGGGTTCGGCCTGGCCGCGCTGGGCGGGCTTATCGTCACCTGGTTCCTCATCGCTCTCACCTTCATCGACCTGGACCACCAGTTGCTCCCCGATAGCCTGACGCTGCCGCTGCTGTGGGCGGGCTTGCTGCTGAGCCTCTGGGTGGCTGCCAGCCCCGGCACGGCGGAGAGCCCTGGTCCGATACCCGTCGACCCGCGATCGAGCATCATCGGTGCGATTGCCGGTTACCTGAGCCTCTGGAGCGTCTATCATCTGTTCCGGCTGGCGACCGGGAAAGAGGGGATGGGCTACGGGGACTTCAAGCTGCTCGCAGCGCTGGGAGCGTGGATGGGCTGGAAGATGCTCATCCCGATCGTTCTGGTCGCGGCCGTCGTAGGCGCTGTTGTGGGCGTCATCACGCTGAAGACGCGCGGCCAGAGCACCGCGACACCCATTGCATTCGGGCCGTACCTGGCGGCGGCCGGCTGGCTCATGCTCATGTTCGGTCAGCAGCTGGTGACCGGATACCTGGGCCTCTTTACCCCGCCCCACCCATGACCCGTCCACTGCTCAGGGTCGGCCTGACTGGCGGTATCGCCAGCGGAAAATCTACCGTCGCACGCCTCTTCGGCGCGCTCGGCGTCCCCATCATCGACACGGACCAGGTGGCTCGTGACGTCGTCGAGCCGGGGCAGCCGCCGCTGGAACGCCTGGTCGAGCGGTTCGGCCCCTCCATCCTGACACCTGATGGGCACCTCGACCGCCCGGCGCTGCGGAACATCGTGTTCTCGGATCCCAAGGCACGCGCCGACCTGGAAGCGCTGACGCATCCCGCGATCGGAGTCGCCGTGGAGGCTCGTTCGGCGAGCGCCGGCGGGCCCTATCAGATCCTGGTCATCCCCTTGCTCGTGGAGAAGAACCTCGGCTCGCAGCTGGGGCGCGTGCTCGTCGTCGACTGCAGCGAAGAGCTGCAGATCCGGCGACTGCAGGCGCGCGACGGCTCGACCCTGGAGCAGGCCCAGGCCATTCTCAACGCACAAGCTTCCCGCACCACGCGCCTGAAAGCCGCGCACGACGTGATCACGAACGAGAGCGACATGAGCGCTCTTCGCGACCGTGTCGCCGAGCTGCACGCGAGCTACCTGGAGCTTGCGCGTCAGCCACGCGCGTAGCCGCAGACTCGACGCTGCGGCCTCACGAAGGCGCGACCCCGTTTACGGGTGGCTCGCGTGTCAAGCACAATACGGCGATGACAGAATCCGAAGCTGCGCAGTGGGGTAACGGCATGAGCGGCGGCGGCCCCGTCTCCGTCGGCGAGAGCCTCGATGCACAACCCGGCACCGAGTCGCAGATCCTGGTGTTCGAGCAGCCGCTGAACGAGCGGATGCGGACCTTCCTGCGCCTGGACTTTCTCTACAACCAGGCGCTGTATCACAACGAGGTGGCGACTCAGTGGGCCAGCCGCGCTGCCATGGCGAGCCTGATCGATATTCTGGCCATTACCACGCGCGGCGATACGCGCTCGGACGTGCTCAAGGAGCTCGAACGGCACGTCACCCTGCTCACGGAATTCCAGTCCAAGCGTGGTGTGGACACCGAGCGCCTGCAGACGCTGCTCAGCAACCTGACCCGCCTGCGCGGGGAGCTGATGAACGCCGGGCAGGCCTTTCTGCAACCGATGCGCGATTCCGAGTTCCTCAATGCGATCAAGCACCGCAGCGCGATTCCCGGGGGCACCTGTGAGTTCGACCTGCCGGACTACTATTACTGGCTGACCCAACCAGCCGATACCCGCGTACGCTCGTTCAACCAGTGGCTCGGACTGCTACGCCCGCTGTGCGATGCGATCGCGGAGCTCCTGTGGCTGACGCGCCAGAGCGGCCGGCCGCGCGAGGAGATCGCGCAGGGCGGCTCATATCACATCACTTTCGACCGCGAGACTCCCTACCAGCTGCTGCGCATCTCCCTGCCTGCAGGCTCGGGACTCTATCCTGAGATCAGCGGTAGTCACTACCGCTGCAGCGTGCGGTTCCTGCACTGGCAGGGGCTGGCAACGCGCCCCACGCAGTCCGAGGTCGACGTGCCTTTCATGCTCAGCAGCTGCACGTAGCTCCCCCCAAGGCACTGCGCGGATGTGCGCGACCCGAGTCAAATGCCCAACCTGCCGTCGCGAGATCGACTGGTCGGACTCCCCGTTCCGGCCGTTCTGCAGCGAGCGCTGCCGGCTCATCGACCTCGGAGCCTGGCTGACCGAGCAGCGAGCGATTCCCGGTGAGTCGGTCTCCAGGGAAACGGAGGCACCGCACGATGCCCCGGACTCCAGCCCAAACGGGGACCGTTGAGGCATCATCGGCGCAAGAACGCCAGCCTCAGTCGATCGTAGCCGTCGATCGCGGGCTAGTTCGCGCGGATAATGGCTTGCAGGCGCAGCGATTTGGGATCCAACACTACCAGCACTGGCCGATCGCGCCCGATCATGAACAGCGTATCGGGCTGATCGACGGCCAGGCCTCGCTGCACCATCCGCTCCTTGAGGAGCCGTTTCTCCGCCGGCGTGAAGATGAACTGGTCGTCGACCTTCTTCAGGTCGGCGCGCAGCGCGCTGCCTCCCTGTGAAAGGGACTTGAAGTAACGCGGCATCTGTGTCACGTCGAGCCCGCTCGCCGTCGGCGGCGCCCCGGCCGGGAGCGACGCATAGACCAAACGCGGCAGTCTGTACCAGTGCGGCGCGAAATCCGGATTCCGCTGCCGAGCCAACTCGGCCTCGCTCGCGGGCACCTGCGAAGCCGCGACCGTTTCCATTTCCCTCTGCGAATAGGCGTAATACAGCGGGCGCCCGCCCCACAGCGTGACGATGCCGTAGGCCAGAGCCACCACCTGGAGCGTCACGATCACTCCAACATCCCTGGCCAGATCACGGCGTGGTTTGCGGGGGTTGGCGATCAGTAGAGTGAAGAGGGGGCCCATGGTGACATCGACGCCGACCAGGATGCTCATCACATGCAGGAAGTTCGTGACATACCAGCCGGGCCAGCGATACCAGCCCAGATACAGAATGCCCAGCAGAACCGCAAGCGCGCACGCACTGGCACCGATGTGTATGGCGAACGCCTTGAGACGGAAGCGCATAGGGGCTCGTATTGTTCCAAACTCGCTTGCCTGGTGTTAAGTGATCCGGCGCATCCACGCACGACTTTGCGACACATATCACACGTGCTTGCAGCCCGGCGCCGGGCACGTCCCGCCTGCTAACCGCCTGTCGGAATAGCCATTCCGAGCGCATTGGCCGCGAACGCCCACTGGTCGGCGTAGTCCTCGATCTGCATCCACAGCGGCTTTCCCGCACCGTGCCCCGCGCGCGTCTCGACGCGGATGAGGATCGGGTTGGGGCAGCCTTGCGCCGCCTGCAGAGCCGCGGCGAACTTGTAGCTATGCCACGGAGCGACGCGGTCGTCGTGATCCGCGGTAGTCACCAGAGCCGGCGGATAACAGACCCCCTGCTTGACGTTGTGATAAGGCGAGTAGGCGTAAAGCGCCTTGAACTGCTGCGGATTCTCGCTCAGCCCGTAGTCGGAGGACCATTGGCGAGCGTTCGCGCTCGCGGTCTGGTACCGCAGCATGTCCAGCACGCCCACCGCAGGAAGGGCCACTCCGAAGAGATCGGGCCGCTGAGTCATGACGGCCCCAACCAGCAGCCCGCCGTTGCTGCGCCCATAGATCCCCAGGCGGGCCGTGCGCGTATAGCCCTCTCGAATCAGGAATTCCGCCGCCGCAATGAAGTCATCGAACACGTTCTGCTTGTTGGCCAGCGTCCCTGCCAGATGCCATCGCTCGCCGTACTCGCCGCCACCGCGAAGATTGGCGACGGCATAGGCGCCTCCCAGCTCCAACCATGCCATCACCGCGGGGCTGAATTGAGGCGTCAGGGAGATGTCGAAACCACCGTATCCGTACAGCAGCAGCGGTTGATTACCGTCGCGCGCCATGTCGCGACGATGCGTGATCCACATCGGCACACGCGTCCCGTCCTTGCTGGGGAAGAAGGCCTGTTCAGTCACGTAAGGATCCGATCTCGCGGCAGAGCGCGGTTGGCGCCATAGGCTCGACGCGTTGGTGCGTGTGTCGTACCGATAAACCCGGGACGGCGTCAGATAGTCCGTGTAGGAGAAGAAAGTCTCCCGCTGGCGGCCCTCTCCCTGGAACCCGTCGACACTGCCCAGGCCGGGCAAGGGCACTTCGCCCACCTCCCGGCCATTGCGCTCGAATACCCGCACGATGCTGTGAGCATCGCGGACATATCGAGCGATCACCCGGCCGCCGACGTAGCGTGCATCCTCGAGTGCGGCATCCCATTCGGGCACGATGATCGATGGCGTGCGCAGCGAGGCCGGGTGGCGCACGTTGATCGCAATGACCTCACGGTTCGGTGCGCCGCGCGTGGTCAGGAAGAACAGATCATCGCCGCGCGAGCCGATGAAGGTATAAAGCGCATCCCACGCGGCAAACAGCGGCCTTGCGGCTGCATCGGGCTGCTTCAGATCCAGCAGGTACACACCGTTGTGCTCATAGCCATCGAACAGCGTGACGAGCAGAAACCGGCCGTCCTCGGTCACTGTCGCCGAGGGCACGCGCGTCGGATGGTCGGTAACGGCATAGATCAGGCGGTCGCGCTCCTGGGGCTCACCGAGGCGGTGAAAGTAGATCGCAGGCCGTCCCTCGTCATCGCCCTTGCCGTTCGGCAAGGCCGGGTAGCGGCTGTAGTACACGCCGGAAGCGTCGCGCGCCCACGAGACGCCCCAGAACTTCGTGAATCTCAGCGTATCGGGCAGGTCGGTGCCGTCCTGCACGCGGCGGAATCTCCACATCTCCCAGTCCGTCCCGCCATCCGACAACGCATACGCGACGAGGTTGCCTTTCGGACTCGGCGTGAAACCTGCGAGAGCCACGGTTGCGTCCTCGCGCAGCGTGTTGGGATCGAAGAGCACGCGGCCGGGTGAGTCGAGCTCGTCAGACACGAACAGCACGCTCTGATTCTGGGTGCCGTCGTTGTGAAGAAAGAAGTAGCGCTTGCCCTCCTTCACCGGCACGGAGAAGCGCTCATAGTTCCACAGTTCAGTGAGCCGCTGCTTGACCCACGCGCGCTGCGGCAGCGCGTCCAGGCGTGGCTGCGACAACCGGTTCTGCTCCTCGACCCATTGGCGCGTCACGCCGGAATCGATGTTCTCCAACCAGCGATAGGGATCGCTCACCTCGGTATCGGAGTAGCGGTCGGACACCTGTACGCGCGCCGTGACTGGATAGACCAGCGCAGGAGACTGCGCCGCCGTGCCGGCGACGATCTTGGCCGGCGAGTCCGGCAGAGAGCGGTTTTGCATGATGTGTGGGGGCGGAGCGCAGGCGACGAGCAGGCAGGCCACAGCGATCAGCTGTGCCCCATGCGAGCGGAGTTTTTTCACCGGGGCTAGTGTATCAAAGCGCGGCTCTCCATCACCGTCGGCTCGCTGCGCGCACTCTCTCTGGCTCAAGCGCTTCTCTGGTAACGACGCTGCAGCACACTCGCGATCAGCTCTGGAGGAATGGCGCGCGTGAGCGCTAACAGGGCCAGGTACGTCGTGCCTCCGAGAAGTAGCGCCAGCGGCCAGTCGAGCCTGTTGCATGCGCGGATCACGGCGAGTGCGATCAGTCCCGCGCCAATGGCTTTCAGCAGGTTGACCGGTGAAGGCAGTGCCATGCCCGCGCGCCGCAGACCTCGAAGCATCCCCAGCAGCGAGCAGCCTTCCGCAACGACCGTGCCTGCCGCTGCTCCCAGCAGCGAGAACCTGGGAATGAGCGTGAAGTAGGCAAGAAAGCCCAGTACGCAGGCTGCGGCATCCGCCTCGAGAATCAACCGCGGACGCTCGTAGGCGACCAGGGCAAAGCGCAGGACATGGGAGAGTGCCGACAGTCCGATCGCAAACGAGATGACGACGAGCGCGGGAGCTCCGGCGGAAAAATCAGGTCCGGCAATCAGACTCAATATCCGCGGCGCGAACGGGCTCAAGGCCAACACGGCACCGACTCCGTAAATGGCCGCGGTGTCGACCGTGTGTCCGAGCACGCGCGTAAAGCTTGCGCGATCGGTAGCAAAAGCCGACGTCAGCGACGGCATCATCAACCCACCGAACATGAAAGCCAGCGAGGCCGCCAGCTCGAAGATTTTCGTGGTGACTCCATACAAACCCACGGCGGAGGCCGGCTGGAACAGCGACAGGATCAATGAATCCCCGCGCAGAATCGCCATGGTGAGAATCTGCGAGCCGGCGATCGGCAGACCCAGGAGCAGAAACCCTCGCCAGGGGCCGATGTCCCAATGAAGCCGGAACGGCACCAGACGGCGGGCCAGTCGCCAGGAGATTGCCAGCGCGACCAGACTCCCGCAGAGCGTCGCGCCAAGCATCGCGAGCGTGCCGCGGTGCGCCACTGCGAGGCACCAGACACACGCCAACGTCACCAAGGCGCCTCCACCTTCCGCGATGGCGTTGCGCCCTTGTCTCAACACACTCTGAAACACCGCGACCAGCAGCTCGCTCGCCTGCAGACAGGTGTACACGGCCGCGCCAATGAGCACACCCCACTTTACAATCCGGTCATAGGGGAATGCCCACACAATGGCGCAGGCCAGCAACAGAACGCTGATCGAGCTCGTGAGGCGCAATGGAACCGCCGTGCCGGCAACGCGCGCGGCATCCGCACCAGGGCGCGACATCTCCCGCAGAGTCACCATGTAAATGCCGCAATCCGCCAGGACGCTCGCGAACGCGGCATAGGTCAGCACGGTGCGGTAATACCCGAAATCCTGGGGTCCGAGGTGGCGCGTCAGCACCATGATGGTCGCCAGGCCGGCCAGGGCCGCGACCGCCTTGCCGGATACGACTGCGGCGAGATTCGACAATAAATCCCGCAACCGGCTCATGGAGCGCCCCCGTTGCCGGGCACGGAACTTGCGGCCTCACCGCATATGGCTTTGCGGCACTGAATTCGAAGAATCATCGCCAAGGCTGTCGCCACGCGCAGCAGCATCTGGGTCTGACATTACCGGAAAACGCGCACATGAAAGTCGGGATTCTCGCAGGTGGCTTGGGCTCGCGTCTCTCGGAGGAGACGGTCGTGAAGCCCAAACCGATGGTGGAGATCGGCGGCCGCCCGATCCTCTGGCACATCATGATGCACTACTCCACCTACGGCTTTAAGGAATTCGCCGTCGCCCTGGGCTACAAGGGCGAGTACATCAAGCGCTACATGGCCGACTACTGCGCGCTCGCTCCGGATCTGCGCATCTCACTGGCGACCGGAACGGTCAAACCGCATGGGAACGGCCGCCGCAACGGCGCGCCCGCGGGCCAGCCCAGCGAGGACTGGGTGGTGGATCTCATCGACACCGGACAGCCCACCAACACCGGCGGGCGCATCAAACGCCTGCGCCCCTATCTGGGCGAATCGACCTTCATGCTGACGTGGGGCGACGGTGTCTCGAACATCAACCTGCACGAGCTGCTGGCGTTCCATCACAACCATGGTCGCCTCGCGACCGTCACTGCGGTGCGCCCACCCGCGCGCTTCGGACGGCTCGAGCTCGATGGCAGCCGGGTGGCGCGCTTCGATGAGAAGCCGTTGGCCGGAGAGGCCTGGATCAACGGCGCGTTCTTCGTGCTGGAACCGGGAATCTTCGATTACATCGAGGGAGATGCGACGCAGTTCGAGCGTGAGCCGCTGGAGAGACTGGCGCGCGACGGCCAGTTGATGGCTTATCAACACAGCGGCTTCTGGCAATGCATGGACACCGTGCGCGACAAAGTGCGACTGGAAACCCTGTGGGAGAGCGGCGACGCCCCGTGGAAAATCTGGAGATGACATGCGAATTCTGTTGACCGGTCACGACGGCTACATCGGCCACGTCCTCGCGCCGATGCTGCTGGAGCGCGGGCACGAGGTCACGGGCCTCGACAGCTTTTTGTACGACGGGTGCGGCTTCTCCGACGGCCAGCCGCTCACGCTTCCCGTGATTCGCAAGGACATCCGCAACGTGCAGCTCGAGGAGCTGCGCGGCTTCGACGCCGTGGCGCATCTGGCCGGGATTTCCAACGACCCCCTGGGGGACCTGGCGCCTGAAACCACGTATTCCATCAATCACGAAGCCTCGGTGCGCCTGGCGAAGCTCGCCAAGCAGGCCGGCGTGTCGAGGTTCGTATTCTCCTCCTCCTGCAGCAACTACGGCGCCGCCGGCAACGACTACCTCACGGAAGAGGCGTCTTTCAATCCCGTCACTCCGTACGCGGAGAGCAAGGTGTGGGTCGAACGCGATGTGGCCCCCCTGGCGGATGAGACTTTCTCGCCGACGTTTCTGCGCAGCTCGACCGCCTACGGAGCCTCCACGCGCCTGCGTGGGGACCTGGTCGTCAACAATCTGGTCGGCTACGCGTTGACCACCGGACAGGTGCTCATCAAGAGCGACGGCATGCCGTGGCGGCCGCTGGTGCACATCGAGGATATCTCGCGTGCGTTCGTCTCGGTTCTCGAGGCGCCCCGGGAGCTGGTGCACAACGAGTCCTTCAACGTCGGCATGACCTCGGAAAACTACCGCGTACGTGAAGTCGCGCAGATGGTGGCCGAAGCGGTCCCCTCCTCCAAAGTGACCTACGCGGGCGACGCGAGCCCGGACATGCGCAACTACCGCGTCAACTGCGACAAGATCGCTCAGCGCCTGCCCACCTACCAGCCGCAATGGACGGTCCGCAAAGGCATCGAGGAAGTCGCCGCCGCCTTCAGCGGGCACGGCACTTCCGCCGAGGAATTCCTCAGCTCGCAGTTCATCCGCCTCAAACGCATCCGCGAGCTGCAGGATGCGGGTTCGCTGGACCAGTCTCTGCGCTGGCGGAATACCGCCGCCGCACGCGGCGGCAACCAGGCACAACCGCGGACCGCTGCATGAGCACACCCCAGGCGGCGCAGCCGCACTCCGGGATCAGGGACACCACCACGACGCATGCCGGCGTCGGTGTCACCTCCGATGTCAGTGACGCATCCCACGCCGGGCTCGGATCCGCTCCCGCTCGCT
>Ga0207707_10003779_pt1 | contig 13418 bp, 11 predicted proteins | sample KBSC83BmetaG_FD_184336 | JGI IMG/M metagenome (GOLD analysis project Ga0207707, IMG submission 184336) | Corn rhizosphere microbial communities from Kellogg Biological Station, Michigan, USA - KBS C8-3B metaG (SPAdes) (version 2) | ecosystem: Host-associated > Plants > Roots > Rhizosphere ...
GCCGGCGATTTCGCTCAGGCGGCCGAAGATCTTGATCCGGTGCCACTCGGTGCGCTCCTGCTTCTCGCCGCTCTGCTTGTCGGTCCAGGATTCGGAGGTGGCCAGGCTGAAGCTGCAGATGGTGGTGCCGCTGCCGGTGCTGCGCAGTTCGGGATCCGAGCCCAGGTTGCCGATCAGGATGACCTTGTTGACGCCACGTGCCATGGGTGTGTCCTCGGTTGAGCCGGCCGCAAATTCTTCGATGGGTTGGGGCCGGAGTGATGGATCAGGCCCGCTATCATAACCGCGGCCGGGGCCGTGTACAGACGCCGGCCACTTGAACGGGTGTCGGCTGCGGCCGCGCCGGGCTGTGCGCCGTTTACTCCGCCAGAAAACGGTAACCCACACCCGGCTCGGTCTTCAGCCAGCGCGGTGCGGCCGGGTCGTCGCCGAGCTTCTGGCGCAACTTGCCGATCACGATGCGCAGGTACTGGCTGTCGCCGACGTGGCTGGCTCCCCAGATTTCGCGCAGCAGTTGCTGCTGGGTCACCACCCGGCCGGCGTGGCGGAACAGCAGCTCCAGCACGGCGTACTCCTTGCGCGTCAGCGCCAACGGCGCGCCATCCAGGCTCACCTCGCGGCGGGCCAGGTCGATGCCGAGCCGGCCGTCGTCATACCGCGGCGACACCTCCGGCTCGCCGGGCCGGTTGCGCAGCAGGGCGCGCAGGCGTGCCATCAGTTCCTGGATGCCGAACGGCTTGGTGACGTAGTCGTTGGCGCCCTGGTCGAGCGCGCGCACTTTCTCGCGCTCGGCGTCGCGCACGGACAGCATCAGCACCGGCAGTTGGCTCCACTGGCGCAGTTCGGCCAGCACCGCGTGGCCTTCCATGTCGGGCAGGCCGATATCGAGAATGAGCAGATCCGGCGACTGCGTGGCCGCCAGCGCCAGCCCTTCGGCACCGGTGGCGGCCAGCAGCACCTCGTAGCCTTCCGCGCGCAGGCCGATATCGAGGAAGCGGCGGATCTGCGCCTCGTCGTCGATCACCAGGATGCGTGGAGCGGCTGAAGTCATGCGGGGGGCATCATTCGTCGCCGTCCGGCGGCGGCGGCAGGGGCAGGCTGATGCGGATGGTGGTGCCGACGCCGTCGCCGGGCAAGGCCTCCACGCTGCCGCCATGGGCGCCGATCATGCCGCGGCAGATCGCCAGGCCCAGCCCGGTGCCCTGCGGTGCGCGGTCGCCGCGCGACACCGAATAGAACATGTCGAAGATGCGCGCGCGCTCGTCTTCCGGAATGCCCGGGCCGCGGTCGGCGACATCGATCAGCAGGCGGTCGCCGCTGCTGCGCACGCTCACGCGGACGGCTTCGCCCGGCGGCGAGAAGCGCGCGGCGTTTTCCAGGATGTTGAACAGCGCCTGCTCGATCAGCGCCGGATGCACGTGGAGCAGCACGGTCTCGGCGGGCAGATGCGTCTCCACGCGCAGCTCGGGGAACAGCTTGCGCAACCGCGTCACGGCGGCGGCGACAATCTCGGCGCTGTCGGTCCAGTCGCGGTTGAGCTTGAGCGTGCCGTGGCCGAGCCGGGTCATGTCGAGCAGGTTCTGGATGTAGCGATCGAGCCGCTCGCCTTCGCCGAGGATCGCCTGCAGCAGGTCGCGGCGCTCGTCCGGCGGCAGCTTCTCGCCGTAGCTGAGCAGGGTGCCCGCCGCGCCGATCATCGAGGCCAGCGGCGAGCGCAGGTCGTGCGAGACAGAGGACAGCAGCGCGCTGCGCAGGCGCTCGGTCTCGCCCTGCACGCGGGCGCCCTCCAGTTCGTCGGACAGCCGCGCGCGCTCCAGCGCCTGGCCGATGTCCTGGGCCATCGCCAGCGCCAGGCTGCGGCGATCCGGGTCGGGCTCGCGCTCGCCCTCGCCGAAACGCAGCGCAGCCACGCCCAGCGGGCGTTCGTCGCCGCCCAGCGGCAGCATCCAGCAGGCGGCGCCGTTGAGCGTGCCGGTGTAGCGCCCCGCCGGCTCGGCATGCCGTTCGCACCAGTCCGCGGCGGCCATGTCCTGCACCGCAAGCCCGAACGGTTGCGGCGCCGCGGCGACGACCTGCAACTGCCCCGCCGGATCGCGCGCCAGGACCGCGGCCTGCGCCTCCAGCGCGCGTGCCAGCGCACGCGCACCGGCGGCGCGGATGCCGTCGGCATCGGTGCTAGTGGCCAGCCGCTGGCCCAGCTCCAGCAGCACCCGGCCGCGCGCCTGCGCCGCGCGCAGCGAGGCCACCTGGCTGGAAAGCCGCGTGGCCAACCGGCTGCACACCAGCGCCACCAGGAAGAACAGGCACACCGCCAGCACATCGTCGGCGCTGGCGATCGCCAGCGTGTGCAGCGGCGGCGCGAAGAAGAAGTTGTAGCCTAGGAAACACAGCGTGGCGGCGAACACCGCCACCGCCATGCGCGTGCGCGCCGCCACCACCAGCACTGCGGTGAGAAAGATCAGCGACAGGTTGGCCACCGACAGGTAGTGCCGGGCCAGCGCGGCCAGGCCCAGCGCCGCCAGCGTGGCCAGCGTCGCGAACAGGTACTCGCCGCGCGCGCCCTGCGCGCCGTGCCGGCGCAGCCCTCGCCGCGCGCGGGTGCGCTCGGCCGGGGTGGCGATGATGGCCAGCTCCAGGTGCGCGCCGCGACGCAACAGCTGCTGGGTCAGCGAGCGGCCGAACATGCGCGCCACGAACCGTTCGCGGGTGCGGCCGAGGATGAGCTGGCCCACGCCGTCGCGGTCGGCCAGCGCCAGCAGTTCGTCGGCCACGTTGTGGCCGCGCAGCAGCACCGCTTCACCGCCCAGCCGCCGCGCCAGCCGCATCGCCGCATCCACGCGCTCGCCGCGCGCGGCGTCGGCACCGCCGCCGGTATCTACATAGGCCACGCCCCATGGCGCGCCGCGCCGCTCGGCGATGCGCCGCGCCACCCGCACCAGGTATTCGCTCTGCGCCTGCCCGTCGATCGCGGCCAGCACGCGGCGGCGCACCGGCATCGCACCGCCGCGCGCCAGCATGCGTTCGCGCAGGTCGTTGTCGACATGGCCGGCGATGGTGTCCAGCGCCAGCTCGCGCAAGGCCGCCAGGTTGGTCGGCGAGAAGAACGCGTCCAGCGCCGCCGCGGCGGTTTCGGGCACATACACCTTGCCCTGCTTCAGCCGGCCGATCAGCTCGCGCGGCGGCAGGTCGACCAGCACGATGTCGCGCGCCCGGTCGAGGAACCCGTCGGGCACGGTCTCGCGCACGGTGATGCCGGTGATCCGGCGCACCTGGTCGTTGCGGCTTTCCAGATGCTGCACGTTGAGCGCGCTGTAGACCTCGATGCCGGCGTCGAGCAGTTCGGCGATGTCCTGCCAGCGCCGCTCGTGGCGCCCGCCGGGCAGGTTGCGGTGAGCCAGCTCGTCGACCAGCAGCAGCGCCGGCTTGCGCGCCAGCGCGGCGTCGAGATCGAACTCCTCGAAGTCGCGCTCGCTGCCGTCGGGCGAGCGATAGCGCACCGGCCGCCGCGGCAGCACTTCCATGCCTTCCAGCAGCGCGGCCGTGTCGGCGCGCCCGTGCGTCTCGACCAGGCCCACCACCACGTCCACGCCCTGCCGCTTCAGCTCGCGCGCCGCCGACAACATTGCGTAAGTCTTGCCCACGCCGGGCGCGGCGCCGAGAAAGATCTTCAGCCGATGGCTGCGCTCATCCTGCCCGGTGTTCAACAGGGCGTCGGCGCGCGCTTCGCGGGAGGGTGCGGTCATGCGCTGGCAGATCCGGTGGATGACGCTACGTTAGCGCGATCGCGCGCCGTGCGCGTGTGCGGCATCCAGCGCCAGGTTTAGCTGCAGCACGTTCACCCGCGGCTCGCCGAGCACGCCGAACTGGCGGCCGCTGGTATTCGCGTCGACCAGCGCCTGCACTTGCGCCCTGCCCAGGCCGCGCAGCCGCGCGACCCGCGCCAGCTGGTACTGCGCCGCCGCCGGGCTGATCTGCGGGTCGAGGCCGCTGGCCGAGGCGGTGACCAGATCCACCGGCACCGGCGCGCTGTTGTCCGGGTCCGCCGCACGCAGCGCGGCGATGCGCTGCTTCACGGCATCGGTCAGCGCCGGATTGGTCGGGCCGAGATTGGAACCCGACGAGGCGCTGCCGTTGTACGCATTCGGCGCGGTGGCCGACGGCCGGCCCCAGAAATATTTCGGGTCGGTGAACGACTGGCCGATCAGCGCCGAGCCGAGCGGCTTGCCGCCCTTCACGATCAGGCTGCCGTTGGCCTGGCGCGGGAAGATCAGCTGGGCCACGCCGGTGACGGCCAGCGGATAGAGCACGCCGGTGATCGCGGTCATCAGCAACAGCAGGGTCAAGGATTGGCGCAATAGCTTGCTCATGGGATGCTCCTCAGAAACTTCCCTGCAGCATCACGAAGCCGCGCGAACCGCCGACATTGCGCGTGTCACTGGCATCGAGGAAGCTGGCAGTGCGACGGTAGAAATCCGCATGGGTGGCATAGGTGAAGCCCGCGCTCAGCGACCAGTGCGCGGCGAGCTGGTATTTCAGCGTGGCGCCGACGTCGCTGTAGCCGGGGTCGCGCGCGCCATTGGCCAGCGGCGTGACCAAGGTGGTGGTGTAGTGCGTGTGACCGGCATGCAGGGCCAGGCTCCACGCCTCGCTCAGCGGGAACGTGGCGTCCAGCTGCAGGTAGCCGGTGCCCTTCGAATCGCCACGATAGCCTTGCTCGGTATCCACGCCGAAGTAATCGGTGAGCGAACGGTTGTACTTCAGCGTGAACTGCTTCCAACCCAACGCGACGTTGGCCTCGACGGTGTTGAACGAGCGCGATGCGAGTCCGGCCTGATCGAGGTTGGCGCCGGGATAGACATAGCCATAGATGCCGGCGCGCCAGAACCAGTCGCTGTCGATCGCCTGCCCGTAGCTGGCGTAGAGATCCAGCTCCATCGCGCCGCCCGGATAGCTGCGCTCGCTGATGCTGGAACCCCAGAAGCCGGCCGCGAGGCCGTTCGGGCTGGCGTAGTCGGCGCCGCCCTGGATCGCCGGGCGGCCCCAGGTCTGGGTGAGGCCACGGAACACGTAGTCGGAAGTCACCGCGACATTGCCGGTGACCGGGCTGGCCGGTGCCTCGTCGGCATGAACGACAGCGACGCAGCCGATGGAAAGGAAGGCTGCCGTGGCAGCGAGGGAACACAACTTCATTGGGGAAACTCCGGCGTCGCGACGGCTGTGGAGCAATGCTTCCTGGAAAGGGGTGGACTCGGTTTGGATGGGATCGGCCCAGTTCCGTCATCCCGGCGACTTGCGGTCAGAGCGACAGGCACTGGATTCCAGCGTTCGCTGGAATGACGGCCATCAAGGGTCAGGCCAGTCCACACAACACCAGCAACATGTCGATGAACTTGATGCCGAGAAACGGCACCACGATGCCGCCCAGGCCGTAAACCAGCAGGTTGCGGCGCAACAGCGCACCGGCGCCCAGCGCGCGGTACTTCACGCCCTTCAGCGCCAACGGGATCAGGCAGATGATGACCAGCGCATTGAAGATCACCGCCGACAGGATTGCGCTCTGCGGTGTGGCCAGATGCATCACGTTGAGCGCATCGAGCGCCGGGTAAGTGGTGGCGAATGCGGCCGGGATGATCGCGAAGTACTTGGCGATGTCGTTGGCGATGGAGAACGTGGTCAGCGCGCCGCGGGTGATCAACAGCTGCTTGCCGATCGCCACCACCTCGATCAGCTTGGTCGGGTTGGAGTCGAGGTCGACCATGTTGCCGGCTTCTTTCGCGGCCTGCGTGCCGGTGTTCATCGCCACCGCCACGTCGGCCTGGGCCAGCGCCGGTGCGTCGTTGGTGCCGTCGCCGCACATCGCCACCAGACGGTTCTCGGCCTGGATGTCGCGGATGAGTTTCAGCTTCGCTTCAGGCGTGGCTTCGGCGAGGAAGTCGTCGACGCCGGCCTCCGCCGCAATAGCGGCAGCCGTAAGCGGGTTGTCGCCGGTGATCATGATCGTCTTGATGCCCATCTTGCGCATCTCGGCGAAGCGTTCCTTGATGCCGCTCTTGACGATGTCCTTCAGCTCGATCACGCCCAGCGCGCGATCGTCTTCGGTCACGATCAGCGGCGTGGCACCGCGACGCGCGATGTCTTCGGCCATGCGCTTGACCAGCGGCGGCAGGTGGCTGTCCTGCGCCTCGAGGTACTTCTCCACGGCATCCAGCGCACCCTTGCGGATGGGTCGCGCGCCAAGGTCGACGCCGCTCATGCGCGTCTGCGCGGTGAACGGCACGAACTGGGCGCGCACCGTCTCGAGCGGTTGCTCGCGCAGCCCGAAGTTCTCCTTCGCCAGCGCCACGATGCTGCGGCCTTCCGGCGTCTCGTCGGCCAGCGAGGCCAGCTGCGCCGCTGCGGCCAGCACGTTCTCCGCGATGCCCGGGGCGGGATGGAATGCGATGGCCTGGCGATTGCCCAGGGTGATCGTGCCGGTCTTGTCCAGCAGCAGCACGTCGACATCGCCGGCCGCCTCAACCGCACGGCCCGAGGTGGCGATCACGTTGGCGCGGATCATCCGATCCATGCCGGCAATGCCAATGGCGGAGAGCAGTGCGCCGATGGTGGTGGGAATCAGGCACACCAGCAGCGCCACCAGCACGGTGAGCGTGATCGGGCTGCCGCCGCCGGCCGCCTGCACGCTGTAGATCGAATACGGCAGCAAGGTGGCACAAGCGAGCAGGAAGATCAGCGTGAACTTCGCCAGCAGGATAGTCAGCGCGATCTCGTTCGGCGTCTTGCGGCGCTTGGAACCCTCCACCATCGCGATCATGCGGTCGAGAAAACTCTCGCCCGGGTTGCTGGTGATGCGCACCACCAGCCAGTCGGACAGCACGCGGGTGCCGCCGGTGACCGCACTGCGATCGCCGCCGGATTCGCGGATCACCGGCGCGGACTCGCCGGTGATCGCGCTCTCGTCCACGCTGGCCGCGCCGACCACCACCTCGCCATCGCCAGGCAGCTGCTCGCCCGCCTCGACCAGCACGTGATGGCCGGTGCGCAACTCGCTGGACGGCACGAAGGTGATCGCCGCATGGCGGTCAGCCGTAGTCAGCTTCTTCGCGATCACGTCCCTGCGCGAACCGCGCAAGGCATTGGCCTGCGCCTTGCCGCGGCCTTCCGCCAGCGCCTCGGCGAAGTTGGCGAACAACAGGGTGAACCACAGCCACAGGCTGACCCAGAAGATGAAACCGGTCGGTGCCTCGCCGTGGCCGGCCTGCGCCTGCGCCCACAACGCCGTGGTCAGCACGCTGCAGACGAACACGACGAACATCACCGGATTGCGGAACTGCATCCGCGGCGACAGCTTGCGGAACGCATCGGCCACCGCCGTAAAAATCAGCTCGCGGTTGAAACCACTCATTGCTTGGGTTTGCGAAGTCATTGGATCAACGTCCCATGGCGGACATGAGTTGCTCGGCGATCGGCCCCAGCGCCAGTGCCGGCAGAAAGGTGAGCGCGCCCACCACGATCACCACGCAGGCCAGCAGCGTGACGAACAGCGGCGTATGCGTGGGCAGTGTGCCGGCGGATTCGGGCACGTGGCGCTTGGCGGCCAGCGAGCCGGCCAGCGCCAGCATCGCGATCGCCAGCGGGTAGCGGGCGAGGAACATGCAGATGCCCAGCAGCACGTTCCAGAACGGCGTATTCGCCGACAGTCCGCCGAACGCGCTGCCGTTGTTGTTCGAGGCCGAGCTGACCGCGTAGAGGATCTCGCTGAAGCCGTGCGCACCGGGATTGGCGACACCGGCCACACCGGCCGGCACCATCACCGCGATCGCCGTGCCGATTACCACCAGCGCACAGGGCAGCAGCACCGCGAGGCTGGCCATCTTCATCTCGTAGGCCTCGATCTTCTTGCCGAGGTATTCCGGCGTGCGGCCCACCATCAACCCGGCGATGAACACCGCGACGACGGCGAAGGCGAGCATGCCGTACAGGCCCGAGCCGACGCCGCCGAAGATCACTTCGCCCAGCTGCATCAGCCACATCGGCACCAGGCCGCCCAACGGGGTCAACGAATCGTGCATCGCGTTCACCGCGCCGCACGAGGCGGCCGTGGTGATCGCCGCGAACAGGCTGGAGGAGGCGATGCCGAAGCGCGTCTCCTTGCCCTCCATGTTGCCGCCGGCCTGCAGCGCCGAGGCATGCGTATCCACCGCCAGCCCGTGCAGCGCCGGGTTGCCGGCCTGCTCGGCCGCGACCAGGCCGATCGTCAGTGGGATGAAGATCAGCAGCATCGTGGCGAGGATCGCCCAGCCCTGGCGGCGGTCGCCGACCATCTGGCCGAACATCACGCACAGCCCGCCGGGGATCAGGAAGATCGCCAGCATCTCGATGAAGTTGGAGAACGGCGTGGGGTTCTCGTAGGGATGCGCCGAGTTCGCATTGAAGAAGCCGCCGCCGTTGGTGCCGAGCATCTTGATCGCGACCTGCGAGGCGGCCGGGCCCATCGGCAGCGCCTGCGTGGTGACCGCCGTCTGCGTGGTCGCGTCGTGGCCGGCCGCATCCTTCGCGGTCGTCGAGTAACTGCTCGCCTGCAGCACCGGCACGTCGACATATGGCTTGAAGTTCTGCACCACGCCCTGCGAGACCAGCAGCAGACTCATCAGCAGCGACAGCGGCAGCAGCACGTACAGCGTGCCGCGCGTGAGGTCGATCCAGAAGTTGCCGATGCCCGCCGCGCTGCGCCGGCTGAAACCACGCACCACCGCCACCAGCACCGCGATACCGGTGGCCGCAGAAAGGAAGTTCTGCACCGCCAGCCCCAGCATCTGGGTCAGGTAGCTCATCGTCGATTCGCCCGCGTAGCCCTGCCAGTTGGTATTGCTGGCGAAGCTGATCGCGGTGTTCATCGCCGAGTCTGGCGCCACCGCGGCGAAGTGCTGCGGGTTCAGCGGCAGCCACTGCTGTGTCCGTTGCAGCAGATAGACGGCCAGCAGGCCCGACACGTTGAACAGCAGCATCGCCAGCGCGTAGCGCTTCCAGCCCATCTCCTCGCCCGGGCTGATGCCGCACAGGCGATAGATGCCGCGCTCCACGCGGCCGCCGAAGCGAGTCACGCGATTGGGCGCATCGGCGAACACCAGCGCCATGTAGCTGCCGACCGGTTTAACCAGCAACAGCAACACCGCCAGGAACAGGCCGACCTGCAGGAAATCGTTGGTGGTCATTCGAACCACTCCGGCTTGAGCAGGGCCACGCACAGGTAGCCGACCAGCGCCACGGCAATCAGGCCGGCAAGGACGTAGAGAACGTTCATGGTGGGAAACTCATGCAGACGGGATAGGCGGACGCGGCAGCCGGCTTACTTGCGCGGATCCAGCCGATCGCAGATCAGCGCAAAGCCCAGCACGGCCGCGCACAGCACGAGCAGGAACAGCAGGTAGACGAAATCCATCGGCGTCGCCTCATGGAAAGGACGACGCGCACTGTAGGAAGCGGCGCATAAGAACGGGGTAGCGCTTTGGCCGCTGCGCGTATAGAAGGCGTAAAGTTTTTCGGGCGGAGCGCCGGTCAGGCGGCCGGGTGCAGGCGATCGTCGTCGATGCCGGCCGCGCGATCGAGGGGGTAGCCGGCCGCGGCCCAGGCGTCCAGGCCGCCCAGCAACGGGCGGACGTGCCGATAGCCCGCCGCTTTCAACAGCGTGGCCGCCGTCGCGGCCGAGGCTTCGTTCGGGCAGTTGCAGTACATCACCAGATCGCGACCCGGCGCGAGCCCGTGAACGACCTGGCCCACCCCGGCCGGATCGGCCAGCAGGGCGCCGGGGATGATCCTGGGATCGAGCACGCGCGCCGGCGCGGAACGCACGTCCACCACCACCGGCGCCGCGCCGCCGAGCATCGCGCGACGCAGCTCGTCGACCGTGATGCGGGCCATCCGCAGGGCGCGCAGCAGGCGCTGGCGCTGCCACCACTTGAGGCCGATGTACAAGGCCAGCAGGCCGCCGACCAGTTCGAGCGCGATGGTTCCCGCCTGGGCCAGCGCGGCCAGCAGCGCGTCGATCTGGCTGGCGAAGGCGTAGCCGAGCGCCACCGCGATGGCCACCCACAACAGGGAACCCAGGCCATCCAGCCACAGGAAGGTGGACAGGCGCAGGCCCATCGCGCCGACCAGCGGCGGCGCTACCGTCGACAGGCCCGGGATGAACTTGGCCACCAGCAGCAGGCCGCCGCGCCAACGCTGGAAGCGCAGCTCCGATTGCCGTACGCACGAATCCGGCGAGAGCGAGATGCGGCAGACCGTGCGCATCACCCCGGCACCGTAACGACGCCCGGCGCCGAACCACAACAGATCGCCGAGCAGGCATGCCACCAGCGCCACCAGAATCACCCCGGTCAGCGGCAGCTTGCCGCCCGCGGCCAGCGCGCCGGCCACGATCATGGTCGGTACCGCCGGCACCGGTACGCCGAGCTGAAGGACAAGCACGTTGAGAAACACCAGCAGCAGGCCGTACTGGGCGATCAGCAGGATGATCTGGTGGGCCATCGTGGAATCCCCCGTTGCGCTGCCGCGAACCGCGTCCACCACGGGCGCCGTGCCCGCGCCGGGCCGGAAACCCTCGATCAGGCCGCCACCGCCGCGTCGGCCGCCACCACGCGGGAGCGCCCCCACAGCAGCAACGGCAGCCACAGCAGGGTCAGCCCGGCGGCCGTCGCGAACACCGCGGACAAGCCGACCTGCTGCAACATCATGCCGCCCAGCACGCCGCCCACGCCAGCGCCGAGGAACTGGGCGGTGGCGTAGGCACCCAGCGAGGCCCCGCGCAGGTGGGCCGGCGCCAGCCGCGACACCAGGCTGGGCAGGCTAGCCTCGAGCAGGTTGAACGCGCTGAAGAACACCACCGCCGCCAGCCACAGCACCAGCTGGCCGGTTCCGGCCGCGCTGAAACCGCACAGCGCCAGGCCCAGGCCCAGCGCGCAGACCATCACCAGGCGCATGCTGCCGGCCACCGAGGTCACCCGGCGCAGCACGCCGCCCATCACGATGGCCGACACCAGCATCACCGGCAGGTAGAGCTCCCACTGGCTGTCCAGCGGCATGCCGGTGTGCCGCTTCAGCATCAAGGGCAGGGCCACGAAGGCCGCGGTGAGCATGGTGTGCATCATGAACACCGACACGTTCAGCACCATCAGCTGCGGCTTCACCAGCATGCGCAGCACACTGCCCGGCCGCGCCGAGGCGGGCGCGCGATGATCGGCCGGCAACGGCACCAGCAGCCACAGCAAGCCGATCGCGGCCAGCGCCAGCACCGCGGTCAGGCCGAACAGCCCGGCCAGGCCGGCGATGCCCGCCAGCGGCGCGCTGAGCACGATCGCCAGCACGAAGGCCAGGCCGATGCTGACGCCGATGATGCCCATCACCTTGTTGCGGTTGTCGTCGCGCGAATGGTCGGCAGCCAGCGCCTGGCTGGCGCCCGACACCGCGCCCATGCCCTGCAGCACGCGGCCCAGGATGATGCCGTGGATGCCCTGCGCCCAGGCCGCCACCACGCTGCCGATGACGAACACCAGCAGGCCCAGGGTGATCGTGAGGTGCCGGCCGATCCGGTCGGACAGCAGGCCCACCGGCACCTGCAGCGCGGCCTGGGCAAAGCCGTAGACGCCGATCGCCAACCCGACCAGCAGCGGCGTGGCGCCGGGCAGATGCAGCGCGTAGGCGCTGAACACCGGCATGATCAGGAACAGCCCGAACATGCGCAGGCCGACCACGCTGGAAAGCGCAAAGGACGTCTTCCATTCACCCTTGCTGAGTTTGCTCACGAGGTCATTCACGCCGGTTCGATGGCACAAGCGTCGAAGTATAGGCGGATTCGCCCGCCGCCCCGATGCGGCATGCTGCCGCCAGCACGTCTCGCCATGCTGAGAACCCGTGCGCACGACCACCCCCGGCCCAGGCCGGCAAACCTCCTATAATCGGCGCTCACGTCTTCACGAAGCATGGCATGAGCACGCCCGCCGAATCCCTCCTCGGACCCTCACACGACTTCGCCCGGGTGCGCGACCTCGCCGCCGCCGACATGCGGCGCGTCGACGCGCTGATCCGCCAGCGGCTGTCTTCCGACGTGGTGCTGATCAACCAGATCGCCGACCACATCATCGCCGGCGGCGGCAAGCGGCTGCGCCCGATGCTGCACGTGCTGGCCGCCGGCGCGGCCGGCTATCGCGGCGACCAGCACGTCAAGCTCGCCGCGATCATCGAGTTCATCCACACCTCCACCCTGCTGCACGACGACGTGGTCGACGAATCCGACCTGCGCCGCGGCCGCCAGACCGCCAACGCGCTGTGGGGCAACGCCGCCAGCGTGCTGGTGGGCGACTTTCTCTACTCGCGCTCGTTCCAGCTGATGGTGGAACTGGACGACATGCGCATCATGCGCATCCTCGCCGACACCACCAACACCATCGCCGAAGGCGAGGTGCTGCAACTGCTCAACATCGGCAACGCCGACGTCGACGAGGCGGCCTACCTGACCGTGATCGAGCGCAAGACCGCGGTGCTGTTCGCCGCTGCCACCGAGCTGGGCGGCATCCTCGGCGGCCTGCCCGAAGGCGAAGTGGCCAGCCTGCGCCGCTACGGCATGGAGCTGGGCTACGCGTTCCAGATCGCCGACGACCTGCTCGACTACGTGAGCGATGCCGGCACGCTGGGCAAGAACATCGGCGACGACCTCGCCGAGGGCAAGCCAACCCTGCCGCTGATCTACGCGCTGGATCAGGCCAGCCCCGAGCAGACGAAATCGCTGCGCCATGCGATCGAGCATGGCGGGCTGGACTCGCTCGACCACATCATCGCCGCGATCCGCGACTCCGGCGCCATCGAGCGCACCCGCGACCGGGCCCTGCTGCACGCCCGCGCGGCCCGCGAAGCGCTTGGCGCGCTGCCTGCCTCAGCCCATCGCGATGCGCTGGCCGCATTGGCCGAGTATTCGGTGCAGCGCACGTTTTGAGGTTTGCTGCGCTTCGGCTACGGCTTTTTCGCCGTTGCCTCAAAACACCAACAGCATTGAAGCAAAGGGCTTTCGCGCGCCGACGGCGCGCAGAAAGCTCCGTCCCTCAAGCAACCGACAACAGAAAATATCCCACCAACGAACGCCCTCCATTGAGTCAACAGAGGAAACCCAGCGTTCAGCCCAGGACGCTGGCAGCCCCGCCCCCGATCAGCCAGACTTCGCCCCATGTCCGGTTTGCGCTCAATCCGCTGGTTGTGGTGTCTCGCGGCGATGCTGCTGCCGCCGGCGCCGGCGCATGCCGCGTCGGATGCGTGGCGCTACGACACCGTGCACAGCCAGGTCGTCTTCAGCATCAGCCACAACGGCTACTCGCGGCCGTTCGGGCGGTTGCACATTGCGCGTGGCTGGCTGCGCTTCGATCCGGATG
>Ga0207707_10003781_pt1 | contig 13414 bp, 11 predicted proteins | sample KBSC83BmetaG_FD_184336 | JGI IMG/M metagenome (GOLD analysis project Ga0207707, IMG submission 184336) | Corn rhizosphere microbial communities from Kellogg Biological Station, Michigan, USA - KBS C8-3B metaG (SPAdes) (version 2) | ecosystem: Host-associated > Plants > Roots > Rhizosphere ...
GCTTATATCCGGCACCGGAGCGCCCGCTGCCGGAATGAGCCGCGGATCGGGCTCGCGGTTCACCCTCGTTGTAGAGGAAGAGCTGCACGCCAGAGTCATGGCAGAGCCCAGAAGCAGCAAACTGAACCGATGTCCGGGAGAAGTCAGCATGAGTGGTCTAGTACCCTATCCGGTCTTCTTGGTTTCTATTAGCTTCGCGGCGTGTCTCGAGAGCAGATGGTCGGCACCATCGTCGCTGGCTACTCAGTCAAGAAAGAGGTGGGTGAAGGCGGCACTTCCGCTGTCTACCTGGCCGAGCATCAGAATCATGGCACCGTCGCGCTCAAAGTGCTACGGGAAAAGTTGCGCCAGGACAAAACTGCGGTCACTCGATTCGTCCGTGAAGCCAAGTATGGCGCGCGGGTGAAACATCCCAACGTAGTCGAGACAATTGAGATCGGACAGGCGGAAAATGGTCTCCATTTCCTCGCAATCGAATGGGCCGAAGGGGAGATCCTCGAGCGTTACGCCAAGCAGAACGCGCCTCTCCCTCGGGATGAAGTCGCGACAATCGTCTCGCAGATCGCAGCGGGAGTCCAAGCCGCGCACGATGCCGGAATCGTTCATCGCGACCTGAAGCCGGAAAACGTGATGTACGATCCGAAGACCCGTCGAGTAAAACTTCTCGACTTCGGTATCGCCACTGACACCCAGGCCTCGAGTGACGAACGACTCACCCGGGCCGGCTTCTTCGTCGGAACGCTGATGTACGTCGCGCCCGAAGCATTGTCAGGAGAGATCGTAACCGCGGCGGCGGATCAATACAGCCTGGCCACGATTGCGTACTTTCTCCTGACCAGGTGCCTACCGTACACCGCCAAGGCGCCACGTGAGATGTTCACACAGCTGCTGACAATGCCACCGATACCGCTCCGTAGCGCCGGCGGCGAAGACAGCAATCTCGTTTTCAGTCCCGAGCTCGACACGGTGGTCATGCGGGCTCTATCCCGTTTACCCGCCAGTCGTTACCCGAGTGTAATGGCTTTCGGACAGGCTTTTGAGGAAGCGGTGAAGATCACACCGGAACCACCGCGAATGCTTGACAAGTTCAAGGGCTTACTTCGACGCACCCGATAAATCACTCTGGTCAACGGGCAGCCAAAGCGTGAACGTCGAGCCTTTGCCCAGCTCGCTCTCCAGTTCTACCATTCCACCGATCAACGCGGCCAGCCGGCGCGAGATTGCCAGACCGAGCCCGGTACCACGCTCGGCGGAGTTACCACGGGGCCCGGCATCGACTTGCTCGAATTCTTCGAAGATGCGGTTTTGATCGGCTTGATCGATGCCGATTCCCGTATCTATCACTTGGATCCCAATCCATGGATTCGACGGGAAGGAATGCCGCTCCGTGGACGGAGGGCCGCTGTCGGGAAGTGAATCCACGAGCCTCGTGCGAATGACAATACCCCCTTCGTTGGTGTACTTCACGGCATTGCCCAGCAGATTCACGAGAATTTGCCGCAGGTGAGTCGGATCGGTCCTGATCCGCGGAAGGGCGGCTCCCATCACGAGTGAAAGACTTAGCCCCTTTTCACTGACGAGGGATTCTATCTCGCTGGCGACGTCGAGTACGAAAGGACGAAGATCAATTGTCTCCGTATGTATCTCGAGTCGGCCGGCGGCCATTTTCGCGAGGTCGAGCACCTGGTCGACAAGGTGCCGGAGATGATTCGCTGATGCTTCGATTCGCTCGACGGGTTTTGCCTGTCGCGGCGTGAGCTCACCGTAAACTCCCTCGCGAAGCAGGTCGACAAAACCGACAATGGCGTTAAGCGGCGTGCGCAATTCGTGGGAAACGTTCGCGAGGAATTCGCTCTTCATGCGATTCACGCGCAGAAGCTCCGACGAAAGTCTCTCGAGCTCCTTTGATCGCTCCACCAGACTGCGTGCCTGGCGACGCTCGTGGCGAAGGACGAGCGCAAGACCCAATACGGTTGCCAGTGATACAACCCAGCCGACCAGCCCTGTCCAATGACCAAAGCCGAACTGCGAAAGCAGATGCATTGACTCCAATCATAAGAATCCCTAACCTCCCGCACCATGACCGACCATTCGGCATTAGTACAGTTGCTCGCTGAGCGCTCAGTAAAACAGGGGCTTTTCACTCTGGCGTCGGGCAAGCAATCACGGTGGTACATCGATGCGCGTTTGACGACGATGAGTCCCGAAGGCTTGTCGCTGATTGGGCCTTTGGCTCTGGGAAGATTGCATCAATCCGGATGGAAGGTCGACGCGATCGGCGGCCTTACCCTCGGCGCCGATCCAATTTCATATGCGATCGGTTACGCGAGTGCCGGGACAGCCAAACCTTTACGCGCATTTACTGTCAGAAAAGAGCCGAAGTCCCATGGCACGGCGAGGCAAATCGAAGGGCCATTCCGCGAAGGTGACCGGGTAGCTGTGATCGAAGACGTCATCACCACCGGAGGTTCAGCGTTACGAGCCATCGAAGCGGTACGCGCCGCCAAGGGCGTTGTGTCGGGTGTCCTGGCTCTTGTCGACCGTGACGAGGGCGGACGGGACGCAATAGAAAAAGACGGTACGCCTGTCATCAGCCTCGTCACAGCGAGAGACCTTCTCAGCTCTCTCTCCGCCCACTGACTGCGCCCTCTTTCGGTATCCATCCTGGATAAGCCGATGCCGGCCGAAAGGCACGGAGCACATCCGCGTAGGGAAGCACGAGCTCGGTGCGGAAATACTGAAGCATCCCCTGCCCGTCATAGACAGAGCGAAACTCGACCGGGGACATCTTCATCATGGTTCTCACGTGGCGACCGAAGCTTTGGGGCGATGAGTAATCAAGGTGATTCGCGACGCGTGCCACCGAGAGCCCGGGATTCTCGAAGAGCCGCGCAGCACGAATGAGTCTGGCGAGGGACAGATAACGTTTCGGCGCGGGGAGCCTGGCCCGAAAAAACCGACTCATCAAAGTGCTGGGCAAAATGTTGAGCTGACGCGCGAGTTGCCGGACTGTCGAGATCCTGGGTGAGGTCTCGAAGAGCAGCTCGAAGAACCGCCAGCAGTCTTTCGGCACCCCGGGAAGATCGAGACTTATCTGGGCCAGCGCCGAACGCTGGAGGTCGGCGCCGCCCTGAGTGGCAAGAAGATTCCGCAGGGCCTGCCAACCGGTGGGAAGCCGTGCGTCAACCAGGGTGCGAATTCCCAGCTGGCCGAGCGCAAGCGTGGTATGAGGAGTGGAGCTCTGGGTTTCGGTAAGTAGCGCTACTGCCGGAATGCGCGGAAACTCACGGACCATTGCAGCAACATGACTCGAACTCTGCGGCCCGTATCTGGTGACGGAGATCAGAACGAGCTTGGCACGCTGCTGGCGAAGATCTGAAATTACTTCGTCCAGTGATTCGCGGTGGAGTGGGTCACATAGACCTTGCGCTGCAGCATCGACTCTGGCACGCTCAATTGGAGTAAGGATCGTAGTGACGGGAGTGCGTGTTGCGCCACGCTTGGCATCGATAGGCATGGGTTCCTCACTTTTGGGTTGAGCTCTTTTGAGGAACGGTACGAACACTCGTCAGATAATCGTCATGGCGATGCGTTGCGACATCCGCCTCCGGGCACTGCTTCGTCATTCCTGTTATATTTGGAGCAGGCAGGCGATCGGGCGATCGTGAGTAAGTATTGTTATGATACTTATTCGAGGAAAGTCCGGGCTCCAGTGGACAGGCCGCCAGGTAACTCCTGGGCACGAGCAGCGAGAGCTACACGTGACGGAAAGTGCCACAGAAAACAGACCGCCATCTTCGGGTGGCAAGGGTGAAATGGTGGGGTAAGAGCCCACCGCGCACGTGGTAACACGTGCGGCACGGCAAACCCCGGCTGGAGCAAGGCCAAATATGCGGCGAGAGGAGTCCACCTCGATCAAGACACCGCGGGTAGGCTGCTAGAGGGCATGGGTGACCGTGTCCGGAGAGAAATGATCGTCCGGAGTACGCAAGTGCTCCGACAGAACCCGGCTTATAGATCGTCTGCCAACGATGCAACAACCTCCGACAGGAAGAATGTCGGAGGTTGTTTCGTTTCCCCACCTTTGAGTAGTGTAGGTATGATGCGTCTCGCACTTCGGCCGATTTTCATTTCTTTCCTCGTCACCCTCGGCTGCTCACCGGCGAGTCACACACATCCGGTCCCACAGGCACCTACACCTGCCACGCCAGCACCTGTCTCAGGAATTCAGTCGCCGCAGTCGTGGAGCTTCAACTACGAACCGGGCGTCACTGCATATCGAATCGACAGGCACGCAACGATTGAGTCCCTTGCGAGCCCGCTTACATCGGCAGTAACCGACAGTTCCACCAATACCAGCCACGAAATACTCTCACTCGAGCGTATCGGCGACACGATTCAGTTTGCGCTCGTGGTGGACACATTTGCAACCAGAATTCCCGAAAGAGCCGGCGCAACTGAGATCCCTGCGCTACCCGTTCAGACAAAAGGCTGGATGACACGCGATTCGCTGGTCATCATGCGGGATTCAGCGAGTTTGCCATGCAACTCCATTGCAGCGGTTGCAGAGTCAGACGTTCAGAATCTGCTGGTGCGGTTTCCCGTCGAGCTAAGGACGGGAATGACTTGGCAGGATTCGGTCGATGTCAAAGGTTGTTCGGCATCTATCCCAACGAGCGTTCACATCACCCGCTCCTTTCGGGTAGCCGGAGAGAGTCCTTCGAGAGAGGCGGGCACGCTCGTTATAGAGCGGACCGACTCGATAGAGGCACATGGAGAAGGCGCCCAGCAGCAGCACCACGTTACGCTCGATGCGGCGGGAAACGGTAAGGCGCTCTACTACCTGGGCTCGAACGGACAGCTGATGCGTGTCAGCAGCGATCAGCAACTCGACCTGACGGTCGTGACCTCAGAAAACACGGGTCACTTCAGGCAGAGTTTAAAACAGGAAATTGAGCTTATCCGCTAATCGACAAGCCGAAGCGGCATTACCAGACACATGTATGATGCCGGATCCTTCCAGCCTTCCGGTTCTATCGTAGCAGCTCGCTCCGGTGCTTTAAAGGTCATCTGCACTTCGTCGGTGGGGATATAGCGCAGTATCTCCAGCAGGTAGCTCGCATTGAAGCCGATATCCAGCTGGTCACCGGTATAGCGAATCGGCAATTCATCCTGGGCTTCACCAAGATCTGGAGTCTGAACACTGAACTTCAGCATTCCTGAATTGAACGAGAGTCGAATTCGGTGAGTCTGATCTGAGGCAATAACCGACATTCTCTTGAGCGCACTGGCGAGAGCAACCTTGTCGGCGACTGCAACCCGGTCATTGTCCTTTGGAATGACCTGCTCGTAATTCGGATACGGCCCTTCGATTAGCCGCGTGAAGACCGCGGTAAAGGGAGACCGAAAGCCAATGTGATTATCCCCCCGGGCAATCTCGAGCTCCTCTTCGGCAGGAAAGAGCCTTCTTACCTGTTCAAGAGCTTTCGGTGGAACGATAAGATCGCTTGCCGGCGCATTCGTAGAATCAATCGGAATGTCCATCTTGGCAAGCCGATGACCATTGGTGGCAACCATGCGCATCCGATCCGGACGAAGCTCCCACAAGACTCCGTTCAGAATCGGCCGACTTTCCTCAGTCGAAACCGCAAACGAGGTATGAGAGATGAGCTGCTGGAGATCTCCCGAACGAATTCTCCAGCTCTCGTTGAAACGCACCGACGGAAACGTTGGAAACTCGTCCCGAGGTAATCCGAGCAGCTTGAATCGGGATCTGCCGCAATCGAGGGTCACCCGCTGTTCCCCAACCGCGGCGATCTTCACCGGAGCTGGTGGAAGCTCTCTCGCAATTTCACTCAGCTTCTTTGCGGGGATCGTTACCGCACCACTGGCGTCGACATCAGCCATTACTTCCGTGCTGACCGCAATGTCGAGATCGGTACCCGAAAGTTTTATCCCCTTGTCCGTTGTCTCGAGAAGGATGTTAGCCAAGACGGGCAGAGTAGTTTTTGCTGGAATACTCGCCGCGACGGCCGCTAATCCTTCCTGGAGCTTTTCCCGGGAGATCGTGAAACGCATTCCTTCCCCTGTGGAGTTCCGGTGAGACACTAATAAGTCTCTTTTAAGAGACTCAAAACTAGTAGTGGTAGCAGGTTCTGTGGACTGATGTGGAGTGGCTCTAACTTACGATTGGAGTGGACTTTCCGCTACGCTGGGTGATGTGGTGTGCAATGTTGGTAAAGAGACTCTCTGTGGGCTTCGCTTTCGAGCGTCTATGATGCTTTGGTTGTTTCCACACGTGGAGCTGACCGGAAATTGAAGTTTTCCAGATGACTGCGTAAACGATTAATGCGGCTCTTCAATCCAGGATCCTCTGTGATCGTCTGCTGTACCTTCTCGAGGCTGTGAATTACGGTGGAGTGATCGCGTCCACCAAATGCGTTTCCGATTTCCACAAGTTGAGTGGAAAGGAGCTCCCGAGTCAGGTACATGGCGATCTGTCTCGGTGTAGTGAGAGTCTTGGTTCTGGTCTTCGAGCGAAGACCGTCGACGGTGACTCCCCATTCCTTCGCTACCGCCTGCTGGATCGTAAGAATGGTCAGTGCAGCAGCAGCGCCGGGATCAGCTCCTTCAATGGCGCGGAGCTTATCGCGTAATGCCTCGCGAGCGACATCAACGCTGATATCCTTGTGCTTAAGTGAGGCATAAGCGAGCAGTTTGATTATCGAGCCTTCGAGTTCACGGACGTTCGAGCGTACATGCTCCGCGATGAAGTGGATGACGTCATCGGGAATTGTGAGCTCAAGGCGATCCAGCTGTGCCTTCTGCTTGAGGATGGCTACGCGGTGCTCGAAGTCCGGAAGCCCAATATCTGCCACCATGCCCCATTGAAACCGGCTGATAAGCCGGGCCTCGAGGCCGGCGATTTCAGAGGGCGGTCGGTCGCTGGTGAGGACGATCTGACGGCCTGCCTCGTAGAGGGCATTGAAGGTGTGGAAGAACTCTTCCTGGGTAGTTTCCTTCCGACCTTTCAGAAAATGGACATCATCAATTAGCAGCAGGTCGGTTTCTCGGTAACGTCTGCGGAACTCGGCGCCCGAGCGATCCAGAATCGAGCTGATCAGCTCATTCATGAACTGTTCGGTACCCACGTAAGTAATTCGCGTTTTTGGGTTCCGCTGCAGGGTTTCATGCGCGACTGCCTGCATGAGGTGTGTCTTGCCGAGACCCGTATCTCCATAAATGAAAAGCGGATTGTAGACCTTGCCTGGCGCTTGGCTGACCGCGTGTGCAGCTGCTGCGGCCAATTCATTGGATTTCCCAATTACGAACAGGTCAAAGGTGTATCGCTCGCTTAGTGGCGGCGAACTGGTTCCATTCTGTATGGGAAGTGGCTTTGCTGACGCGGCGGGAGGGCTTACAAAGAAGTCCATTTGGGTGCGCTTCTTCCGCTCTTCGTGGACCCTGAATGCCACATTTATTGGATGTCCGAGCACTATGGGCCCGTAGCTCGACAGTAGCTCGGCGTGTTTCGAATCGTTCCAATCTGCGGTGAACTGATCTGGCGTGCCCACGAAGATGGTGCCGCCTTCAAGAGACAGCGCTTCGGTTGGCTCCAGCCATGCCTGGAAAGTTTGGTAGGGGAGCTCCTGCCGAGCGCGATCGAGGAGGCGTTTCCAAACTTCCGCAGGACTCAAAGACATGACGCGCTACCCTAGCCGATTTATGTGGAAAAGTCAAACCACACGGTCTATGAAGCAGTTTACCTGCCTTGAACTATCTTCAATAGTGAAATAGTTTTACCGGCTCGATAACACCTGCTGGTCTTTCTGGTTTCTGGAGCACTGTAATGGGCAAGCCGACGTACCGTCCCCGCAACAAGCGCCGCATCCGCACCCATGGTTTCAGGTTGCGTATGGCTACTAAATGGGGACGTGAAGTTCTTAGCCGTCGCCGGAAGAAAGGGCGGAAACGGCTCACGGTCCAACTACCGACGAAATACGCCGGCGCATAACACGCTGAGTTTCCCTCGTCGGCTACGGCTGACGAGCGAGACCGATCTCGAAGTTGTCAGACGCACAGGGAAGCGGATTCAAACCGAGCACCTCGAGGCCCGGGCATCTGCTTCCCTGTTGCCGCATCCGCGGGTGGGGGTCGTCGTCCCCAAGCATCGGCGCAGAATCGTCGACAGGAACCGCGTAAAACGGCGTCTGCGAGAACTCGTTCGAACGAGATTGCTGCCGGATCTGAATCGTCGGATCGATCTCCTCATTCGTGCCAAACCAGAAGCGTACAAAGCAACTTTCCAGGATCTGGCGGTCGACGTGATTTCCATTGGTCAGTGGGCAGCCGGGGTTTCGGGCTGAGCGATGCGATCTCTCTGCGTGCTGTTGATTAGAGGTTACCAGATCGGTATTTCCCCGCTGTTGCCAGCCAGCTGTCGATACTATCCAACCTGTTCTGCCTATGCGCTCGAAGCGTTTGAGCGATACGGCACAATCAAGGGATTCCGTCTCAGCGCCATGCGGATCCTGCGCTGCCATCCGTTTCGGGCTGGCGGCTATGACCCGGTACCCTGATGGATAAGCGTTTTTTTCTCGCACTGTTCCTGTCGCTGGTAGTGATAGCGATTTCACAGTTGCTATTCCCGCCACAGAAGTCAAAGCCGGGTGCTCGACAGACAGCAGCTGATTCCACAGTTGCGGGGCGAGCAACAGAAGCTGCATCGTCGACCCAACCTGGTGCACAGACCGCCCTGCCCACTCCGCTGGCAGCGGTTGATACCAATGCTCCGCGCGGCGCCGCAATCCTGCCGTCTGTCGCAGCCGAGACGACGAGCGTTGTAACGCCGAAGGCCACCTACCATTTCAGTAATGTCGGAGCGACACCGGTCTCTGTAGTAATCACCGACTACAGGAACCGGTCAACCTCGAATGGGTTGGTCGATCTCGGCAGACCCGGGTCGCCGCTGCTGGGATATCGGCTGATAACACCCAGCGACACCATAGAGCTGTCGCGAGTGCCTTTCACGCTGAAAAAAGGCGTGAACGCGAAGGGCGAACAATCATTGAGCTACTCGGCGGTCGTTGGAAGCGTGAATACCGAGATCACGTATTGGATTTCCACCGATACGGCGTCAAGCTATGTCATGAGGGTGGAGGGTCGGGTTGCGGGTACTCAATCACCCACCTACCTGATCGCAGAACTGCCAAGAACGCTGCGCCCCACGGAGGCAGACACCGTTGGGGATCGCCGCACTCTCGCCTACAGCTTCAAACCGCAGCGCGATCACGCCAGGAGCGTGCTGTTTGGGAGCCTCGATCCGGGTGAGAAAGCGCTGGAGACTGGCCCGCTCAGCTGGGTCGCCATCAAGAACAAGTACTTCGTCGTCGGGATATTGGCTCCGATAAACGGCAGGCCGTTTACCGAGGCGACTCTTATTGGCGGACCACGCACCTCGAAAATTGCGACGACCGCATCGGCGAGTGTTGTCGAGGAAGTGCAAAACGGCAAGTTCGCCTTCGACGTCTACACCGGACCGCAGGAATCACAGCGGATGATACGGCTGGGCAGGGATTTCGACCACGTAAATCCTTACGGATGGCGGTTTCTACAAGGAATCGTGCACCCAATCGCGTCGAAGGTCATTCAGGTCGTGCTGTGGATGCATCATCGCCTCAGTCTGAGCTATGGCTGGGTGCTGGTCATACTTGGGGTCCTGGTGCGGCTCGCGCTCTGGCCTCTCAACCAGAGCACCATGCGCTCCAGTTTGCGGATGCAGGAGCTGCAGCCGAAGCTCGCGGCAGCCCAGAAGAAGTACAAAGATCCGGTCCAACAGCGCGAAGCAATCATGAAGGTGTATCACGACGCCGGCGTAAGTCCCTTCGCCGGCCTCACGGGATGTCTGCCGGCTTTGCTGCCGATGCCCATTCTGTTCGCGCTATTCTTCGTTTTTCAGAACACGATCGAATTTCGTGGTGTGTCGTTTCTGTGGCTGCACGACATCTCGATCAAGGACCCCTACTACATTTTGCCGTTGTTGATGGGAGCATCGATGTACGTGCTGTCGTGGATTGGAATGCGTAATGCTCCTCCAAATCCGCAGGCGAAGATGATGGGGTACATGTTTCCGGTGATGATGACGGTCGTGCTGCTCAACTTGGCTTCGGGGCTCAACCTCTACTACACGGCGCAGAACATAGCAGCGCTGCCACAGCAATGGCTGCTGGCCAAGGAGCGGGCTCGGGCACGGCCTACCGGCTGAGGAAGGAGGGGAGATGCTGCGTGTCACTTACATTGGTCACGCAACGCTACTAATTGAGATCGGCGGCCGCCGCATACTTACCGATCCCAATTTTGACGAGGCCCTTGGGAAGTTCCTGCCGAGGGTCAGCGCGCCGGGGATCGCCTTGTCGGAGCTCCCAAAGCTCGATGCCATTCTCCTCACCCATGCCCACGCCGATCATCTTTCGTTCCGGACACTCGACCAGCTACCCGACGACATTCCTCTGTTTGCACCGCCGGCCATTGCCAAGTGGCTCGGGAAACAGGGTTACCGTCATGCCGTGGGGGTCGCGGCGGGAGAGGAAGTCGCGGTCGATGGTGTAAAGATCTGCGCAGCGACGGCGACCCACAAAGGAAACCGGTACGGGGTGGATCGCTGGAGGAGTGACGCTAATATGTACTTAATGGATACTAATAAAGTATCTTGCTTCTTCGCCGGCGATACTGCTCTTACGCCGACTACGACGCAGTTGGTGGAGAACCAGCTGCGGCCCGAGGGACGCGGGCTGGATCTGGCCCTGCTGCCGATCGGCCACGCACCCTGGTGGAAGCCGGGATTTCGCAAAGGCCATCTCACCAGCAGCGACGCTCTGACGCTTTTCGAACGCCTGAAGGCGAAGTACTTCATTCCCTATCACTGGGGGACGTTCAATCACGTCACGTCAACCGCGTTTGACGCGATCGAGCGGCTGCGGGCGACGCTCGAGAACCATCCGCTGCACCCGGCGGTCAAAATACTGGAGCCGGGAAGCGCGTTTGCGCTGCCAACAAAGAGCGCGTGACGTCACCGGGTATCACTGCCGGACAGGGCTCTCACGACACCATCGTAGCGCTTGCGACAACACCGGGCCGTAGTGCAATTGCTGTTGTGAGACTCAGCGGGCCAGACGCGTTTGAAATAGCAAAGCACCATGTACGCAGCTGGCCGCCCGAGCCGCGACTCGCCCAGCTATCAGACATCGTCGGCGCCGATGAAAAACTCGATCAGGCGCTGGTGACGCTGTTCCCGTCGCCAAACTCCTTTACCGGCGAGGATACCGTGGAAATCTCAACCCACGGCGGCCAGCTGGTTCCCACGAGCATCGTTGCGGCGCTGACACTGTCAGGGGCGAGGCAGGCACTGCCGGGTGAGTTCACCCGGCGGGCGGTTCTAAATGGGAAGCTGGATGTGCTGCAGGCGGAAGCAATTGGTGACCTCATCGATGCCGGGTCACGTGCCATGCAGAAAGCAGCGCTTGGCCAGCTGGACGGAGGCCTGTCCAACCGATTGGCTGATCTGAGAAGGCAACTGATCGACCTCGAGGCTCTGCTTGCCTACGACGTCGACTTTCCCGAGGAGGATGACGGGCCTGTCGCATCGGCCAGAGTCGAAAACGCTGTCCGAGACGTCCTTCAATCCTTATCGGCGCTACTTGCCACGGTGCCAATGGGTGAGCTCGTTCGAGAAGGCGCCCTGGTCGTGATCGCCGGCCCGCCAAACGTTGGAAAATCATCCCTGTTCAATGCTCTGCTCGGCCGCTCCCGAGCCATTGTGACCGAGATTCCCGGCACCACACGCGACGCGTTGGAGGCCGTGATCGATACCGGAAAGTGGCCGATACGTCTGGTCGACACCGCGGGTCTCCGCGATACCGACGACAGGCTGGAGCGACTTGGTATCCAGGTGAGTGAGGGGTATCTGGCTGCTGCCGACATTGTGCTGGCCTGCGCCGACGATTCCGACCTTGTGGATCGTATCAGGGAAGCGATCGCTCGGCAGACCCAAGCCCCTGTCGTGGCTGTTCGGACCAAAGCCGATTTAGTTCCAGAACGCGACCAATCAGAACGACCCGACCTGTTATGGATCAGTGCTGTCAGTGGCATCGGCGTTCCGTCCCTGATCGTCGCGATCGACGGCATCATCGATGAGCGGCAGGCATTCAGCGTCGACGCCCCGATGCTCACCAGCGCGCGCCATCGGCGCGCGATCGAGACCGCTTATGCAGAAGTCAGGGACTTCGAGCATGTGTGGAAGGACCAGAAACTTCCAGCGACCGTTGCCACAGTCCATCTGAGGACGGCGGTCGTCGCTCTCGAGGAGCTGGTGGGAAGCATCGAGATCGAGGATGTTCTCGATCGTGTCTTCAGCTCGTTCTGTGTCGGTAAGTGAAGCTAGGCTGACGCGGCGGCGGAACTGGCGATCGAAGTGATCTCTGCGGCGGTGGCGCGCACCGCCCACGACAGGCCACGCGCGCCCACCGCAGGCTCAACCATCTTCGTGCCGAGGAAATAGCCGCTCCTCTCGGGGAAGACGTGTCGGTCGACTGTCCGAGCGTCGTCGCTCATGCCACCGGACAGGTATCTGAGGCGTAGCCCGAGGCCGGCGCGGTCAAGATCGTTGACCAGCGCGCGCGTCATGACGGGCTCGAGCTCCCTGACGCTGGCGTACTCGCGGCGGGTATATCCGTAATACTCCCAGGCGGCATGGCCCGGGCTCACGGCTCGCGAGGCAATAGTGGCCAAACCTTCGTTGATCATGAGCTCGCGCAAGGTCGCACGGCGGCCGGTCTCCCAATAGGAGTAGTAGCCGCCGGCGTCATCGATCAGCTGTTTCAACTCACTGCGGCTGGTAGGCGAGGTATATCGTACGCAGTGCGCTATCTCGTGACCGAGCCAGAGAGGAATCAGCTCAGGATCGAGGCCAAGACCCTGGGTCTCGGGGTTGGTGACGCTCGTGAAATGCTCGAGGCAGACGAAAGCGATGCCTTTCCCGTCGACAACGAGCTCCCCGGCGTTAGCCGCTCCAACACCGACCATGAGGACGACATCAACATCGGTATCCGTATCGAGAAGGGAGCGGCACTGTTCTTCGGTATTTCTTGCCAGAGAGACGACGTCGATTCTCTCGAGCATTGTTCGCAGGTCTACGCGGCTCGCAAGTGCGGCAGAGCGAACGACTTCCAGAAAATGTGGTCCTGCCGGATCCAGGACGTAGTTATGCCAGTAGGCTTCTAGGAAGCGGCGGTGGGTTTCGAAGTAGCGGAGATAGGCGGCGACACGGTCTGTACTGTTGTGAACTGCGAAGAAGTCAGGCAGTAGGTTGATGAGCATCAACGACCAGGTCGCGGGGTGGGGAGCCAGTCGCGTTTTT